>Ga0101944_10005306_pt1 | contig 14811 bp, 8 predicted proteins | sample DewCreD2012metaG_FD_75245 | JGI IMG/M metagenome (GOLD analysis project Ga0101944, IMG submission 75245) | Hot spring sediment bacterial and archeal communities from British Columbia, Canada, to study Microbial Dark Matter (Phase II) - Dewar... ... | reverse complement strand
TTGGATGTCGTTTCCATAGACGGTGCCGATGGTTGGGCCTGGGGCTCATGCCTCATGTCTGCCATTATCGCCCGCGTTTCCGGTGATGCAAACTGGGTCTCCAAGGCGGTCGCTGGACAATATAAGTTCACCGATAAAGCCTTTGTCGACTCCCTGTCCCTGCTCCAGAAAATGGTAAAGGACGGCGTCATCTCCGATAAGTCTGTGCTGGTCGACTACGGCGCTAACATCTCCAACTTCAGCAACAAAAAAGCCCTCTTTATGGTACAGGGTCAGTGGGCTGCGGGCTCCATCGATCCTGCGGTTGCAGAAAAAACCAAAATGCTTGCCTGGCCGAAACTGCCCGGTGAAAAACCTGCTATGGCTGGGTCTGTGGCTGCTGCTATCCAGGTTGGCTATGGTATTACCCAGGCTGGTGCTAAGGATCCCGCCGTACGGGATGCGGCCCTTAAGTTCCTGAAATATTTCTATAGCTACGAAGAGACCACCCAGCGTCTGCGAGATGGGGCGATTGTTGCCCCAATCCTGAAGAACTATAAAGTTCCGGAAGATCTGCCCACCATCGTAAAGCAGAAGGTTGGATTGGCACAAAAAGCCAAAAATACCGATGTTATCGATGCCTTCCTGAGCGGAGCTCCCAACGATGCTCTAAATGCGGGGATGCAAAAGATTGTGGCCGGTACTGCCACTCCTGCTGATGTTGCCGCAGAAGTAGAGAAACTGCTACGTAAGTAATTGGTATTCCTCTGCCGCCGGGTATGGAGTATCCACATCCGGCGGCAGAAGATATTCATCCTCAGTATTTACAGGAGTGCGACATGAGAGGCCGTAACGGCAGAAACCTTCCCGCCTATATCGGGATGGTTGGCCCTGCTACTGCTATATTTTTATTTATTGTTGCCTACCCAATCGTGTACTCATTTTGGTTAAGTGTTACCGATTTTAATCCAAACCGGGGCGGGGCATGGAATTTTGTCGGTCTTGAGCAGTATATCAAGATGGTGCAGGACCCAAATTTCTGGCATTCCCTAAAAAACAATCTGATTGTCGTGGCCGTATCTGTGTTCGGCCAAATTCCAATTGGCTTTGCGCTGGCCTATATTCTCTACAGAAAAATGGTGCGGGCCTCGGGCTTTTTTCAGTCCATGGTGTTTCTGCCAAATTTCCTTTCTACGATTGTCATTGGTATCCTCTGGAAACGGATGTTTCAGGCCGATGGACCGGTGGCCCGCCTCATCCAAATTGTAACCCAGAATCCAGGGGCCCAATTTGACCTTATGCTAAAGGCCGATACCATCATGTACCCCATCGGTTTTGCCCTTATCTGGATGTACACCGGCCTGTATATGGTGATCTTTCTGGCTAATCTGCAAAAGATCGATACCGGAATGATCGAAGCCGCCCAGATTGATGGTGCCAACGAATTCCAGATCTTTACCCGGGTCATCGTACCGGTACTTTCAGGAACCATCCTTGTTTCGAGTATCCTTGCCATTGCCGGTTCCCTCCGGGGCTTTGATCTCATCTTTGCCATTACAACCCAGGGGCTTCAGCGGAACAATGCCATGGTGCTTCCCATTTTTATGTATCAAACCGCATTTCAGGATTACAACAATCCTTCCCGCTTCGCCTATGGAGCGGCTATTTCAAATGCCATCATCATTATCAGTGTCCTGCTCATTTTATTGAGCAATTTTATCGGTAAGAAATTAAACGCCGGGGAGGAGTATTAACATGCAGCAATCCTATTCCACACCGGCTGGCAGAATAAAGCATGCCATAGGTTCCTTCATATCCTATCTGGTTTTTATTTCCTGGACCCTCATTACGGTGGTGCCCCTGGTTTGGATGCTCTATTCTTCGTTTAAATCGAATGAAGAGCTGGTAAAGGATATTTACGCCTTGCCAAAGGCCCTCTTTGATAATAAAAACGATGAATATGTGGTCATTCCTAAAACCTTAAACGTGATACTCCCCTATGACCCGGAAAAGGATCCCCGGGAACGGATAATCATTGAATCTACCACCATCGCGCCTACCCTGCGGCTTATGGTGCATTTTCTAGTAAAGGAAGAACTTCCGCCGGAATTGCAAAATCTAAAACCCGGTGATACCCTGCGGGTTTATCAACTGCCAAAAAAAATGCAATGGGATATTCACTGGAAGACCGTCTTCTTTAATTACCGTTCAGCCTTTGAACGGGGAAAGCTGGCCGGCAAGTTTATAAACAGCCTCCTGTATTCAGGTATTTCCACCTTTCTCATTGTTCTCTTTGGGTTGATGGCAGGCTTTGGGTTGAGCAAAATGGCCTTTAAGAAAGCCTCCATGCTTATTTCGGGGCTCATCGGCTTTGGGTATTTAATCAGTACCAACTCGGTTATTATTCCGCTCTTTTTAATGCTTTCCAATATGAAGCTCACCGATACCCACCTGGGGGTAATCCTGGTGTATACCGCCTTTGGGTTACCTCTTTCGGTGATGTTGACTACCCAGTTTATCCGGGATTTACCGGACAGCCTTATTGAGTCAGCCTTTATCGATGGGGCGACCTACTTTAAAATGTTTTCAAGCATCATCGTTCCCATGACTGTTCCTGTCATTACCACCATTTCGATCATCAGCGCCCTGGGAATCTGGAACGAGTTCCTCCTTGTGCTGGTTATTGCGAGTTCCGAGTTAACCAAGTCTCTCCCCGTTGGTGTCTACTCTTTCTCGAGTCTCACCAGTACCCAGTTAGGCTGGCAGTTAGCCGCCCTGGTAATTGCAGTACTGCCGGTCATGATTGTGTACTTCATATTTAACAAACGGTTAACCCAAGGTGTTGTCGCCGGGGCCGTGAAAGGATAATTATATGCGTTTTGGTACTTTTGATGATGCTTCTCGGGAATATGTTATTACGACGCCCCGCACCCCCCATCCCTGGATAAACTATCTGGGAACCGAGGGCTTTTTCTCCCTGATTTCCAATACCGCCGGGGGCTACTCCTTTTACCGGGATGCCCGGCTCAGGCGGCTTACCCGGTATCGGTACAACGATGTCCCCCAGGACAGCAATGGCCGCTATATCTACATTCAAGAGCGGCAGGTTTCATCGGGAACCAGTCTGGGTAAGCTAAAAGGTGAACCCTGGAATCCGGGCTGGAAACCCACAAAAACCGAGCTCGATTATTATGAATGCCGGCATGGTTTGGGCCGGACCACCATTACCGGTGAAAAAAATGGTCTTAAGGCCAGGGTACGGTACCTGGTGCCCATGGGAACCAATGCGGAACTTCAGGAACTGGTGCTGGAAAACACAAGCCGGGAAGACAAGGCGGTCTGCATTCATTCCTTTGTAGAATTCTGCCTCTGGAATGCCCTGGATGACTTTACCAATTTCCAGCGGAACCTTTCCACAGGCCAGGTAGAAGTAGAAGGTACGGCTATTTACCATGTGACAGAATACCGGGAACGGCGGAACCACTACGCCTTTTTCTGGACCGATACCCCCATTGCGGGCTTCGATTCCGACCGGGATGCCTTTATCGGCCGGGACGGCGATTTTTCCCGCCCAGTAGCGGTCCTGCAGGGGGCCAGCTGGAACTCGCTGGCCGACGGTTGGTCCCCGGTGGCCAGTCATCGAATAGAATGGGAACTTAAGCCGGGGGAGAAAAAACGGGCCATATTCATGCTCGGATACATTGAAAATCCCCAAGATGCAAAATGGGAAAAACCTGGGGTAGTAAACAAGGCCCTGGCTCGTGCCCTCCAACACCGTTTTTCAGAGCCCGGCGCATTTCAGGCTGCCTGGGATGAACTTACCCGATTCTGGGATGAAAAGCTTTCCCATTTTTCCATCACCAGCGGCGATGAAAAACTGGACCGGATGGCCAACATCTGGAACCAGTATCAATGCGTGGTAACCTATAACATGGCCCGCAGTGCTTCCTATTTCGAAAGCGGTATTGGCCGGGGCATCGGTTTCCGGGACACCTGTCAGGATATGCTTGGCTTTGTCCATCTCATGCCGGAAAAAGCCCGGGAACGGCTCTTTGATGTGGCTTCCACCCAATTCCCCGACGGAGGGGCCTACCATCAGTTCCAGCCCCTTACGAAGCGGGGCAATGCGGACATCGGCGGCAACTTTAACGATGACCCCCTCTGGCTCGTCATTGGGGTCGCAGGCTACCTGAAAGAAACCGGCGACTGGGACTTCCTTAAGGTGTCGGTGCCCTTCGACAATAACCCGGCAAATACGGCCAGCCTTTTTGAGCACCTGAAACGGTCCTTCCATCATGTGACCGATAACCTGGGCCCCCATGGCCTGCCCCTCATCGGCCGGGCTGACTGGAACGATTGCCTTAACCTGAACTGTTTTTCTACCGATCCGAACGATTCGTTCCAGACCAGCACGAATAAAGACGGCAAAACCGCCGAATCAATCCTTATTGCCCAGATGTTCCTCTATGCGGCCCCTGACTATATCGAAATCTGTAAACGGGTCGGAGATACCGAGGAAGCAAAGGCCGCAGAAGGGGCCGCACGGGCCATGGAACAGACCCTCCTTGCCTATGGATGGGATGGCCAATGGTTCCTCCGGGCCTATGATGATGGAAGCCATAAGGTCGGTTCCGCCGAATGTGAGGACGGCAAAATCTATATCGAAACCCAGGGCTTCGGTGCTATGGCCCTGGTCGGTCAGGACCGGGGCTACCCCAAACTGGCTTTGGACTCGGTGGCAAAACATCTGGACACACCCCATGGTATTGTCATCCTCGATCCCCCCTATAAAGAATACCACCTGGAGTTGGGAGAAGTGTCCTCCTATCCGCCGGGCTACAAGGAAAACGGCGGCATCTTCTGCCACAACAACCCCTGGGTCATGATCGGCGAAATCCGTGTCGGCCGGCCGGACCGGGCCTTTGAATACTGGAAAAAAATAGCCCCCGCCTACCGGGAAGAAATTTCCGAACTGCACCGGATGGAGCCCTATGTCTATTCCCAGATGATCGCCGGAAAGGGCAGTCGCCGCCATGGTGAAGCAAAAAACTCCTGGCTTACGGGAACCGCCGCCTGGAACTTTGTGGCTCTTTCCCAGTGGATTCTTGGGATTCGGCCCGCCTTCGACGGCCTTATTGTGGAACCCCGTCTGCCTGCCCATATTAAAAGGGCGGTTATACAGCGGTATTTCCGGGGCGCCCACTACCATATCGAGGTTGAAAACCGGAAGAACGACGGCCCCATCAGCCTCGTAGTAAATGGTACCCCTCAGCAGGGCACCCTCGTGTCCGCCGCACCCAGGGGGACAAGCCTGCATATCCAGGCAACTGTGGGCTAGAACCAGGTGCCTCTAAAAAGCCTGTGTTTTTAAGGCACCCTTAAAGCAGCCTCCTGTTTTTGGACCGTACTGTGGAAGGAGGATTTCCATGGTACGGTCCTTTTTCTATAGGTTGATGAATAAACATTCCTGGCTTCAGCTTGTTTTGTTGTTCCTGGTGCAAGGCCTGTTGTTTTTAAGCTGTACAGCCTGCGAAAATCTCTTTTCTGCAAAAAAGCCGCCAACCCATTTCCGCCTTGCTTCATGGAACCTCCAGGCCTTTTTCGACGGTCAGGAAGCGGGCGCCGAATATGCCGATTTTAAAGCTAAGGCGTCATGGAACGAAGTAGGCTATAAAAATCGCCTCCAACTGGTCACCGAAGCCCTTTCCCGATGGCCCGAACCTCAGACCAGGGGTGAACAACCCGGGCCTGATATAATCGCCCTCTTGGAAGTAGAAAATGCCGCGGTCCTGCAGGACCTCCGTACCGGCCCCTTTGCCCGGTTTCAGTATGCCTACAGCGCCTTTTCAACCAATTCTGGTTCACCCTTAGGGCTGGGGATTCTCAGCCGCTTCCCCATCCTTTCTACCAGGAGCCATTCCCTGCAGACCGCCTCCTACAGTACTCCCCGGCCCATGCTGGAGGCAGAAATTGAACTCCCCGGGGAACGGCTCTTTCTGTTTGTCTGCCATTGGAAATCAAAGCTCGGCGGTAGTTCTGAGGAGACAGAGGTCCTGCGCCGTTCCAGTGCTGAACTCCTTACCCGCCGACTTCATGAACTCAATCAGGAACATCCTGATACCCAACCCCTTGTTCTTGTGGTAGGGGACTTGAACGAAAATGTCGATGAATTTGAGCGTCAGGGGGCTCGGTACCTTACGGCTCTCATGCCCGCCGATAGGGCTGCCGAAACCTTCCCTGAGGCAGACACTGAACCCTGTCCTTTCATCAATATAAGCGGAACTCCCCTTGATGCCTCTCTACCTGCCGCTGGTGCCCTTACCCTCTACAGTCCCTGGTATCAGTCGGCTTGGCCGGGTTCCTATGCCTACCAGGATAATTGGGAAACCATCGACCACATCCTTATGGCACCGGCTTTTTTTAACGGGACTGGCTGGGAATATGGAGGCTTTTCTGTGTGGGACCAGAGCCCCTTCATCAACGAGGGTGGCTACCCCAACAGCTTTAATCCCCGTACTGGTACGGGCGTGAGCGACCATCTCCCCATTATGGCCGATTTCTACCAGCTTCAGCGCTAATCCAACTGTGTTCGGGGTGCCTTCTCTGTTTACATACCACCCCGGGTGCATGACCCCGGGGGCTTTTACTTGACTAAATCGATAAGAAGTTATATATTTCTAACAAACAACGCCTTCCAGTGTTGTTTTTATTTACCTATATTGTTAGTTGTAACTAACATTATAAAGTTACCAGGGGCTTTTATAAGCTGAGACTTGTAAATGCCCTATATCCTCTGTGTGGAGGGAGGTTTTTATGTATTTATCAGATGCACCCAATGGGGCGTCCTTTAGGGTTATACGGGTCTTAATTGGTAAAGAGGTCGGTAAGCGGCTGGCCGACATGGGCTTTACCGAAGGGGCCGAAGGGGCTGTCGTGCGGGGGGGGCTATTCCGGGGACCCCTGCAGGTCCGAATCCGGGGCTATGACGTGCTTATCCGGCGGAGCGAAGCCGCAGGGATAGAGGTAGAACCGGTAGGCGATTGGACTGCGGTAGAGGACGCAAATCGCCTCTGGGGGCCCTTTGGCCGTTTTGGCAGACACGGCAAGGGCCGCTTCGGCGGACCTGGAGCAGGCGGCATGGGTCGCTTCGGCAAAGCTGGAGTAGGCGGTATGGGGCGCTGGAGGGCCTTCGCCGGTCCCGATGAACTGCAAAACCAAAACCAAATGCAGAAACCAAATCAAGAACCGCAGCACGAGGCTGCGATGCAGGAGAACCCCTCGTGAACCGAAAAAAAATACGGATTGCCCTGGCTGGCAACCCTAATTCAGGCAAGACAACCCTGTTTAATGCCCTTACCGGAGCCCACCACAAGGTGGGAAACTATCCAGGGGTAACGGTAGAAAAAAAAGAGGGACAGCGGATCCGGGGCGACCGGGAATACCACTTTATCGATCTGCCGGGTATTTACAGCCTCACCGCCTATTCCATCGATGAGGTTGTAGCAAGGGATTTCCTGCTCGATGAAAAACCTGATCTTATCGTGGACGTCCTCGATTCTACCAACTTGGAACGCCATTTGTACCTCTGCCTGCAATTCCAGGAACTGGGAATTCCCGTCATCGGCGCCCTTAATATGACCGACGAAGCGGAAGCAAAGGGTATTCGCATAGATTCGGAGGCCCTTTCGCGAATCCTGGGGATACCCATGGTTAAAACCGTCGGGTCCCGGGGCACCGGGGTAGATGCACTTTTGGATAAGGTTGATGAAATCCTGGACAATCCGAAGCCGGCGGATCGCAGTATTCGCTACGGTGATGAAATAGAGACAAAATTTCAGCGCCTCCAAGCCCTTATTGCAGAGGATCCTGAATTTGCGGCCCAATTTCCTTCCCGCTGGTTGGCGGTGAAACTGCTGGAAAAGGATGCCAATGCCTATGAACGGCTTAGGGCCCACAAACAAGCAGAGGCAATTTCTGTGGAGGCCCGGGAAGCCATCAAGTGGCTGGAAAAGCATTATGGCAAGGATAACGAAATCGTTATTTCGGAACAACGCTATGGCTACATTCGTGGTGCGACCAGAGAATGTATAAAAATTGTACGAAAGCCCGACTTCAGCATTACCGAAGCCATAGACCGAATCATCATGCACCCCATACTTTCCCTGCCTATCTTTGTGCTGGTCCTTTGGGCCATGTTCCAAATAACCTTCACCCTTGGGGAATACCCGATGGCCTGGCTCGAAAGTTTTTTCAGCTGGCTCTCCGGTGTGTTGTACCAGATGCTTCCGGAAAGTGGTTTCCGATCCCTCCTTATTGATGGGGTTATCGCTGGTGTTGGGGGGGTGTTTTCCTTCGTTCCCCTGATCATCATTTTATTCTTTTTGCTGTCCATATTGGAAGATATCGGCTATATGTCCCGGGCAGCCTTTGCGACGGACAAATTTCTCCATACCTTTGGACTACACGGCCAGTCCATATTCCCCATGATGCTTGGTTTTGGCTGTTCTGTTCCGGCCATTATGGCGGCCCGCACCCTGAAAAGTCGGCGGGACCGGATCCTTACCATCCTTGTCATCCCCTTCATTAGCTGCGGGGCAAAACTGCCGGTCTATGTTCTTCTAGCCGCTGCCTTTTTCCCGAAAAATCCAGCCCTTATGGTTATGGCCATCTATGGTATCGGGGTCGTCCTTTCCCTGTTTGCCGCCTATGTCCTTAATAGGACCATCCTTCGGGGAGACCCCACTCCCTTTGTTATGGAACTCCCGCCGTACCGCGCTCCCACACTGAGGGGTATCATCTGGCATGTCTGGGATAAGACTTGGCAATATACTAAAAAAGCGGGGACTGTAATTTTAGCAGCGTCCATCCTCATTTGGGCTATAACCACCTTTCCAGCGACCTCTATGCCGGAATCTCAAAAGGAAAGCCTTAGGCTGACCTATCTAGCCCAACATCCGGATACCAGTTCTGAAGAGGTGGCTCAGTATCTTGATGTACAGGAGTCGGAATACGCTCTGGCCCGCAGTTTTGCAGGCCGAATCGGACAGGCCATAGAACCGGTGTTCAGGCCCCTCGGTTTTGACTGGAAGATTGCTGTGGCTATGGTAACAGGTTTTGCCGCAAAAGAGGTTATCGTTTCCACCCTGGGGATCCTGTATGGGGTAGGGCAGGGGGAATCGGAGGAATCTGAAAGTCTAAGATCCGCTCTTCAGCAGGATCCGGCCTGGAATCCCCTGGTTGCCTTTGTCCTTATGTTGTTTGTGCTGGTTATTCCTCCCTGTTTTGCCGCCCAGGCCACCATGCGGGCCGAGCTGGGCTGGTCCTGGTGGGCTTTCTCGGTGGTATCCCTGCTCCTCTTTGGCTGGCTCCTGGGCTTCGCTATTTATCAGATCGGAATGCTGGCAGGAGGGTTGTTATGAACTGGCTTGATATACTTGGAGTTGGCGGAGCAGTTCTCGCCGCTCTGATTTTTGTAGTGTTCAGACTTTTCAGGCGGCGGGGTCGAAAAAGACCCTCCTGCTGTTCCTGAGCGCCCTTATTCTTTTTGGTCAGGCTCTTTGTAGGGTCTGACCAGGAATTTGTTTGCAAAGCGGGCACTGTTTACCGGACCGACCAATAGGCTTGCCCAGCGCTGGAGCTTCCAGTTCAGTCGGGGAATACTGTAGGCTTTCCCCTTTCCGGCCTGTTTCAGGCAGATTGCGGTGGTTTTATCTGCACTCCACCCATGGGCCACCTTAAGCCGTACTCCTTCGGAAGCAACCTGGGCAAACTCGCTTTCCACTGAACCGGGGCAAAGGGCATGGACCCGGATTCCCCGGGAAGCCCATTCGGTAGCCAAGGCGATAGAAAAAGAAAGCACATAGGCCTTAGTGGCCGCATAGACCGCAAAGCCCCCAAGGGGCGCAAAGCCCGCTAGGCTCGCCACATTAATGACCAAGCCCCCCCTTGCAAGGAGGGGCGAGAATCGACTGCAGGCTTCCGTCAGTGCCCGGCAGTTCAGGTCTATCTGGCCTAATTGCCGGTCCATATTGATGACCGCAAAGGGCCCATAGGTGCCATAGCCCGCATTATTTATCAGAATTGTGACAGGTTTTCCCGTTTCACGGGCCTTCTCTGCCAGGCCTGCGACCGAATTGGGGGCTACCAAGTCCAGGGCAAAGGTACGGATTACGAGGGTTTTTTCATCATCCTTGGTGCTGTAGGTCGCCTGCAAAGCTTCGGCTAAATCTGCCAGGCGGTCTCCCCGCCGGGCGACAAGCCACAGTTCATCAAAGGCAGGCAGTCCCCGGTACCGTTCTTTACCCGCCGCCGCAGCTGCCAGGTGCCGGGCAAAGGCGGCGCCAATTCCTGAGGATGCACCGGTGACCAGGGCTATGCCGCCCTGCAAACCTGTAAGCTTTTCATCTTCTTCCATATATAATCCTTTATTTCCCTTACTATGTGATTGAAGCTGTCCCGTAACTTCCTAAGTTACTGGATAACCTCAATTATTGTCCTCGCAATAATTCCCGGGGTTTGGAGCCCTGGGCAGGCCCCACAATACCCCGTTCTTCCATCATTTCCACAATCCGGGCGGCCCGATTATAACCTATTTTTAGCCGCCGCTGGATGTAGCTGGCACTGGCCTTGCCCTGCTGGTACACGATTTCCAGGGCCTTTTCGTACAGCGGATCATCACCCTCATCAAAAAGGGAGGGACCGGCATCTTCTTCTTCCTCGTCGAAAAAGATTTCATCATCCAGGTAGTCCGGTTCACCAAGGCCTTTCACGTATTCCACCACCTTTTCTACCTCTTCTTCGGACACAAAGGCTCCTTGCATCCGCACCGGGAAGGGATCCACCGCACCCGCATAGAGCATGTCCCCTTTACCAAGGAGTTTTTCCGCCCCCACCATGTCGATGATGATGCGGCTGTCCATTTTGCTGGCCACCATAAAGGCAATGCGGCTCGGTATGTTAGCCTTAATGAGCCCTGTGATAACATCAATGGAAGGCCGTTGGGTGGCCAGCACCAGGTGGATTCCCACGGCACGGCTCATGGCCGCCAGCCGCGCCACGGTGGATTCTAACTCTTTGCCGGTGGTGGCCATCAGGTCCGCAAATTCATCAATGACTACCACGATATAGGGCAGACGCTCCGTGGCAATGTTGCGCTCCTTGATCCGTTTGTTATAACTGCGGATATCTCTGACCCCCATGGAATCTAGGAGGGCATAGCGACGCTCCATTTCATAGATACAGTACTGCAAAGCCTGAAAAGCCCGCTTTGGTTCTGTGATAACCGGCGTTAAAAGGTGGGGAATATCATTGTACAGTTTAAGCTCTACAATTTTTGGATCGATGAGCATAAGCCGCACTTCAGCGGGAGACCGCTGGTACAAGATTGATAGGATCATGGAGTTCACGCAGACCGATTTACCTGAACCGGTAGCCCCTGCGATGAGCAGGTGTGGCGTTTGTACCAAATCTATGGTTTGGGCTTCGCCGGTAATATCCTTGCCGAGGATAACCGGAATTTCCAGCCGTTTACCTTCCCGGTGCAGTTCCCCCTCAATCATTTCCCGAAATGAGACGATATTCCGTTTACGGTTGGGTACCTCTATTCCTACCGCATGCTTGCCTGGAATCGGTGCTACGATACGGACCGAACTCGCCGCAAGCCTGAGGGCGATATTGTCCTGCAGGTTTACAATCTTAGACAGTTTAACCCCCGGTGCAGGGAGGATCTCGAACATGGTGATCACCGGCCCCTTGCGAATACCCGTTACTTCAGCCTGTATGTTAAATTCCTTCAGGGTTTCCTTAAGTATGACCGCTGCGTCCCGGGTTGCCTGGTCAATGATCCAATATTGACCATCGGGGTATGCGGTAAGCAGTCCTTCAACTGGTACATGGTAGTTTGAAATAGTAAAAGATGGTCCCTTATTGTTTGGTTTTTCTTTGGCCGTTTCCGCCCTATTTTCACTTCGCTCTGCTTCTTTCTCCCTGGCAATTGCTTCTGCAAGAATTTCCGCTTCGGTCAGGGCCCGTTCCAAATCCTGATCTACATTCTTGGCGGCTTCAGGCAAAGCCTGTCCTGGTTCCTGGTCAAGTCCCTGGGACGTATCAAGGGAGGCCCCCTGCTTTCCGGTAGGTCTTTGGGGTGCTTGCTGGATTTCTTCTGTTCTTTCTTCATATTCCTGTATCTTCTCAGGCTCATCTATGATAGGCTGAATAACAACTTCTACCGGTTTTGTACTGCTGTGTAAGGACTTATATGCCTCAGTGCTGGCCAAGGGCTTTGTGTCAGGAAGCTCAAATATAAGGGGATCCACCGGTTCCAATGCAGGTTGGAGCTCTTCGAGCAGGGGGGGAGAAGGGCTTTGCTCATCCCTACGGCGGGTATCTTCGAGCAGCTTCTGCAGAGGGGCCTTGCGGCCCTTTTCTGAACTATCCTGAGAGGGCCTCATGGTAGAGGTTTTTACAGATCCTTCACGAATGATATGTTTTGCGATAGCCCTGGTAACTCCCAAAATAATAATGGCCTCAATAAGCAGGATCAGTACAAGGGCTAAAATTATTCCGATTCTGCCGAACAGGGTAAGTACTGGATAGATAAAGACTAATTGGTCAAAATTATTATAGCTATATAAGCCCAATGCAAGGGTAAAAAAGGGGATAATGCTTGCAGTAAGGGCAAAAATTTTGTCCGGCCGATAATAGCTGCCGGAAAGCAAGAGGGCTGCCACAAATAAATAGAGGGGGAGCCAATAGGCAAGTATGCCATAGGCTTCGATACAAAAATGGCCCACTTGAACAATAAGAAGCGGTAAAGATAGGTATGCACCGGTAATGGCCAATGCGAGGATAAGGCCCGCTGATCCAAGAATTACCGATAGGGTTAAAGCTGTTTTACTAGGCTGTATAGGCTGTGCCACGGATTATCGAGCCTCCAGGAAAATTTACTGTACAGGGAATATATCGGCAAAAACAGCTTCCATCGACATATTAAAATAAAGGTATCCATACACCGAAGCTGCAGCAAGGACTTTCCTGCTGTATTCTCTTGTTTCGGCTATTGGAATCGTTTCCAGAAACAGATCTTCCGCAAGTTTAGCCTGGCTGGCTCTCCAATTTCTGACCCGGGTCATACCCCCATTATAGGAAGCCAGGGCGAGCAAGGGGCTACCTGTTTTTTCAATCAGGTATGATAAATACCAGGCCCCTATATAAAGGTTGGTTTCCGGATTTTCTAGATCCTTCCCATCGGTTATCGAAAAATCTGGCCCGCCTGCCCGCTTTATCCGCCATGCGGCATCTTTTGCTGTGGCGAGCATCAGCTGTGTAAGCCCCTTAGCCCCCGCATTGGATCTCACGTCTGGTATAAAGGCGCTTTCAGTCCGGACAAGACCGTAGAAAAGTTCCAGGGGAATCTTATGCTGTTTTGCAATGGGTTCCATAAGGTTTCGGAATGGCAATGGATAGAGCAATCTATAATCCGACTTTTTAGGAATGTAATTGGGTCTAGAAAACAGGGTCTTAGAGACAAGCTGTATCTGATCTCCCCATCGCTCCCTCTGTGCAAAGCGTTCGATGAGTTGGTAAATTTCTTCTGGGCTTAATTGATCCTTGTATTCCAGAATATACGGCAGGGCTATATCTGCGGTCCCCCAGGTGAAAAAATCAGAAAGATAGGCCATGAGAGAATGTTCATCTATTTTAAGCCTATTCAGAACCTGTTCCTGGCTTTCCTGGTCTTCGGGAATTACTTGCAGTTGTTTCCCCAGAAAGGCTGATGAAAGACTTCGGTAATACAGGGATGCCTTGTCGGTCTCAAAGGCAATCTTATAGAATCCGGCGGAAATTGAGGCCCGGTCTGCCCCACCGTTAAGGCCCAGGAATTCAAATTGGTCTTTTACCGGGATGTACCCCTCCGTAATGGCCCGGGCAAGTATATAGGCATAACGGGCCTGTATTGGGCTGTCAGCTTTTTGGTACAAAATTTTAAAAATTCTCAAAAGTCCATCCCAGTTATGGTCCGTTGTATAGGTGGTGCAAATTTTATCCAGCAGGTCATCAAAATATGATGGAGTAGACCAAATTGGGATGAGGCTTTCTAGGGTGCCAGGAAAATTCTTGGGGTCTCCTTCCAGGGTACTGTCTAGGATATACCAGATACAAGCATCCCGCTGCTGTGAATCCGGTGCAAGGGGCAGGGCTTTATAAAAATAATTAAGAGCCTCCGATGCAAGGTTGAGCTGGCGGGCCATTCGACCTGCATAAAAGAGCAGCTTAAATCGGATTTCATTTTTATCATTAGTGGTTACCAGCGCCCGGGTGTTCTGGCCTGACAAGATGGTAGATTCCCAGTCGGTAAATACCTTTATGCCTTCCTTGGCAACTCCGCTGTATTGATAAGCCTTGCCAAGGTCTGCCAGAAGGTCCGGGTAGGCTTCGAAAAGGTAACGGTTGCGGCGCAATACATCTTTAAAATAATACAGGGCATCCCCGTAGGAACGATTAAAAATAAAAAGCCTGCCCCGAACCGCCTCGACCACGGCTTCAGGAAGAAATATTTCCGGTGCCTGTTGAATTTGTGTGAACAAGCTTCGAGAGGCTTCGGATACGGAGCCGGTTAGGAAAAAAGTTGTGACATTTTGTAATGCGGTTTGGTTTTTTGGGTCCAGGGCCAGCTGAGAAAAGAGCCCCAGTCCCTGTTCTTGTACCGAAAGACTGGAGCTGTCAACATTTTTTTGTACATCCAAAATAGCCCTGTACTGTCCCATTGTGAAAAGGACCTCTGTCATAAGAGAGCGATACCAGCTTTGGCTCTTTATTTGAGCGTTTTTTCCC
>Ga0101944_10005305_pt1 | contig 14812 bp, 20 predicted proteins | sample DewCreD2012metaG_FD_75245 | JGI IMG/M metagenome (GOLD analysis project Ga0101944, IMG submission 75245) | Hot spring sediment bacterial and archeal communities from British Columbia, Canada, to study Microbial Dark Matter (Phase II) - Dewar... ... | reverse complement strand
TTGCAGTATTGCTTGAGAAGTTTGAAGTTGTTGAGCAAATGTTTGATGGTTTTGAATATAAAAAATATTTTTTTGGTGATACGCGAGAGAAACTAACCACTATTCTTGAGGCGCAGGAGCATATTTTAGGACTTGAGGATGGTAAAAATAGATATTCCAAACAAGTTGCGTTATTGTCGCAAGCTTTTGCTCTGTCTGTTCCCAACCTAAGGGCAATGAAAATTAAAGACGAGGTGGGATTTTTCCAAGCTGTAAAAGCTCGTCTTACAAAGTTTGAGCCAACGTTATCTGGAAAATCTGATGCTGAAATTGAAACAGCTATTCGTCAGATTGTGGATGGAGCTGTAGTTTCTGAGGGAATTATTGATGTGTTCGATGCCGCTGGAATTAAAAAGCCAGACATCTCTATTCTTTCTGATGAATTTTTAGAAGAAGTGCGACATATGGAAAGAAAAAATATCGCGCTTGAACTTCTGAAAAAGATTTTAAACGATGAAATAAAAAGTAGGACCAGAAAGAATTTTATTCAAAGCAAAAAGCTATCTGAGATGCTTGAGGGTGCTATTCGTAAATATCAGAACAACCTTTTGACTTCGGCGCAGGTTATAGAAGAATTAATTAAGATAGCTAAAGAAATTAGACAATCAGATAAAAGAGGGGAAAGCTTAGACTTAAATGAGGATGAATTAGCTTTTTATGATGCTTTGGCAAATAGTGAGAGTGCGAAAGACGTGCTTGGCGACAGGCAGTTAGCAATTATTGCCATGGAGGTATTAAAAAGTGTCAAGGGTAATGCAACTATTGACTGGACATTAAAAGAAAATGTGCGGGCGAAGTTGCGCCGAGATGTAAAAAGAATCTTGAATAAATATGGTTATCCGCCAAACGAACAGCTGATTGCAACAGAAAATGTTCTGAAGCAGGCAGAACTAATGGCAAATGAATTGAATCAGGACTAGTGATTACAAGTATTTGACTGTTCCTTTGTGGAGTTGTATGTTTCGCGCATGTCGCAGGGATTTCAAATTGGATGGATAAGAAGTGTTGGGATTGTTCCGGTTCTATTCGGGATGGGTTTTGCGTTGGTGAAATTTAGGGTTATGACTTGGTTTGGCTGGGTGCTCATTATTTTTTCTGGGCTTATCGGAATAACGTATGGATTTCTTGGGGTATTGGGTATTTTAGAAAAAATGGGATTTATTGAAATAAAAAAAATCGCGCTTTCGCTTAATTCTTTTGTGAGGTGTTTCAAAAAGGATGATAATTTTCCCCAAAACAAATCCCATTTGTGCGGATAAAGGGATAGCTGGATTTTTGTATCTGTGTTGTTCTTTCTTGCGTGGGGTTATTTTTTGATATTATTTTGGCATGGAAAAGCTGAGGGGGATGATTGTGCGGGAGTCGCTGGAGGATGAGGGGGTTTTGGGGCGAATTACTGTTTTATCAGAAAGAGAGGATGAGGATTGGCATATTTTGTCGGTGGAAATAAGTCCTGCCGATGTTGGCGCGTTGTCATCCGCTATAAAGCCGGGGTGGTATATGCATTTTTGGTCAGCGGAGGATATGATAATAATTTTTAAAGATAAGATTTTTAACGCACGCCTAGGCGATGAGCAAAGTTTTTTGTCGGCGATTGAATATGGTAAGAGTGTGGGAATTGCGCCGGAGCAGTTGGATTTTGTAGTGGAGTTGGAATAAAAACCGCCCAGCGGGCGCAGGTGCACGCGGCTGGGCGGTGTTGTGTGAGTCGGTTTTGTTTACTTAGCTTCCTTCGATAATTTTGAAGGATTGTGCTAATTTTCTCTCGGTTCTCTTGCGGCCTTCTTCGTTGGCCCTGAATCGAGCTCTCTCAAAGGCGTCAGGAAGCAGAAAAAGTCCCACTCCTGCAATCATGAATCTTTCTGCCAGCTGGGCTATGGGTAGGGCGAACGATCCAGCCGTAATTGCGAGCAAGAGTCCGAGGCAGAAGCTAGCTACTCCCCAGAACATCAAAAATACTGAGAACATCTTGAACCCTCCTGTCCTTATTATAGCATAATAATATTGCTATGTCAATGTGCGTAGGGGGGCCGAAAGAGATAGAATTAACAAGCAAATATGATTAAATTATCCCGCTCTAAACTGGAAAGATTTTTGGAATGCCCACGCTGTTTTTGGCTAGAAACCAAGAAAGATATAAAGCGTCCGCCAACTTTGCCCTATACCATAAATAGTTCAATTGATTATCTTTTGAAGCAGGAATTTGACGAGCATCGTGCTTCCGGTACTCCGCACGCCATAATAAGCGCGGCGGGAATTGATGCTTTGCCTTATGCTCACCCCAACATGGATACCTGGAGACATAATTTTACGGGAGTGCAACATCATCACCAGCCGACTGATTTTTTGGTGTTTGGAGCAGTAGATGATGTTTGGGTTGATAAGCAGGGTAATTTGATAGTGGTGGATTATAAATCTACCGGCAGTACCCAGCACAATATTTATGATAGTTATAAGCGCCAAATGGAGGTTTATCAGTGGCTTTTAAAACAGAATGGTTTCCCGGTTTCCAATCGTGGATATTTTGTTTTTGCCAGAGTGGATAAGGGAGCGACATTCCACACCGGAGGAGAACTTTCCGCCAAGGGCAGAACTTCTGTTGCCGGCAAGAATGCCATGCTTCCTTTTGATATTTTTGTAGAAAGTTTGGATGGCGACTCTTCTTGGGTGGAAGGGGAGCTTTATAACGCTCGCCGGGTTTATGATTTGCCAGCCTGTCCGGCTGCTAGCTCGGCTTGCCCATATTGTAAGTATGCCTTCGATAATTCCGCCCAAGTTTAAAAGGATTGTAAGGAAAATAGTTTGGACGCATCATGTTCGCGCCAAAATGCGAGCCTATGGTTTGAGCGAGTCCAGGGTTTTGCGGGTGATACATTCGCCTCATCGGATAGAAGAAGGGGTTGCGGAAAAAACCGTTGCCATGATGCAAAGGACCGGCAAGGCCCCTAAGGGTCATGAGATTTGGACGATGTTTCAGGACAGGGGAGTTGAGCGGAGGGTTATTTCTGCCTGGAGATATCCGGGAGTAAGTCCTAAACGCGGACCTTTGCCCAAAGAAGTAACAGAGGAGATTGCTGGAGCTTCCGGTTTTGTGGAATAATCAAGTTTATGATACTAACTTCCCCTGCTTTTAAGGATAAAGAATTCATACCTTATAAATTCACCTGCGAAGGGGGGAATATTAATCCGGAGCTTCATATCCAGTATGTTCCGGACAAGACGCAATCTTTGGCGCTTCTAGCAGAAGACACAAGTTCGCCCCATCCGAATTTTTTGCATTGGCTGGTTTGGGATATAAATCCTGATCTGGAAATAATCAAAGAAGATTCCAAACCACCTTTTTCTTTTGAGAGTGAAAATGATTTTGGGGGATTGGGGTATGGCGGACCTTGTCCGCGAAGCGGAGGGGAGCACGTTTATGTTTTTCACTTATTCGCCTTGAATATAAAACTAGGAGCGCAACAAGATTTTAATAGAAAGAAATTCTTAAGTGCTATAAGTGGGCATATTTTGGCAGACTGCCGTTTGGAGGGTAAGTATAAGATGCAGATGAATTAAAAAAATCCGGCAAGCTCTTGAATTGAGCTGGCCGGATAGTTTTTGTTCTTGAGGGATGGTGTTGCTACTTGGGACGAGGCCAGGGCTTTTCGCGCGAGCGTTTTTCTCTGGCCAGCGTCTCCATGCCATTTGCGGCCACTTTGCCCATCCTGGTTCCGGTGTGCAGGAAGACTGCGGCCTTGATGTCGTCGCGGATGTCCGTTTCCGGCTCCCCGAAACGATTGACTTCGTCTGCTGACGGTAGCAGGATACTGCCCACCATTTTTTCTTCTGCGTGTTGCGGCATATGCCTCCTTGGAATTTAGTATTGCTGGGACAAATAATGAATAAAAAATACCTTTCTGTCAAAATTGGGCCAGTTTGCTAAAATCGGCTTATTTATGTAAATATTGTTGCGGCCATTAACCGTTTTACGGGGCCTGATGCGGGCTTATTACGCGCGTTTGCCAAAACATCGCGTTTGCCGACAGCCCGCATGAGTCTCTGTTTTTATGTTAAAATATTGCCGTCTATGAAACTTTCTATAGGAATTGTGGGTTTGCCCAATGTCGGTAAATCAACCCTTTTTAAGCTTTTAACCAAGAGCGACATTTTGATTGCCAATTATCCTTTCGCGACCATAGACCCCAATGTGGGCGTGGTTACGGTTCCGGATGAAAGACTTACCGCCTTATCCGAGCTTAGTAAGTCCGCCAAAATAGTCCCGGCGATAGTGGAGTTTTGGGACATTGCGGGACTGGTTAAAGGGGCCAGTGCTGGAGAAGGACTAGGCAACCAATTCCTATCCAATATAAGAGAGACCCAGGCCATCGCGATGGTTTTGCGGGCTTTTAAGGACCAGTCTGTGGTGCATGTGGAATCTTCGGTGGATCCTATAAGGGATAGAGATATTATTAATATTGAGCTTTCTATGAAGGACTTGGATACTGTTGCCAAGCGGGCGGAAAAATTGGAAAAAGAAATTAGATCTGGCGATAAAAAAGCGGCTCATAATGCGGAAGTTTTAAATAAGGCTAAAGAAAAACTATCTGCCGGACAAAATATATTTGAATTACGGGATGAGGAGATAATAAAAGAACTTCAGCTATTAATGGCTAAGAAGCAAATATATCTTTTGAATGGAGATGAAGAGGAGGTTGCTCCCGGAGTTGTGGAGGAGCTTAAAAAGAGTGGGGAGGTGGTTATCGCTAATGTTGCTTTGGCGGATGAGCTTCCGGACCTTATAACCGCTTGCTATCGGGCGCTGGATTTAATTTCTTTCCTAACAACCGGAGAGATGGAAACTCGCGCTTGGACAATTAAAAAAGGAGCTACCGCGCCAGCCGCCGCTGGGGAAATTCATACCGACTTTGAAAAAAACTTTATTAGGGCGGAAGTAATCAATTGGCAGGATTTAATATCTGCCGGAAGTTGGGCCAAAGCCAGAGAGTCCGGCAAACTTCGCCTGGAGGGCAAGGAGTATGTGGTTTCGGATGGGAATGTGATGGTGTTTCGGCACGGCTAACCTTTTTAAACTATAATAAGCGAAGCGTCTGCCAACTGTGGCGGCGACTTAAATTGGAAGGGGGTAACCTCTGTGGCTGAAGCCGTCGTTCCCGGAAGGTTCGGCGGCTTTTTTTGAAATAAATTCATCTCTGGTATTGTAGTTTAAAGGAATATGCCTGATTTTAAGGATAAAACAGATGAAGAGGTTGCTAGGATGGCACAGGGGCAGGATTTGCTGGCTTTTGGAGAGATAGTTTCAAGATACGAGGAAAAGCTTGTCCGTTATGCTAAGAATATTTTAAATTCCAACCAAGACGCGCAAGATGCGGTGCAGGAGTCTTTTTTGAAGGCGTATCGATTTTTGAAAGATTACGATTCTTCCAGAAGATTTTCTCCTTGGATATACAGAATAGTCCACAACCAAGCTATAAATTACGTTAAAACACGTAAATCTTGGCTTGTTTTTGTGGATTGGGATGAATTCTTGCCTTCTTTCGGATCCTCGGTGGCGCAAAATTCTCCCTCTGAAAAGATAGATATAAAGTCTGATGTTCAGAATTATCTTTCTAAAATGGAAGCGAAATATAAAGAGGTTTTGGTTCTGTATTATATGGAAGATATGAGCTATGGCGATATAGCCGATATTTTAAAAATACCAACCTCCACCGTCGGGGTGCGTCTTAAAAGGGCTAGGGACAAGATGATAAAAATAATAAAAGAAGATGGAGCAAGATAGTTTAAAAGAAAAAGTAATTTCCAAAATATCGGAGGGCAAAATTAAAATGATGCCCAGGTTTGTTTTTGTGGCTAGGACCGTCGCCTATGTGGCGCTTGTTATTATTGCCGGACTCGCGGTTTCTGTGATATTTGCCGGAATTATCCGCGCGTTTAAGATAAGCGGAGTTTATGCCCTGTCTAATGCCGGAGCGGGGGGGTGGTTATTTGTGTTTATGATAATGCCATGGATGCCCATATTCTTGGCTTTAGTAATTTCCTTTTTAGCGGTTTATTTATTTAGGAAATATCCGGCTGGTTGGCATATGCCAGTAATTCTGGTTTTTTCGGCGGTTTTGGTGGCTTCTGTTTTGACCGGGTATTTTATTTCTCCTCATTCTTGGCAGGATAATATGTGGGGTAGATTAGAGAACACCCCAGCCAGGAATTTTTCTCCTATGCGCCGTCTGCGCATGATGGGTCCTTCCGCTTCCGGCACGATAACTTCTTTTTATCCAAGCTATCTTATTGTTAAAAATTTGCAGGGCAAAGAATTTAAAGTGGAGATTTCTTCTAGCACGAGAGTAATTCCTTCTAAGGACATAATGGAAGGGGATTTTGTTTTTGTCGCGGGGCCAATAAGTGAAGATTTTTACATTTATGCAAGGAAAATAATAAAAATGCCCTCAGATTGGGATGGTGGTGTGGATTTTGCGCCTCCTATAAGAGGTGGAATCAGGGTTAGGTAGGATATTTGAAATAAAACAGCTCGTTCTTTTGGTATTAGTTATTGAAAGGTCGAGCAAGGATATTATTAAAAAAATATTACTAAAACAAAATGAAGAAGTATGTGCTTTTTGCAGTCTTAGGAATCGGAGCGATTATGTTTTCCTCTTCCGCTTCTGCCGCCGGTTTTCAGATGGGGCTTAGGGCTGGAGGTAGATCTCAAATGATTGCGGACAAGGCAGCTGTTCTGGGGATTAGCGAGGATGCTTTGAAGTCCAAGCTATCAGAGGGCAAAACATTTCTAAACATAATCCAAGAGCAGGGCATGACTCAAGAGCAGTTTCAGACAAAGATGCAGGAAAAGATGAAGCTTTCTTTGGAGCAGATGGTTAAAGACGGCAAGATAACCCAGGCTCAAATGGACGCTCATCTTAACAGGCAAAAAGATATGCAAGGCAAGAGGGAGTGTTTGGGAGGCGGGATAATTCGTGGGCATTTTAAGCGCTCTCAATAAAACTCTTGGTTTTTGTTTCCGGGTAGAACAATGAAAATCCCGCAGGAGAAGTTTCGTGTCCTGCGGGATTTGTTTTGTGGTTTTTTCGCTAGAGATTGCGACTTATCGCTGGATCAGACACCAGCGCGTCGGCGTGTTTGTAGCCATAACTTAGGGCGATGTAATAGGTCAGATACCCAATCAGAAAGGCCAAAGCTATGCCGGCCAGAAAGCCAAAACCAAAGAAGACTTCCCTAACCGGTTCACCTTGGGTCGGAGAGGAAAGGGCCTTCCAGACCACGCGCAAAGAAAGGAGGCAGATGCAGGTTACCACAATGAGGTGTCCGTAGGAGGCGATACTTTCTTTCTCGCCCCAGGAGGAGTCCTCGTCCATAGAAATAAATCCGCCCAGCGCTACGATTGCCATGGCGGCAATGATGCCGACAAGAACATTGAGTTTAGCTCCCACTGGCAAACCTCCCCAGGAGCTCCTTTATGCTTTGGCTATATTCGTTCGGGGCAAGAATCAGTCTCATTGTCCCGAAGAACATTCCGGCGGCGAAAAAAGAGAAGATGAGCGGAGGAAGTTTTTTGTCTTCCCAGCTTGTTCTGCCTCCAAATAGGCCGGAGAACAAGATAATCCCAGCCACTACTGAGGACAGGGTGCCCCAGAGTGGGCCAATTAGGTTGAGAGTCAGCGCCGCCAGAACCGTGCCGGCGATGCAAATGAAGGTGGTGGTCGTGTTCAATTCGCGCTCCTTATCCAAGTCTCTTTAAAATAATACCGGACTAATAATCCGTTAATTAGGTTTTGGCGTCAAGTATTAATTTGGGAAACAAACAATTTCCATTTTTCATATATAATTTTGATCGACATGATACTTTCCACGCACGCGATAGTTGGAGCGGCGCTGGCCAGATTTATGCCTAACCCCGGGCTGGCTTTTTTGGTTGGGATCGCTTCGCATTTTTTGTTGGATGCAATTCCGCATAGAGATTACAAATTACTTTCAGTGGAAAGAGGCGATAAGCCACTGGATAGGAATATAAGTTTATTTTCCAGAAGATTTATTCTTGATTTATTGAGAGTGGGAATTGATTTTGCGGTAGGCGCATTTTTTGTGTGGCTTTTATTCTGGTCGGGCATATTTGCGGATAGAGGCGATGGCTGGATTATTTTTGCCGGATTTTTGGGTGGACCTCTACCTGATTTTTTCCAAATTTTGTATATGAAGTTTAAAATTACTCCATTTGTGCAGATACAAAGATTCCACACTTGGATTCATTTTGGGCGGGACTTAAATAAACCAGTCCCAATTGCGCTGTTTCTGCAGGGGGTGGTTGCTTTATTTTTTGTCGTTATTTCTTTTTGGTTGGCTTAGATGGGTTGTGGCTTATAATACATTTAGCACCAATTGCTTCGCCTTGGTGTAATACTAAAGAAAGGAGCAAACGCTTTTGGAGGCCGGTTAATCTTTTCCACAGGGTTGACCGGCTTTCTTTTTTGAGTAAAGCGATTTGATATAATCTAAACTAGCGCACCACTAATCCGGCTTGCCCCTTATGATTCGTTGCTGGGGGGCTGGCCGCAACTGTTCGTTTTTCAGCATCGGCCCACTTCCAAGGAGGGTTCTGCCTATGATTGTGTTTATTCTGATGGCGGTTAGCTTCTCGAATCACTTGTTGAGTGAGATGGAGACCGGGCTTCGCTGACCCTTGCAGGGCATCGGTTGGCGACAAACAGAAGGGGCGGGAGATTTTCATCTTCCCGCCCCTTTCACTTTTTTATTTTTCTAAGAAAACTTGGTCGTGTTCGCGCACTCGTTTTTTAAGCTTTATGCCGATTAGTTTGCCCTTGGGTGCAACTTTAACCGGCTTGTGGTCGTATTGCAGGGAGTCTATTTTTTGGGCAAAGTCGGTGGTTGCTCCTTTGATACGTATATTAGATCCAACTTTGATTGGAGACTTAAACTTTATTATGCCTACTTTTATGTGGGTGTAATAATGGGTGACTGTTCCAATCGGCTTGGGGGCAGGAGTGGTTTTTTTAGTCTTGCCCACTGACTTCTTGGTCGGCTTTTTGACTTTGGGTTTGGTGATTTTTTTTATCACTTTGCGAGCGGGTTTTTTAGGAGCTTTTTTCTTAGCTGTTTTTTTGGCTACTTTTTTCTTCATGCCATAATTGTACTATTTTGAGTATTTATAAAAAACGACCCCAAGAGGTATTTCCTCCGGGGGTCGTTGTTTGTGGAAGTGGGTTCTGGAGCCGTTTAGGAACATGAGTTCTTCCGTTTCCGGAGGAGTCTCAACTTATCACTCTGGGATCAGAGCGGAGGTTCCTTTATCTCAACCCTGCAAGACGGCGATGCCGTGGCTGGGTGGTGTTGAATCGGTATTCCCTTCTTCGGTCTCTCTGGGCCAAAGTGTGCCCTTACGGGGCCATCCTCGGTCGTAATCAAGAGGGAGATTATCTTCAAAGGCCACATGTGCTCCTATGAGCGGTCCATTGGACCATCCCTAGCGCTAAGAATTAACCTGCCCTTCCAGAACTGGGTATTATGCTACTACTGGATAATTAATAATGCAACTTGGAGGGGGTATTTAGGTTGTAATACAATAAAGCCAGCCCATTTGGGTTATATTACAGAAAGGAGACTCCCTCTAGCGAGAACGCGAACGCGCAACAAAAACAGGGATCAACGAGCCGGTAGGGGGAATTAAAACCCCCGCCGGCTTTTTATTTTCTCCTATCCAAAGATCCGGCCAATGTATCTGCGTCTGCAAATTCAATTTCGCCGCCAGTAGGCAGTCCTCGTCCCAGTCGGCTAAATTTACTACTTAAATCTTTAAGCTCGCGGGCGAAAAGTTCTGCGGCAAATTCTCCATGAGGAGTGGCATTGAATGCCAGGATTATTTCTTTGGCGCGATTGCCGGGCAGATTGGAAAGTCTTTCTTTAAGACTCTCCAGTCTTTGTTTTTGTTCTATTTCCAATATCCCAGTTTTGGGAACCAGTCCTAGTAAAAAATAAGTGCCTCCAAATACTCCGGCATTTTCCATAGACATAAGATCGGTTTCTTTTTCCAAGACCATTATGGTGCTTGAATCGCGGTTTTTGTCGGAACATATACCGCAGATATTTCCGCTTTCTTCGTGCAGGTTAAAACAAAGAGAGCATTCTTTGATATTTCCCACCGAAAGTAGCGCCCGGGAAAGGTTGGGCGCGAAGTCTTTGCCTTTACTGGAAAGATGTATGGCCAGGCGGGTTGCTTGGCGCGGACCTAATGTTGGCAAGTTAGATAAAAGTTCAGCCAACTCTTTTACTGCCTTGGGGAGTTTAAGCATTTATTAAAAAGCAAAAGTTGAATCGGCGGGAGCGCTGCCAGAGTGCATTTCGTCCAAATTCTTGAAAGAAACTCTTTCGTCATCAAATTTAACTTTGATTTCGCCCAAGGGGCCGTTGCGGTGCTTGGCAACAATCAGGGTAGCCAGAGAAGGATCTTCGCCGGGGGCGGCGTTGTCTTTGTATCTTTCGCGATGGATAAATATAACCACGTCGGCGTCTTGTTCAATAGAGCCGGACTCACGCAGATCGTGCAGTTGGGGCTTTTTATTGTCGCGCTGGTCAACCGCGCGGGATAGCTGGGACAAAGCCAACACCGGAACATTTAACTCGCGGGCCAGGCCTTTTAGGGAGCGGGATATTTCAGTAACCATTGCAACCATATTGTCACTATTTCTTCTTGCGGCAATAAGCTGTAAGTAGTCCACCACAATAAGCCCCAGTCCGTGCTCCAACTGGAGGCGGCGCGCCATTGCTTTCATCTGTAGCACATTGGGAGAGGGGGTGTCGTCTATGAATATTTTGGCCTTACTTAGTCTGTCGCAGGCGTGCACGATAAGCCCCTGTTCGTCTTCACCAACTCTTCCGGTGCGTATGTGCCACAACGGAACGTTCGCTTCATTTGCTACCAACCTGTCCACCACCTGATCTCGGCTCATTTCCAGAGAGAACACGCCCACAGTCACGCCTCCTTTAATCGCCGCATGCTTGGCAATGTCCAAGGCCAAAGTTGTTTTACCAAGAGAGGGGCGGGCGCCAAGAATAATAAGGTCGGATTTTTGTAGGCCGGAAAGTTTGTTGTCCAAGCCGATAAAGCCGGTGGGAACTCCGCGCAGTTCGCCCTTGTGATCACTCAGGCGATTCATACGTTCAATTGTTTCTGGCAGTTCGTCGTAAATTGCAACGAAGTTTTTTGGCTGGGAATTCTGAGAGATTGCCATGATGCGGCGCTCCACATCGTCCATCATGGTTTCCATATCGCGACCGGGGTTAAAGGCGGATTCGGCAATTTCTGCGGAAGCGGAAATGAGATCTCTCAATATTTTCTTTTCTTTTACAACTTTGGCGTGGTGGGCTATGTGGGCAGGGGTGGTTATCTGGCTGGTCAAAGACGCCAAATAACTGGAGCCACCAACACGATCAATCAAACCTCTTTCAGAAAGCAGATTTGAGACTGAGACGATATCTACCGGCTGACCCTTGGAATACATTTCCAGTGCCGCGTCATAAATAGTTGCATGGGATGGGCTGTAAAAATCATTGGAGTTAAGGGTGTCGGCAATTTTAACCAAAGACGAGCCGTCCAAAAGCAAAGAACCCAAAACCGCAATTTCTGCGCCTTCGTTGTGGGGTGGAACTTTACCTACCGGAGTCGCGGAGACGGCGAAAGAGTTCTGACGATGAAAATTTTCGGAAGAAGATGGCATATCTATACTTTTACTTCTGGCCAGACAAATGGGCCTTTGGGTGTGTCTTCAATGCTGTATCCCAAAGTGGAAAGTTGCTTGCGGATTCTGTCCGCATCGGCGAAGTATCCCTTTTTGCGGTATTTCTCGCGGGTTTCAGCCAATTGTTTTATGCGAGCGGGGATGGCGGGGATTTGTATCTTAAATCCTAGGGTTTCAAATTTAGAAACAATCGCCTCTCTGGCATTTCTAGCAGAGGGACCACTTAATTTCCAGATATCCTTGTGGATAGAGCCTAAGAATTCATATATAGAGGCAATCGCCAGAGGAGTGTTAAAGTCATCCGCCATAGCCGTGGCAAAGTTTTTTTCAAATTCCGCCATAGCTGAGGAGGATATGGATATAACCTTGTCTTTTTTAGAAGCTCTGGCTTTGCCTAATTTTTCCAGCTTGGATATGGTGCGCAAAATATTCCACCAGGCATCTTCCGCTTCGGTTAAGACATCATTATTAAAATCAAACGGAGTGCGGTAGTGGTGTCCTAGGATAAGTAGTCGCAAGCTTTCTGCGGTGAATTTTTTGAGTATGTCCCGCACAGTCAGGAAGTTGTTTAAACTCTTACCCATTTTTTCTCCGCCCACAGTCAAAAATCCGGTGTGCATCCAAACTTTCACGAAATAATTTTTGCCGGACAATGTTCTGGCCTGAGCTATTTCCGCTTCGTGATGGGGGAATTTTAAATCCATTCCTCCTCCGTGAAGTTCATAAGACAAGCCCAAATATTTTTCGGCTATAGCAGTATCTTCTATGTGCCAGCCGGGCCTGCCCTTGCCCCAAGGAGAATCAAAGCATAATTCCCCGGAGGTTGGGGGAGTAAATTTCCAGAGCGCAAAATCCAGAGGATCTTTTTTCTTGGGGTCCGGCTCAATGCGCCAACCTGGGCGAGTGGCGGCTAAATTCTGGCGGGATAATTTTCCATAAGAGCGGAATTTCTTAACTTCAAAATAAATGCCATTATCGGTCTGATAAGCCACGCCTTTTTCCATAAGGCGATTTATCTGCGAGAAAATATTTTTCAGGTGATCGGTCGCGCGGGCATAAATATCTACCGAAAATATGTTTAGCGCTTTCATATCCGTCATATACTCGCCTTCGTATTTGGAAGCCAATTCCAAAGGATCGCAAGAAAGTTCCGCGGCGCGGTTTATTATCTTGTCATCTATGTTGGTGATGTTTTGGAGGTACTGAGTTTTTATTTTAAGAGACCTCAGATAGCGAGCTAAGGTGTCAAAAACTATATAAGTTCTGGCGTGGCCTATGTGGGAGTAGTCATAAACCGTCGGACCGCATACAAACAGGCGCATAACCCCATTTTCGGGCTTGGGCAAAGCTTCTTTTTTGCCACTTAGGGTGTTGAATAGTTTTATCTGGGGGGCTCTCATCTACGGGGCTAATTATGTCTGGTTGGAGGGCATTTCCGCAAACTTAAATCCATACCTAAAGTTTATATATTGGGGATTTATTCGGTTTTGAGTTTGTTGTTTTGATGTGTTAAATGCAAAAGCCCGCCTGAATCGCTCGTTTGGCGAAGGGCGGGCTTTGGTTTTAGTGGTTGCGACAACAACGGGGAAACAGGCTCCCGGGAATCTGGACCGCGAAAGTCCCCGCTTTCGCGAAAATCCTGATCTTGGGGACATGACCCCCTTGGTTGTGAGGGTGGCCGTTTTTATTGGCAAAGTCGGCCTTTGCCCTAACGACCGCCCCGTGCCGGGTTCCGGCTTGTCCGACCCCGAACTCTTCCCCGTGAGCGGGGGAGTGAGTTTCCCAAACAGCGGTGAATTCCACCTCCCCCTTTTCTAGGGCTTCCAGGTTGGCCTGATCTTCCGGGCTTGGCACCCGGAGGATTTCTTTCTTGAGATATTTTTTCAACTTTTCGCTGAGCACAGAATCCTCCTTAATCTTTACTTATTATACTTTATTTTAGACGAAAAGTCAATAAAAAGGAGATTGATTTTTATTCTTGCCCACTTTTTAAAATAGTGTCAAAGTTTTGTTAGCTATAGAGGTGTTGAAAATATAAAAACAACGGAGGTTCCAGGCGATGAGTGAAAAATTAAGCAGACGTTCTTTTTTGTCTGCTCTTGCCGTAAGTCGTATTGGTTTGGCGCAAGAGAGACCACCCAATATTATTCTCGTTCTGGCGGACGATTTGGGGTGGGGTGATGTGAACTCTAAAATTCCAACCCCCAACCTGAGTAAGTTTGCCCAGACCGGCATTACTTTTACTGATTACTACTGTGCCGCTTCGGTTTGCTCTCCTTCGCGCGCTGGCCTTATGACTGGCAGGTACCCGGTGCGAACAGGGCTTACTAATGTGCTAGTGCCCGAAAGCGAGAACGGTTTGCCCCAAGAAGAGGTTATTTTGCCCCAACTTCTTAAGGCAAAAAATTACAGAACATCCTGCGTGGGTAAGTGGCACCTGGGCTCTCAACCCCAATTTCTGCCAACTCGCCGAGGATTGGATTACTTCTATGGTCTGGCTTACAGCCACGACATGGGAGAAATATGTCTAATGGAGGGAGAGAAAATTGTCGCGCGTGATGTGCCGGCACACTCTCTTGCTTCTACATTCACCAACAAGGGAGTCGATTTGATTCGCGGCTCTTCTGCCGAACCATTCTTTCTCCTTCTTTCGCACACTGCGCCTCACATTCCAAACGAGCCGGGCGCGCAATTTTTTAAAGAGGTCGGTAAAACCGGCCTTGGACCCTACGGCGACAGCGTAGCGGAGTTGGATTGGAGTTTTGGCAAGATATTGGACGCGGTCGCAAGCTCGGACAAGGAAGAAAATACGTTAATCCTTTTTACCAGCGACAACGGTCCCTGGTATCAGGGCTCAACTGGTCCATTCCGTGGCAGGAAGGGCGAGTGTTGGGAAGGGGGAATGCGAGTTCCTTTTCTGGCAAGACTTCCGGGTAGAACCCCAGAGGGTGTGGTTTGTGATTATCCGGTAAGTTCCCTAGATATCTTTCCAACTATGGCTGGTCTTG
>Ga0101944_10005303_pt1 | contig 14824 bp, 11 predicted proteins | sample DewCreD2012metaG_FD_75245 | JGI IMG/M metagenome (GOLD analysis project Ga0101944, IMG submission 75245) | Hot spring sediment bacterial and archeal communities from British Columbia, Canada, to study Microbial Dark Matter (Phase II) - Dewar... ... | reverse complement strand
CTGCGCTTGACCAGACCCCTGCCGAGCAGGTGAAGCGCCTTTCGGAAATCGTCCCTGAGATAGCCCCTTACGCACAGGCGTTGCTAAAAGAATATCAGCTGGCCATGTACAGCCCGCATAAAGCCGACCTGATCCGGGCACGCCGGGCCGCTATCGAACTTCGCCAGAAAGGATTCCAGCTTTGGTTCCAGCATTTACTCCACGCTGATTGAGAGACATTTTGTGGCATCCCTTACCAACCTAACTACCTCCACCCTGGTCTCTGTCGACCAACAGCTCAATTCTTTAATTGAGTTGTTTCATGATGTCGAGAATTACCTGAAAACCTATCGGCCCGCCTTCATCCCAGACCATGTTTATCAGGCAGTCGAGAGTACCGCCGCTGGCCTGCCTTCGCTGCGGAAACAAATCTCTGCATTAGAAGCCGAGTGGCGCAACCTGCGTTCCCTGGCGCAGATCGGCTCAGTGGTCAACTCATCCCTGGAACTCGACCGCGTGCTCCAGGTCGTCATGGACACAATCATTCAAATCACCGGCGCAGAGCGGGGATTCCTCATGCTGAGGAACAACGAAAGGGGTGAAATGGATGTGCGCGTCGCCCGGAATTGGTCCCACGAGTCGCTCGAACCGGACGAACTCAACATCAGCCAGACGGTCGTCCGCCGGGTTCTCAACAGTGGGCAACCCGTAATGACCACCGACGCCCAGGAAGACCCGCGTTTTGCCGGACAGGAAAGCGTCGTCCTGCACAATTTACGCTCCATCCTCTGTGTTCCTTTGCATGTAAAACAGGAGTTGACCGGGGTCATCTACGTTGACAATCGGGTTCGGGCTGGCATTTTCACCCGCCGCCATCTGGAACTGCTGATCGGGTTCTCCAATCAGGCGGGGGTCGCCATTGCCAATGCTCATTTATACAACTCAATACGCTCCACCCTGGAAGAGGTCACTGAGTTAAAAAAGCTGATGGATAATGTGTTCTCTTCCATCCCGAGCGGCGTCATTTCAACCACTCCTGATGGACGAATTCGCCTGTGCAATCGGGCTGCGACCCAGATTTTTGGCGTCACCCCGGGCCACTTGGTTAACCTTCTCCTGAGCGATGTTCTCCCGGAATTGCAGGATACTGCGGCGAACGTTACTGTCGGGGGGTATACCGTCGTCGGGTTCGAGTTCACCCGTGAGCGGCCCGGTCTGTTGAAACAGCATTTGCGCGCAAGCCTCTCTCCCATCCAGGACGAGAATGGGCATGCCCATGGGCTGGTCATCGTCATGGAAGACCTGACCGAACAGCGCCGGCTCGAGGCGCGCCAGAGCCTCTTCTCGCGCATGGTTGCCCCGGCAGTCATTGATCAGATTGAATTACATGCCATGCGCCCCGGAGGAGAGCGGCGTGAAATCACCATTTTATTCGCCGACCTCCGCGGGTTTACCAGTTACAGCGAACTGGTACAGCCCGAAGAACTGGTAAGCGTCCTCAATCGATACCTTTCTGCCGCAGCCGATGCAATTCTTCAGGAAGGCGGGACTATTGACAAATTTCTGGGTGACGCTGTAATGGCCTGGTTCAACGCCCCCCTTCCTCAGGCAGATCACACCCTGCGCGCAGTGCGGGCCGCTCTGGCCATTCGCGACACAGTACAGCAACTCAATGCTGGATCATCTCATGGAGAACACCTCTCCTTTGGCGTGGGTATTCATGTCGGAGAAGCCGTGCTCGGATTGATCGGAACGGAAAAACGACTGGATTACACCGCCATCGGTGATAGCGTCAACACGGCGCGTCGAATTCAAGAGAATGCTATCGGAGGACAAATTCTGATCAGCAAGGCGGCTTACGAGCGGGTCGCTCACCGCGTTAAGGCCGGTCAGGTATTCCCCCTGCGGGCGTATGGAAAGCGTGAGCCGGTGGTTGTGGTTGAAGTAGCCGGTTTGCGGTAACGCTTTCTCCCGTTATTATCTCACGTTAATATCAATAAAAATGGGGTCGCCAAAAGGTTGACCATCCGGGTTATAGGCCTGCCAGGCCGAGCGATATGATCCCGCCTCTGCCGGCGCCTGAAAGACAATGCGTAATGTCACCTGAGCGCCACTGCGCGCCGGGTAAAGCGCCTGCTCCTGAGCCGCTCCCATCGCCGGTCCGGCAATCAACCGGAGGCGATAACGTTCGTCCCAGTTACAATTTCCGCTATTTTTCACTTCCCAGCGCTTATCCATGGTGGAGTTCGGCTCCACTTCCGACCCATCGGGAATGGTGGCATCGGAGAGAAAGGTAAGGTTGTCTATACACACCGGGGTCGTTAACGCTTGCGACAGAGCGGCCGCTTCAACCACAGGGGTGGCGGTCGCAACAACCGGAGGAGCCGGACGATAGGTTTGCGGAGTAGCGGTCACCGGAGGGGGACGCAACGCAGGTCGACATCCTGCCAGAAGGATGAGCAGGAAAGCGCCCCCCCACAGAATCCGCGGAAGTTTCAGCCTCGAATCAGATTTCTTCAGCGTCATCGCCATCACCAGCGATGGGCAACGGCAGTTCACCGCTCAACGCGCGCTGTCGCACTGCCAGTTCAAGCTCATTGCAGATATCCCGGTTCTGGCGCAGGAATTCTTTCGCGTTTTCGCGACCCTGACCCAGGCGAATATCCCCATAGGAGAAAAACGCCCCCCGTTTGGTGACAATTTCGAGGCCGGTCGCCAGATCGATGATATCTCCTTCCTTGGAGATTCCTTCATTGTACATAATATCGAATTCGGCTGTACGGAATGGAGCTGCGACTTTATTCTTCACCACCCGCACCCGTACCCGGTTGCCGATAATTTCTGGCCCCACCTTAATGGATTGAATTCGCCGCGTATCCAGCCGCACAGACGCATAAAACTTGAGCGCCATCCCCCCCGGGGTCGTCTCAGGGTTACCGAACATGACGCCGATCTTTTGGCGTAGCTGGTTGGTGAAGATCACTGCCGTTTTGGTCTGATTAATTGCCCCGGAAAGCTTCCGCAGCGCCTGTGACATCAGGCGTGCCTGCATTCCCATGCTGGCATCTCCCATGTCTCCTTCAATTTCAGCCCGCGGCACCAGCGCCGCCACCGAGTCGATCACCACCACATCAATCGCCCCGGAGCGCACCAGCGTTTCGGCAATTTCCAGCGCCTGTTCGCCCGTATCGGGTTGAGAGATCAGCAAATCATCTACATTGACCCCGCACCGCGCCGCATAGGCCGGGTCGAGGGCGTGTTCCATGTCGATATACGCTGCCATGCCACCCAGACGCTGGGCTTCAGCCACAATATGCTGGCAGATGGTTGTCTTCCCAGAGGACTCAGGCCCATAAATCTCCGTAATGCGGCCGCGCGGTACGCCGCCAATCCCCAGAGCAATATCCAGCGAAAGGGAGCCGGTGGGAATCGAAGCCACCTGCATATGAACAGCCTCACCCATCCGCATAATGGCGCCTTCGCCATAACGTTTGGTGATATCACTGAGGGCTTTATCCAGAACCGCCCGACGGGCTTCATCCATCGGGTCGTGGCTCGGTAACGGTTGAGAAGGGGGTTGAGATTTTCGGGCCATGCAGGTCTCCTGTTTGTCTTTCCATTCATTATATACGAAAGCGAAAATCTTCGCAGTTTCGCTTATTCAACTTTCTTAATTATAGTACATATGTTCCAAAGGTCAAGGAGATTTTAGGCAGTGAAATTTCCATGCCTTTCAGTTGCCTTCCAGAACCACAACAAGCCCCCTTCCTGAAATCCAGGAAGGGGGGTTCACAGGGGGAGATGAAGAATACGATTACTGTGACCGTGATCCCAGAGTGACCGGTAATTCAATCTGTTTTCCATTACGTAACACGGTGATGGTTACTTCATCACCCGGGTTGTGCTGGCCCAGGGCATTCTGGAGATCCGCAATCGTATTCAACGTCAGGTCATCCATCTTCTGGAGAACATCACCGCCCGCCAGGACGATCTGACCGTTCACCAGCACAGGACGGCTTCCTCCAAGAATGCCAGCCTCACCCGCCGGGCCATTTGGATCGACTCGCTGAACTAGTAAACCACGGGTGGTGGACTTAAGGCCCACACTGCGGGCAATCGAGGCATCCAGTTCGATCACAGAGACACCCAGATAAGCCTCACCAGCCTGCGAAGATGATTGCCGGGCCTCCTGACTCGGGCGTGCGGCAAGGACAACCTCCAGAGTTTGCTCCTTACCATCCCGTAAAACGGTCAAGGTTACTTTCTGTCCGACGACAGTGTCCGTGGCAAGATATGAAATCAGGTCTTCGATTTTTCGAACAGGTTGGCCATCGATGGCGGTAATCACATCTCCACCTTTCGGCAACTGCTGGCCGTCCACCTCTACCGTCTGATCACTACCCTTGAGCCCCGCCTTTTCTGCCGGGCTGCCCGGTGTAACCTCACCGATGAGAACTCCCCGTTGATTCTCGTCAAGATTCGAGGCTTTGGCAAGCATTGGGGTGAGGCTCACCCCGCTGATCCCCAGCCAGGAGTGCTCATATTTACCGTCCTTAATCAATACCGGAACGACCTTGCTCACCACCTGAGAGGGGATAACAAACCCGATGCCCGCATTGGCGCGTACCGGGGATTCAATGGCCGAGGTTACCCCGATCACCTCTCCACGGTCATTCACCAACACCCCGCCGGAATTTCCCGGATTGATGGGGGCATCCGTCTGGATAATATTCGGAATAGAATAGGTGCCGCCGCTTGCACTGGCGGTGCTGGCAGGGAGAGTTCTGCCAAGCGCGCTGATGATCCCCACGGTCATGGTGTTCTGTAAACCAAAGGGGTTCCCAATAGCAATGGCTAATTGCCCCACCTTCACCTGGGTTGAGTCGCCCATTTGCACCGGCTGTAACTGATCAGCAGGTACATCTACCTTAAGTACGGCCAGGTCGCTATCAGGGTCAGCCCCAACCAAAGTGGCGTTCACAATCGTGCCGTCACTAAAGGTTACCTCAATTTTATCTGCCCCATCCACCACGTGGTTGTTGGTGACGATGTGTCCTTCTTTATCCCAGACAAACCCAGACCCCACTCCTTCCTGATATTGAGGGGTGTTGTCTTGAGGAAAACCGAATGGAAAACCCGGTAATGGCGAAGAAGTCACCTTACTGACCACCCGGATATACACTACCGATGGGTTCACCCGGTTAAAAATCTCTGAGAGCACTCCCTCATAGGCCGATAACACTGCCTGCCCGCTGGTAGAAATCGCCGATTGTGGCATTGCCGGTTGGGTCGGACTGCTGGTTGCCAGCGGCACCGGAGTCGAAGACACACTCGGCGACGTTCCCGTCAGGCTCCCTGAAGAAAGCAAGGGCAGGGTGCTACAGGCCGGCAATACTGCCAGCGCCAAAATTACCAGAAACGAAGCGATAAGGACCATCTTGCGGTTTTTCATATAAGTCACCTCCTTAAGCGAGAAGTAATCTATTGACCGAAGCTCTTCCCAGAGCCACCCACAGAAACACAATCAGCCCGAGGCTGGCCAGGAAAAGCAGGAAAAGATAAATCCAGTCTTCTCCAACTCCAGTCAGGACCCTTCTGAACTTCAAGGTCTTCAGAGAGAACTCCAGCCGCGAGCGAATTCCAGCCCACCATTTTTCCAGAGAAGATCGGAACATCGTTTTCCTCATCGACTCGCATCATACAAAGAGAATGGCCCGCAGGTCTTTAAGAAAACCGAAAGGCAACCTTATGAAGACCTTAAGACAGGCTCCCAGCCAAGGAAATCAATCGCGCGGGGGGCAAACCAGGGAAAGAAAAACTCCCTTCATTACTTTCCATGAAGGGAGCCAGTCTTTGGGTCGACCTGTCAGAGAAATTATTTCTTTTCAGACGCTACCGGTAAAAAAAGGGCAAACTGGCTTCCGCTTGCGCCACTTTCTTCCAGGATCAACCTTCCTCCGTGAGCCAGGAGCAGATCTCTGGCGATACTCAGCCCCAGGCCCATCCCTTCGGTAAACCTTTTCCCCTGATGTCCGCGATAAAAAGGGGTAAAGATTTTCTCTTGTTCCTCTTCGGCAATCCCCGGCCCTTCGTCTTTAACCCGAATCCACACCTCGCTACGGTCAAATCCAGCTGAAACCTCCACCGCCTTACCGGCCGGCGTGAACTTGAGCGCATTACTGAGCAGGTTACCCACCGCCTGCCCCAGCCTGATTGGATCAGCCTGCACCTCAGGCAGGTTGGGTGGAATAGTGACTCGGAAATGGATATTTTTTTCACCTGCCACAGCCTGCCAGGGGGCAAGCATCTCGGGCAACCACTCTTGAAGAGAAAGGTGTTGTAGGGCCAGCTCCAGACTGCCCATTACCTGGTCGTACAACTGGGTCAAATCGGCCAGCAGGCGTTGCAGGCGCACCAGTTCGTCGTCCATCCCGTGAAGCAACTCGGTCGCTAACTGGGGGTCTTGTGCAGCGCCTTTCAACATGGCTTGAACCGCTGACCTGAGCGCCCCCAGCGGACGCCCAAGCTCATGAACCAGGTTCGCCAGTAAATGCCGACGGGCTTCTTCCATGCTCCGAAGGCGATCGACCAGGGCATTCACGGCTTCTTCCAGACTCCGTAGTTCAACAATTCTTGATTTTTGCAAAGCCATCGATCGGTCGCCCTGAACCAGTTTGTTTACTGCGTCAGTTACCTTCCGGAGAGGTCTGGCGATGCTCACAGCCAGAGAAAGCCCCAGGGTCGCGCCCATCACCAGCCCCACCAGAAGGACGACAGCAATCAGTATGCGGAGCTGTACAAATTGCTCGATCAGGCTGGTAAAACTATAAGTGATCCGTACGATACCAATGACCTGCCCCAAGCGGTTATCCAGAACCGGTTCCCAGATATCCAGGGCTTCTCCCTGTAATTGCCGGTTATAAAAAATACGCCAGTACACCTTGCCATCCTGGGCAACGTCCAGAGCAGGATTGACAATAAATTTAGTCAGGTTTTCCAGGTCGTTTGGATCACTTGATGCCATCAACCGCCCACTGGCTGAAATAAACATCACCCGTGCCGGAAGCCTTGGGCTGACTCGCGCAAGGATGGTTTGCGCATATATTGGATCGGTCCAAATTTGATATTGGTCCTGGGTAATTTCAGCGACCAGTGCGGCGCTTCCCAGGTAGGCCCGTAAAAACCCCGGTAGAAGCACCTGGGTTTCGAGAGCGTAAATTAAACCTATTCCAATCAATGGGACAATTACGAGAAGGGGCAACAAATGGCTTAAAACCAGCCGTGTGCGCAAAGTGTTGATTTTCATTTTTTTAGACCAGTTTATAACCTACTCCCCTCACAGTCAGGATGTGGCGGGGATGATTGGGGTCTTCCTCTAACTTTTCTCTCAGCCAGCGAATGTGCACATAGAGGGCCTGGGGTTCACCCTCAAATTCGGCGCCCCATACTCTGGCAATCAACTCATCCGCTGAAACCACTTTTCCGGCGTTGAGAGCAAGGGCATAGAGGAGGTCAAACTCCTTTGGAGAAGGTTCAATCTCTTTGCCCAATTTTGATACAGTATGTGCGGACGGGTCAATGCGAATCTGGCCAATTTCAAGGGCTGAAGCAGGGGTGGGTTCGGCAGGGGAGGGATTTGCCCTGCGTAAGGTGGCTTTGATTCGCGCCAGAAGCACATCAAAATCAAAGGGTTTGGTGATGTAGTCGTCTGCCCCGAGTTCTAACCCAAGGATTTCATCGAGCTCCCGCCTTCGGGCGGTCACAAAAATTACCGGCGCTTTCGATTGTTCTCGAAAGCGTTTCAGAGCATCCAGCCCGTCCATCCCCGGCAGATTAATATCGAGGAGGATCAGGTCAGGGCTTTGTTGCTGGACAACAGAAAGGCCATCTTCTGCGGTAGCTGAGGTGAACACTGTAAAACCTGCTTTTTCGAGATTGAACCCCAGGCTTCTTCGTAACAAAACATCATCATCAATGATGAGAATACGTTTAGACATGGGATGGCCTGATTCTTTGAATTAAGGGCTTGTATATATAGAACAATTGTACTATAATTGTCTTGGGAGGTTCTTCCCTAATGGCTTATACCAATTCTAACCCAGGATTTCTCAATATTGCAGCCTTTTGCACCGAAACCTATGCTCTTGGGCCCGGAGCCCGGGCTGCAGTGTGGGTACAAGGATGCCCATTTCATTGCCTAAATTGTATCGCTCCTGAGTGGATACCGCAGAAAAAAGCCATGGTAATGAAACCCGAGGAGCTTGCTCGTAAAATTACCGCCAATCTACGGGTAACTGGGATCACCCTATCAGGAGGTGAACCTATGTTGCAGGCTCTCCTCCTTGCCGAGTTGATCGACCATTGTAAATCCGAACGCGATTTTAACGTGATTGTTTTTACCGGTTTTCAATACGAAACTTTACTTCAGAAAGGCGAAAATTCCGGAATCCCACAACTTCTCAGCCTGACCGATGTTCTGGTTGACGGCCCGTATATCCAGGCGAAAAATGACGGGATTGGTTTACGTGGTTCGGCTAATCAACGCGTAATTTACTTAACTGACCGTCTGAAAAATTTTAACTTAGAAACATTCCCAAGACAGATTGAATACCATTTTACCGGGAGTGATACCCTCATCGTGGGGATTCCTCCCCTTCATTGGCCGAATTTTGATTTTTTTCCAAATGTCTCAAACCCCCAGGGAAGGATTGGGTGAAAAATGTCCGGACATAAACGAGCCACGGTTACGATCAGCCAGGAAGAATATCGCCGGTTATATGAAGCCGAACATCGGAATTATTATGACCTGTTGGCTATCCCTGAAGAAACCCTGGCCGATTCTCGATTGTACCAGGAAACCCAGATCAACCATGTCTACGAGAAACTGCTTACCAGGCAACAAAAATACCAGCAACTTTTACAATATCTGGATACAAAACTCCAGGAAGTTGAGATTTCCACCGCTCAAAGGCTGATAGACACTCAGGCTGATGTTTTAACCCGCTATTTACACGAGTCCGAAGGCTGGTTTCTTGAAACGCACAGAAAAATTGAGCAATACCAGAAGGAATTTTCCCAAAAGATCGAAACTGAACAGGAAAGGTTCCAGCAAGAGATTCATAAACAGCAGCGATCCCTCCAAAAAATAGAGGCTTTTCAAACCATGGCGCAGGAGACAGCTTTGGAGTGGATCCAAAACACACAGGATCTGATCAGTTTTATCCATCAAGAATACCCGCCGGAGATGATCGATATCACTGCAGAGACCATGATGCTGCAACAAGCCATCGAGAACTATCAGACCGGCTTATTTGAATCCTGCATCACCCTTTGCCAAACCACTTTTTCCCAGTTAACCAAACTTCGGTTACAGGCAGAAAAGAAAATTGGGCTAATTCAAACCTTGTCAATATCCATAGAACAGTCTCTAAACTGGTTAATCGAAAGGATTAATTCCAATCAACAGGTTCAGGCAATCGATCAGGATGGAAAGTTCCTCGACGCTTTTGTTGATGTCGATTACTGGACCAACGGGAAATTATCCGAATTATTGGAGGAAGTGCAGACTGTACAATACGAACTTCAGCAAAATAGCTACTCATTTTCAGAGAATACACTGGTTGAAATCCTCGAAAAAAAGATTCCAAAGTGGAGTAGTTTGCTTGTTGATATCGTTCACGAAGCGCGAAGATCAGCATTAAACGCTCAAATTCGGTACAGTCTAGCCCATTTGATTTTAGAAGCGGCGGTTTCCCAGGGATATAAACCTGTGTACGGTGAATATGAAGAGAACGATTTTCGCAGAGGATATATCACCAGGGCCGTAGGGGTAGATGGAAGTGAAATTCGAATCAAGATTGACCCTTTAGAAAACCTGTCTTTCTCAATGTCGTTAGAAAACCGTCCGGGTTCGCTTTTTTCTGAAGAAGAAATGAAAAAACGAATGATGGAGTTATTCCAGAGTATCAGACATTCTGGTTTCAACCTGGGAAAGATTGAACCCATCCAACTTTTATCGGAAACTTCAGAGGAAGAATTTGCCGAACCCATCCGGGTCAGACGGCCGGTTAATCGTTGAAGGAAATTATTATGGAAAGAATACGTCATGCCCTGAATCTCTTATCTACCAACCGTTTTCTGGTCTGCTTTGGAATTGGACTGGAGGATTCTTTCCTGACTCCTCAAGGAAATGAAATTAACATTTACCAGGCAATGGGAAAAATTTTAAAACAACAGGGATTTCAAAGAATCCTTTTTTCTTCTCTTGAAAATCCAATAGAATTTATCGATGAGGACTCCCGCCAATTATCTTCGGAATTTCTCTGGGCACTAGACCCCGAATCTAGAGAATCAGCCCTTCGCACATCTCTTCAACCTGGACCTTTTGGTAATCAACTCATCACTCCATCATCTTCCCGAATAGAAGTAAAGCAATCGGGAATAGGTGACACTCATGCCTTGAGATGGATTGAACAAATTTTCCTCAACGAACGGACTTACAAGACATGTGTCGTTTTTAAGCAATTCGATAGTTATGCCCGTCACTTCACCGATCAACGCACCCTGGTGAGTGTCATTTCTAAAATTTCAAAATGCCCCACAGATAATCCTCATCGCGCCATATTCTTATTCTCCTCGCCATCCAGAGAAATACTCAACGAGACAGTGCGCGTGTTCCCGGTTTCTGAGATTCGTTCTCTAATCCTCGATCATCGGTCCGGACCATGGGATAATTCCCCCGTTCGCGAAATCAAATCTCCAGAGATGGATGAACTGGGAATTTTGCTTCAGAAGAAAGGCAAAGATTTAGGGCAAAATTTAACCCCTGGGCTTTTAAAACGGATGGCACAAATTCTCTTTGCCGAGAGTCAGTTATTAAAAACCTGGATCCATCGTTTTCATTCAATTCAACACCTGGATCTTGATGAATTAAGAAAACAGGGTTGGGTTTCGTCCACCCGTTCAGTAAACTATTCTGCTTTGAATACGCTCATGGATCTGGTGGGGCTTGAACCAATTAAATCCAGAATCAATGAATGGATGGATTGGATAAAGATCCATGAACAGTATTCGATCATGGGGAAACCCACTTTCCATATGATTTTTATGGGCAATCCAGGAACAGGGAAGACCACAGTTGCAAGATTAATTGGTGAAATTTTCCAGGATTTCGGCATTCTGAAAAAGGGTCATCTTATTGAGGTGAAAGCCGCCGACTTGGTAGCGGATTATGTTGGGGGAACCGCCATAAAAACCAATCAAATCATTGATCAGGCTCTGGATGGCGTGCTCTTTATCGACGAAGCTTACGCCCTCTCCGAAAAAGAACGAGGTGGTTTTGGAGCAGAAGCCCTGGAAACCCTCCTCACGCGTATGGAAAACGATCGGGAAAAAATAGTCGTCATTCTTGCCGGATACAAAGAACCAATAGACCACCTCATTCGGTCCAATCCGGGGTTATCGAGGCGTTTTCCAGTTGAAAATCGATTCATTTTTCCAGATTTTTCGGTTAATCAGCTGGTAGATATCCTTCTCCAGAAGCTGAAAGAGAGGGGAATTTGGGTGGAGACCGAAATGCTGAATATTCTTTCCACCATCGTCCAGGAAATGAGCGCCCGAAAAGGCCAAAATTTTGGAAATGCCGGGGAGATGCGTAATTTTGCGGAGAGCCTGGAAAGATTATGTTTTGCTCGGTACAGTAAAAATAACCTGAATCCTCCTTTTGTTCTTCGTCCCGAAGACTTAAGCGATGAATATCGCTCGTATATTCAACCCCCTACTCCTGAATTATCCGAAATTTTAAGGGAACTCGATAACCTCATTGGCCTTGACCCGATAAAACGTTGGCTCCGGAAACAGGTAGCACGGGTGCTCTTTGAACAGTCTCGAAAAGCCCAAATTTCTCGCAAAGAAACCCCTCCCCTGTTAAGACACCTGATTTTCACCGGAAATCCCGGAACCGGGAAGACCACAGTCGCCAGAATGATCGGTAAAATTTATCATGCACTCGGCTTATTGAGAAAGGGACATCTCATTGAGGTATCTTTGCCCGATCTGGTGGCCGGTTATGTGGGTCAAACACCGGCGAAAGTCATGGATCAGGTTCACCGTGCCATGGATGGGGTATTATTCATTGATGAAGCTTATGCGTTAACCCGCATGGCTGGAAATGAAAATTCTTCCTTCGGCCAGGAGGTAATTGATACCCTGGTTAAAGTCATGGAAGACTATCAAGGTCAGATTTTAATCATCCTTGCGGGCTACCCGGATGAAATGGCTCACTTACTTCGCACCAACCCTGGATTAAGTTCGCGTTTCGCCAATCCAATTTCATTTCCCGATTTTGATCGGGAGGGTATGAAAAAACTTCTTGAACAACTGGCCCATCAAGATCAAATCCAGTTACCAGAAGAGGTTGTAGAGCTGGCAGTTGATCATTTGGTTACTAATCAGGCATTGAATCCAACTACCTTTGGAAATGCGCGCCAGGTGATCGCTTTATACGAGCAGATGAAAGATAATCTCGCCGAACGGATGATGGCGACCATCTCAAGCCAGGGAGCTTCGATCACTTTGGAACAAGAACTTACCTTTCTTCCAGAAGATCTTTACGGGGAAGAGATGACCATCGTGGTTCAAGCAATCCCCAGAGATTCCCACCCTCCTGTAACAATGCAATCCTGGGTTTTACCCAAAAAGCCCAACCTCCCTTAGGACTTCTCTCGCATCTTCTGCTCAAGAGCAGCCTTCATGATCCTTGCCGTGTTTTCATACCAATCCCGGCGGTTGGCATCTCCAGCGCGATCTGATTGTGTTCGTAAATCCTGGAAAGTTTCCGTGGCATCTACCCAGCTTCGGATTGCCCGATCTTTCTCACCCGGCACCGACCACAACGCCACCCCGATCATCCACCGCACCACAGCCCACGGATGACTCCATGGGGTGAAAGCCGCCGCCCCCCTTGACCAGTATTCCACCGCCCAGCGGGGATTTCCCATCTGATGGGCTGCCAGGCCAATCACCACCCAGACCTCCGCCGTCTCCGATGGATCCAGGCGGTTGGTGCTGATTCCGGCCAATAAATTGCCAATTTCATACGCCTGCGCATACTTTTTCTGGACAATTTCTTCAGTTATCTGTTTGGCAAATTGTTTCGCCGGGTCACTCAAACGGCTCGGTTCAAAAAGGTTCAACCAGTAATAAGCCTCTTCTGCGGTACAGGCCATATCCAGGCGCATTTTATCGATCTGCTTGTAATACCACCGCACCATATCCGAAGCCGCAACCCTACCCTTTTCCACTGCGCACCTTTGAAATATCTCTCTGGCATGGAACCAGTTGGCATAGGCCTGATTGTTGTTCATCAACTTCCATTCAACGATCCCAAGCATCCATTTGGCCACCGCCGCCCGGTGACTGATGGGACGGTAACGCCGCACCGCTTCCACCAGATCCTGGCGGGCCGCCGAATAATCTCCCCTTTCATACTCATAACGGGCAATGGTCACCAGCACCTCTAACCCTTCCAGCACATCTTTGCTGGAATGGCTGTTTGCGCGCAGTTGCCTTACCAGGGCTTCTTTATGGCTGTCCGGAACATTCGAATCCTGTAACTGATAAAGCGACAACAGGTTTATATTACTCAGGTGACTTCGGTCATCCACGTTTAACCAGCTGAATGCTTCGCCGATGGTGATCATCCTTCCCTTCCCTGATGCATTCCTATTTTTCAACCCCTTTACCCAATTCCCTCTTGCTGGACTCAGCCAGAGTCTCAAGAAGCTGTGAAGTATGCGTTAATAATACGGTTCGCACACTTTCTACCGCATTGTTCCCGTTCATGTCCGCATTTTCAAGGGCATTGGCAATCGCCATGATCAACTCGGCCTGTGCTTCTGCCCGGCCTAATTCCTGATACACCAGTCGTTTCGCCTCGCCGTAAGCTTTGACCACCTGAGCATTTCCCAGCCAGTCAGCTGCCCAGGTTTCAGTTCGTTGCTCGTCCACCAGCTCCGAATCAATGGCAAAATGCCCCACATCAACATAAATTAATTCAGCGCCAAGGTTTCGTAGAGCTGTACGCGTAGGCCCATGGAATAAGCTGTATCGCAACTCACGGCGTGGATCCTGGCCAGCCTCGCGAGGAGCAGTAAGGGCATCAATATCATGGGCATTGATGTAGTCGGTTATTCCCCCCACAATGGCTCGAGAAACGGCCGTCTTCCAGGCTTCCAGCCCTTTTTCATCGACGGCCAGGTTGTAAGCCATATTCCAGAGGGCCTTCTCATCAAAGGGATAGGGGTCCTGAAGAGTTCGACGTTTGGGTTTTCCACCCTCCAGCTCGGGGAAAAGCCGATACCGATAATGAATGTCTCCCACTGTCACCCGAATGCCATCGCGGGTAAGGGCTTTTACGCCATCCCGGCTGCCCTGTTGCTCTTCCAGGCTGGCGATCTGCCCGATGGTTTCAAAGGGCGCCATAAAATAAGTTTCCCGCAGAGTGATATTGGAAGGTTGGCGTAGTTTTCGGAATAAAACGGCGTTTCCCGGGTGGATATGAACATACCCCGGCCCACCAATTACGTCCAGAAGGTTAATCTCCCCTTTAGGAATCTTCTTCGTACCCCCATCAATTACCAGGGTTGGATAGTTCAACGCAGTCATTGACGAAATAACATATTTCAACCCCAAACGCAGCTGGGGAAGGGCGTAAATATCTCGAATGTACGCCCCCGCCCATAAAAACACTCCCACCGTGGCCGCCAGGGGTGCAACGTAATAGCGCATACTTGCCGGGCTGAGCAACACCGCCAGAATCATCACCAGAGGGTCTTTCATCAGGCTT
>Ga0101944_10005302_pt1 | contig 14826 bp, 12 predicted proteins | sample DewCreD2012metaG_FD_75245 | JGI IMG/M metagenome (GOLD analysis project Ga0101944, IMG submission 75245) | Hot spring sediment bacterial and archeal communities from British Columbia, Canada, to study Microbial Dark Matter (Phase II) - Dewar... ... | reverse complement strand
ACTTGTTGATGTATTCAGGTTTAATCGAAGTCAATTCCTCTTCAGGCAAATCGCTAAGTGCATCCCAAGCTATGTCGAGGGTTTGCTCGATAGTTCGGTTCTCGTTTCGGCCTTGGTTTATAAGCGTCTTTTCGAAGCGTTCCCCAAACCGCAGGTACTCTTTGTCCCGTGTGCCTAAGCCTTCTTCGCCGATGATTGTCACAAGAGATTTGACTGAGTTGTACTGTGCGTATGCGCTGTAGAGTTGGCTGGAGACGTTGGCGTGATCTTCGCGGGTGCTGCCTTTGCCTATGCCGTCTTTCATCAGTCGCGAGAGGCTGGTGGAGATGTAGATGGGTGGATAAATTCCCTGCTTCTCAAGGGTGCGGCTCAAGACGATTTGGCCTTCGGTGATGTAGCCTGTTAAGTCTGGGATGGGGTGGGTTATGTCGTCGTTTGGCATGGTTAAGATGGGCATTTGCGTGATGCTGCCTTTTTTGCCGATAACTCTGCCTGCACGTTCGTATATGCTGGCTAAGTCGCTGTACATGTAGCCAGGGTAACCTTTGCGGCTGGGCACTTCCTCCATAGATGAGCTGACTTCACGGAGCGCCTCACAGTAGTTAGTCATATCCGTCATAACCACAAGCACATGCGAATCCTCTTCAAAAGCCAAGTATTCGGCGAGGGTTAAGCCTGCGCGGGGAGTAATGATACGTTCAACTGGCGGGTCTTCGGCTAAGTTGAGGAACATGGCGACGTTTTTTATGGCGCCCGTTTCTTCGAAGCTTTTCTTGAAGAACGCTGCGTCGTCGTGCTCTAATCCCATGGCGATGAAGACGATGTTGAAGGGTTCGTTAGCGGTTCGGATTTGGGCTTGGCGCACGATTTGCGCGGCGAGTTCGTTGTGTGATAAACCGGGGCCGCTGAAGACTGGGAGTTTTTGGCCGCGGACTAGGCTGGTTAAGCCGTCGATGGCGGATATGCCTGTTTGAATAAAGTCTTTAGGGTACTCGCGTGCATTGGGGTTAAGGGGGTAACCGTTGACGTCGCGTTTTTCTTCGGTGAAGAAGCGTGGGTGGCCGTCGATGGGTTCGCCGAAGCTGTTCATGACTCGACCCAACATTTCCGAGGAAACTGGCACTTCCAGCGGGCGACCAAGGAAGCGGGTGCGGGTTTGAGAGAGCGAGAGCCCTGTGGTACCTTCGAAGACTTGTACGGTGACGGCTTTCTGGGTGACTTGGATGACTTTGCCTAGTCGGGTTTCGCCGTCGGGGGTTTTGATTGACACTAGTTCGTCGTAGCCGACGTCGCGGACGTTTTCGACGACTATGATGGGCCCTGAAATTGAAGATAATCCCTTGTACTCTAAGCCGATGCCTGCCATAAACTTCTACCTCAACGTGGCCTCCAACATTGCAAAGTTATCATACATCTTCTTATCCAGCAAATCCAACTCCTCAAGTTTGTCGTTTGGGATGCTGTTTTTCATACGCATAATGTCCTCTGTTATGGGTAGCTCGGTGATTTTGAAGATTGGCGCACCTTTAGTGACGGCGTTTTCTGCTAAGTGATGGAAGTCCACGATTATTTTTAACATCTTAAACTGCTTCTGCGGAGAACAGTAAGTGTCAACGGGATCAAGCGCGTTCTGCTGCAGGATAGCGATACGGATGATGCGGGCGGTTTCCAGAATCAAGCGCTGCTTATCTGGGAGCGCTTCGGGGCCGACGAGTTTAACGATGTTTTTCAGCTCATCCTCCGCTTGCAAGATGCGCATGGCTTCCTCGCGGTAACTGTTCCATTTCTCATCAACGTTATTGTGCCACCAGCCTGCGAGTTCGGCGATGTAGCCGCTGTAGCTTGCCATCCAGTTAATCGACGGATAATGCCTTGCATCTGCCAATTCTGCGTCGAGTGCCCAAAAGACGCGGGTGAAGCGTTTAGTGTGCTGCGTGACGGGTTCTGAGAAGTCTCCGCCGGGGGGTGAAACGGCTCCGATGGCGCAGATTGAGCCCACCCGCTTGTCGCTGCCTAAGGTTTCAACGACGCCTGTGCGCTCGTAGAATTCGGCGAGGCGAGATGGCAGGTAGCTTGGGAAGCCTTCTTCGGCAGGCATTTCTTCGAGTCTGCCTGAGACTTCTCGAAGTGCTTCTGCCCATCGGCTGGTGGAGTCAGCCATCAACGCGACGGCATAGCCCATGTCGCGGTAGTACTCTGCGAGTGTGATGCCTGTGTAGATGCTGGCTTCACGTGCGGAAACAGGCATGTTACTGGTGTTTGCAACTAGGATTGTGCGCTCCATGAGGGGGTGCCCTGTGGTTGGGTCAAGCAGTTTAGGGAAAGTATCCAGCACGTCGACCATTTCGTTGCCGCGTTCCCCGCAGCCCACGTAGATTACTATGTTTGCGTCTGACCATTTGGCGAGTTGCTGCTGGGTGACGGTTTTGCCTGCGCCGAAGGGGCCGGGAATGGCTGCGCTTCCACCTTTGGCTATGGGGAAAAACGTGTCGATTACTCGTTGCCCCGTGATTAACGGAGTTGAAGCGGCTAGCCGCCGCGTGTGCGGTCGAGGTGTACGGACTGGCCATCTTTGCAGCATAGTCACGTCGGTTTTGGCGCCGTTGGCTTCCAATGTGGCGATGGTTTCTGTCACGGTGTAGTCGTCTTGTTTGGCTACTTTCACAACTTTGCCCTCCAGACCCAGCGGAACCATTATGCGGTGTTCCACCAGATCGGTTTCCTGCACTACACCCAAGATGTCGCCTGCTGAAACCTTGTCGCCGACTTTTGCTTTTGGAGTGAATGCCCATTTTTTTTCTCTTGATAACGCTGTGACTCCGCGTGCTTGCTTTATGAAGGGACCTGTGAGTTGACGTATGGTTTCCAGTGGCCTCTGGATGCCGTCGAAGGTGTTGCCTAAAAGTCCTGGCCCTAACTCGACGGACAGCGGGCTGCCTGTGCCCAAGACGGGTTCGTTTAGTTTTAGTCCAGTGGTGTTTTGGTAGACTTGGATTGTGGCGTAGTCGCCTTCGAGACGGATGATTTCGCCGATTAAGCCGTCGTTGCCGACTTCAACCATTTCATGCATAACAGCGTCGTGGAGGCCTTTGGCTTCGACGACTGGACCTGCTACTCGTATAACGCTTCCTTTAGACACCATCTTTTGTTTCTTCTCCGAAGAGGGTTTTTGCGATTTTCGCCCGTAGTTGCGGTTTGAGTTCCGCGAGGCGATTGTCGAGGGTGCCGTCGTAGACGATTTTTCCGTCTTCCGACTGAACTTTGCAGCCCCCGAGGTAATTTGGAGTGGCTTTAGAAATTTTGAGTTCAACGCCAAGTTTATTTGAGGTCTTCTTTAACTTTTCTTGGGTTAACAAAGCTTTGTCCTTAGCGTTAACTTCCACCACGAGAACTTTTTGATCCATCTTTTTAGCGATTTTCTCGATGAGGTCGAGGAGGTATGCTTGATACTTGTCGGTTTCAACAAAACCCCTAAGCTCCACCAAAGCTTTCTCGAAGGCTTCATCCACGAGGTCTTCTTTAGTTTTTAGCAAGCGATTTCTTACTTCAACTTCAGCAACAGAAGCCCTCTTGCGTTTTTCAGCCTCCGCCTTTTCTTTGGCTTCAGCAACCGTGGCGTGGAAGGAGCGGTCGGCTTGCTCTTTGGCCTTGCGCAGGGTTTCTTTTGCTTGACTTTCAGCAGCCGAGAGGATGGCTTCAGCTTCTTTCTGAACGTCGCCTAACACTTCGTCTGCAATCGCTGCAACGCCACTTTTAACACTCAATCAATATACCTCTAGATTTTGATACCTAAGATTTTACTGATGGTGCTCGATATGGGAATGTATTTTGATTGTCCTCGGCTTCCAGGGAGTTCAACGATGAGGGGGGTTATGCGTTCCTGTCTGACCTTGTCGATTTGGTCACGTATCGCTGGGTCGGTGGAGTATGCTTGGCTGATGACTATGATTCCGACGTCGCTTAACGCCAACGCTTTGTCTAGGGCTTGTTTAGCTTCGTCTACGGAGGCAACTTCAACGCCATCGACCCCGACCAGCCTAAAGCCAGTGACCATGTCGCCGTCGCCTATCACGTAACCAATCATGCCATCACTAATATAACTTTAAATGCTTGTTAGCAAATTCAAAATAACTGTTAAAAATGTTGCGACCCGAAAGAATGACTTCGGCATCTATTATCTGTGTCAAAAAAGATGTCGAATCAATGTTGGAAACATTGAACACCTTCGGCGAATTCCACATTGAACCTTCGGCGCAAGAAAACACAAGCTTATCGGAAAATAACCAACACATCCAGCAGGTTCAAGAGCGGCTCCTCGACGTGGAAGGGCTGATTAAACTTTTGGTGGTGGAAAAAGGCAGCTTTCTAGACATTTTCAAAGCCACCCAACCTGTCAAAGTGAACGTGACGGCGGATAATTGGCAGTCACTTTTAGAAGACACCAGCCAAAGCATTCTAAACCTCAAAAGCGAAATCGAAACAAAAAACGCTCAGTTAAATGCCCTCAAAGAAAAAAATGCAGAACTAAACCACCTAAGAAAAATGCTCTCAGCCATGGAAAATGCAGGCGCAGACATGACAACGGTTGAGAACCTGAAACTTGTCTACGTCGTCTTCGCAAGCATGCTTATCAAAAACTGCGAACCATTCCAGCTAGCCATCACAGGCTTACCGCTCTTTATCCGTCAAAGCCACCTCACCGAGGACGAGTGCTTCCTTATTGTTGCGGCGCCAACCAAAAACAAAGAGGAAGTGGAAAGGATTCTGCGAACTTATCATGCTGAACCTTTTCAGATTCCCCCAGAGTTGCCGCAGAATGTCAGCGAAGCCTTAGAGGAGGTAAAACGTCGTCTTAAAGAGAACAGCGAAAAAGAAAAGGAAATCCAAGATGAATTGAAAAAGCTTGGCGAAGAAAACAAGGACAAGCTGGCGTCTTGGAAGGAAACCTGCGAAAACATACTAGTACTCTTAAACGCTGAACAAAAGATTCTACAGTCAGGACGATTGGCAACCATTAAAGGCTACGTGCCTCAGGACAAATTCAAACAATTAACCGAAACCGTCAACGCAAAGATGGAGGGCAAAGCGCTGGTTTTGGCTAACGACCCAGCCGAAGACCTGGAAGCGCCACCCACCAAAATCATGCATAACCGCTTCGTCAAACCCTTTGAAGTAATCACCCGCCTCTACGGATTACCCACATACGACGAATTAGACCCCACCCCCTTTATCGCAATCTCATTCCCGATTCTTTTCGGGTTGATGTTCGGCGATTTAGGCCACGGCTTGGTACTGTTACTGGGCGGCTTAATCGTGGGCAGCCTCATAAAAGGCAATCAAGGCATGAAAAACGTCTGCTGGATTATGGCGGCCTGCGGTGCAGCTGCATGCGTTGCAGGGTTGCTTTTCGGCGAGTTCTTTGGAATAGAACTATCTAAACTAAACCCGACGTGGGGGCCACTATGGTTTAGCCCCTTCCACGGAGACGGGGTGTTTGAATTCCTCATCTTCAGTCTCTGCATCGGCATAGTGCAAATCGTCAGTGGCATAGCCATAGAAATGGCAAACTACATCGTCAAACACAACTACGCTGACGCCTTCTTAACCGCGTTACCCAAAATTGCGTTCTACCTCGGCGGCGTCTACCTAATCGTCACCTGCAGACTCGATTTCGCCCTCTGGCTGAGCGGACCCATACTTGCCCCGCTAATTCCATTCATCATAATGGTTGCAGGCAAACCCCTGATGCTTATGGCGGCTAAACCAAAAATGCCCGAATTGGGCAAACCTCACGCGCAACACGCAGGAGAACACGCCGAACAAGACACCTTCACAGGCAGGCTTTTTGAGGGCGGAGACTTCTTGACACGCTTACTCAGTAACACAATCTCCTACAGCCGCATACTCGCGTTGCTTATGGCTCACTGGGCACTGTTGCTGGTGACCTACACCGTTGCAGAACTCATCAACCCGCCCACTTCGCCTACAACAATAGGCTTCATCATTGCAGGAGTAGTCATAGTCTTCGGTAACCTCGCGATCATAGCGCTGGAAGGCTTAATAGTCTTCATCCACACCCTCAGACTACACTTCTACGAGTGGTTTAGCAAATTCTACGGCGGAACAGGCACAGAATTTAACCCCTTCAAACAAAACTTCAGCCACACCACCTTAACATTGAAAAAACCAACAAGCAACAAAACGCCTAAAACAGAAGGCGCTCTTTAATCGCTTCAGGCGACATGCCGCCATCCACACCTAAACTAATCGCAGTCAAATTGTAGACTTCAGCTTCTTTGAGCGTAACGAAAGCCAAGGTTGAACCGATGTTAAAGATTTCTCGAATTCTGCTTTTCTTTGCACGCGCCAACATCGCAGTGTGGAAGGCTTTTTCAGCTTGGGCGATTGTTTCTTCAGGCGTCTCTCTGCGCGTAAAGTATTTCGCGTAGTAACTGTCTTCAACGATTTTGTAGGCTGCTTCAAAGTTTAAAGCAGAAACGATGGATTCGACTTGTTTCTTTTCAAGATTAAAGAAACAGTGAGGTACCGCGAGTCTTAGCCAGTTGGGGTCGTAGTTGAGGTTTTTGCCTCTCAACAAGGTAAGCAGGATGAAGCTGTCGTTTTGGATGCTGGCGTAAAAGTACGCGTGGCGCTTCTCTCTGCGGGGTAAACTTTGATACGCAGAAAAGTGCTTTTCGTAGAATAAAGTGTCAACAAAAACGTCCATAGTGGTGGTTGAGTCTGTTTCTTGGAAGCTCTTAAACCCCAGATTCAAAGCGGATTCATATTCTGTGCCCTTAAAGGCTTGAACAACCCCCGCAATACTGGATGCTTTGGCAGCTTCCTCCACCACCTCAAAATTGTCAAAGTAACGCTCTACTTGCAAGTAAAGCCTTGCAAGCCGCTGCTCAGACGGGAGCTTAGCGTGGGCGGCTCTAATGAGGGTTTTAACGTTTTCGGATTCAAACCTCGACAGATACACGTTGAGGTAGCGGTTTGCTTGTTCAGGAGCGTACTTTGTGATTTTCAGGTAAGTCTCAATTAAATTCTCTCGGAAAGCACGCTCAAGGTTACGTCCAGAAAGCGGCGCAGATAACCGCGAAATCTGTTCCTGATAAGGCGTGTCCCGAAGCTGCGAGACAAAGTCAGCGACCGTTTTACTTTCGGCTAACGCTTTAACTTTATTTTCACCTAAAAAGAGGCTTCTCTCGGCGCCGATTTTTGGAAGAACCAAAGCATACTTGGTTGTCTGCAAATCTAGTTTTCCTCTAGCACCGCATCAACAACAGCTTTAACGGCTTTATCCATGCGTTTTTCGGCTTTGACTTTTAGTGTAGCTGACTCTTGGTCAGTTTTTTCCAGCAGTTTGAGGCGGGTTTGGTTGGCTTCTTCGATGGCGGCTGCGTAGCGTTTCTGGGATTCCTCCGCGGCGTAAGTGCGGCTGTTTGCTAAGAGCGTTTCAGCGTCTTTTTGGGCTTGAGCGGTGATGTTTTTGGCTTTCTCTTTGGCGTCTGCTTGGATTTGTTCAGCTTGGGCTTCGATGTTTTTTAGTTCTTCCCACACTTTCTGCATTCTAAATCCACAGCCAATATAGGGTTAGATATGTGTCTAAAAGTATTTTTGGTTTCTAAAGCTTATTATGCCCTGTGCGTAAAAAACTGCAGTGAAGCTTATGCGTGAATATTTGGTTAAGACCAGAAGAGTCGGCGATCAACTTATGGTGGCGTTGCCCAGAGACCTTGTTCAAGCAGAGCAGTTGAGCGAAGGTGTTTTGGTGAAGATATCTGTTCAGAAAGCCCAAAAACAGGTTACAAGGGCACAGCAAAAGGATGATGGGTTAGGTGTTGATGACCCATGGAGACTACTCGAATAGAAAACTACACAAAGTATAGTAACAAATATTCAATAGTGTTCAAATAAGCTTGTCCATTCAACCGAATATTAATCCACGTTGAACCAAACTTTATTAACAGTAAAACCAACAGCCTCAACAATACAGGCGACTTGATGCTGACCTTACAAACGGAGTTCATGCAAAACAAAGAGACAGGTTTTGTATTCCCAAACTATGCTAAGAACTGCATTTTGAACATACCAAAAACAGTCCTAAACATATTTGAACCAAAAAAATACCAGTCGCCGCTTAAAAACAAAGTAAACATGAATTCCAAGAACATTAACAAAGTAGCGTTAATAGTGGTTGACGGTTTAGGATTCAACCAATTCCTCAGACACCACGAGCAAAACCGTTTTTTGAGCAACCTCACAAGCAAAGGCGAAGTTTATCCTTTAACAAGCGTCTACCCCTCCCAAACCACAAACGCCCTAACAACCCTGAACACTGGGTTAACACCACAGGAACATGGGCTTTTCGAGTATTTCATTTACCTAAAAGAAGTCGGAGTAGTCAATGCACTCCGATTCGAACGTATCGATGCAAAGAAAAGAAACTTGGTTGAAGAAGGATTCGACCCGAAAATCATGTTTAAGGGCAGAAACATCCAGCAGACGCTAACCCAAGAAGGAATCCAAACCTTCACCCACATGCATACCTCCAACGCCTCTAATGCCTGTACAAAACTGGTCTTTGAGGGCAGCACAATCGTTCCCACCCTAAAAACATCTGACGCCATCGTCAAATTAAGAAAAAATATAGAGAAAAACAAAGGCAGCGCCTACTTTTTTGTACATCTAGAAACTTTAGACACAATTTCTCATGAATATGGTCCACAAAGCGCAGAATTCACCGCTGAACTGCAATCAATCAGCCATCTGCTCCAAAAAGAGCTGGTTGAGAAAATCAACGCAGAATCTGCCAGTGAAACGTTAATCCTAATAACAGCTGATCACGGCGCAGTCCAAGTTGACCCAAACCAGACCACGTACCAAAATTTAGAAGCAGCCCCGTTGCTGAACAGGGCATTTGGGAAAAACCGAAAAAGGATTTTGCCCACAGGCGGTCCACGAGACATATTTCTCCACATCAAAGATGAAAAACTTGCCGAAACAAAACAAGCCCTATCGCAAAAAATAGGCAAAAAAGCCCAAATCTTAGAAACAAAGGAAGCCATCCAAAACGGCTTGTTCGGCGTGGGAGATGCAAACCCAGAGTTCATTGAAAGAGCAGGAAACCTGTTGATTCTCCCCTACAAAAAAGAAGCGGTTTGGTTTGAGGGGCCTGACGGGAGAAAAATCGATTTTCTGGGTCAACATGGCGGCTTAAGTGAAGAAGAAATGGTAGTGCCGTTTGCAATCGCCAAACTGTGCGACCTAAAAAGATGACGAGAAGGAGCTTTGTTGTAGTTAACCCCAAAAAGTTAGTTGGGTACTTTGCTAATAGCCTTGATAACCCTTTCTGCCACAGCCTCATCGTTGATTCCAGACACATCCACCGTTATGTCTGCATGCTTTCGATAAAGCGGTTGGCGCTCCAAAAAAACCTGCTCCAAACCCTTCGTCTTCAAGCCAACGATGCCTCTGCCAGAAAAATCTGGAGTGCGCCGCTTAATCTCCTCTAAAGAAGCATCCAAAAACACAACCGTAGAGATGCTCTTCAAAAAAGCCATAGAACGCTCTGAATAAACCGAGCTGCCGCCAGAAGCGATAACTGAATTTTTAACCCCTTCTAAGCTCAGTACAGTGTTCTCTTCTAACTCCAAGAACCGCTCATCACCCAAACAATCAACCAAATCCTGCAAACGCATGTTTTTGGCTTCCTCGATTATTCTATCCACGTCGATGAAACGGTAATTCAACCTTTCAGCCAAAAGCAGCCCTATACGACTTTTCCCTACACCAGACATTCCAATCAAGGTAACGTTCATAACATCATATTGTGGTTAGAGGTTATTTTCTTTTTACGGACAGATCACCAACCGCATACGCTTCCGTATCCGCACCTGCTGAAAACCACGCGACGTCTCAGCAGCTACCCCCCTCCCTTATATAAAGAACAAAAGATTGAAGAGGGCTTTTGTTCTTTTATGCTGATGGCGTTAGTTGGTTTCTCATTTAACCACTTTACACTTTTCATCATCTCATCAACTTTCATACACTGGATCTTTTCAGAGCCAACATGCATCCCGCGAAGAAGACACATCCGAAAGCAACCAACCCCACAAGGGAGATCCACGGAAAAGAGTACCCCAGAACTGTTGCACGCAGTAGGTTGCTTGCGTGGGTTAGGGGTAGAAAATAGAGGGCGGCTTTGGCTACGTCAGGCAGTTGACTCAGCGAGAAGAAGGTGCCGCATAAGAAAGTCATGGGTAAAATCACCACTGTGCTAAAGGTGCTCATGCCCTGATGGGAATTGATAATGAACGCTATGAGTACACCGAATAATGCGAACACAAAACAGGACAACAGCAGCATCAGAAAGAACAATGGGCTTACCTGCAATGTTGGAGCGAGAGCGAAACCGACGGCGAATATGGCAAGTGCACTAATCAAGCCTCTAAGTACACCTATTAGGGCTTTTCCGATAACGATTGAGGAAGAACTTACAGGAGACATCAACAACTCATCGAAGCTCTTGTAGAAGAACTTGTCAACCTGAAGCTTAGATGCAGCACCGTTAAAACTAATCGAAAACGCTGTTAACGCAACTATACCGGGGATGACGAAAGCAAGGTAAGATACGCCGTCAACGTTGACGCCTTGACCTAACCCATACCCGAAAGCAACCAAATACAAAAGCGGCAACACCAAACTGGTTGCGATGGTTGATTTCCAGTGGCGGCGCATATTACGGAGGTCTACCCAGAGAACAGCGTATACGTCGCTGAAGAAATTGGTAATCATCAAGAGCCCCCCACCTTTTCACCTGTTCGCTCAATAAAGACATCTTCAAGATTTGTGTCACGGATGATTACGGTGGCTGCGTCGTGGGGTAACTTTTGAACGTAGTTGTTGGCGGTTTCTCGGTCTTGGAAGAATTCACAGCGGGTTTCTTTATTGTTGACTAACGTTTCAACTGCTACGGCACCCAGCTTTTTTCGAAGCTCTGTTGGTTTACCTACAGTGATTAGGTGCCCGTGATGCATGATTCCAACACGGTTACATAGAACCTCTGCTTCTTCGATGTAGTGGGTTGTAAGAAAAATTGTTGTGCCGTCACTGTTTAAACGGCGCATAAAGTCCCAGAGGCGGCGACGGGCTTGGGCGTCTAAACCTACGGTTGGTTCGTCTAAGAACAACAGTTTAGGTTCATGTAGCAAGCTGCAGACGATAGCGGCTTTCTTTTTCATGCCTCCTGAGAGGGTGTCCACCATTTTGTCAGCGTATTCGGTGAGTTCAACGTATTCAAGCAATTCAGCTATACGTTTTTTGCGTTTCGAAGATTCAAGGTGGTGTATTCGAGCGTGGAATTCCATGTTTTCCCGAATCGAAAGGTCACGGTCTAAACTTAGATGCTGCTGCACTACCCCTATGACTTTCTTTACTTTTGCAGGCTCAGTCCTCACGTCGAACCCGTCCACAGATGCAAAACCACTGTCAGGGCGCGTAAGGGTGGTCAAAACGCGGATGGTGGTGGTTTTTCCTGCACCGTTAGGTCCAAGGAAACCGAAAATTTCGCCCCGCTCAACTTGCAAATCTAAATTGTCGATTGCTTTGATGTTGCCGTAGCTTTTGGTTAAATTTTCTGTGTAGATAAAATTGTTCAACGCTATGTTACTCCTCTAGATTGTCGTGTTTCTTTAGGGCTTCTGTCACAGCCTGTTTTGCTGTGAAACCGATTAATTCACCCATTTTGGTGTGTCCACCAGTGTGACTGATGACTATGTTGGGGTTTACGCCGGAGACAACAATCATGTTGTCTGTTCCTGTGCCCGTTGCCTGAACCTGAGGCGTGGGAGTGCTTCGGTAGTCTAGATCTTGAAGTGCTGCGGTTTTGGCTTCAGTAGCTGTCATTATGGCTCTCGCCATGGCGCCCCAAGTCAAAGTGACATTGGTCAGAAGAATGATGTTGATTGTTCCAAGTTTAGGCTGAAAACCAGTTGCCCTCTCGACCCATTGCCCTTCATCTACACCCATGCGAAGAGCATTGTTTCTTGCACCACCTGTTGCTATGCAGCAGACATGAAAGTCTTCGTATGTTTTTTCACAGAAGGCTACTTTTTCCATGTTAACTGCGGTGCTCATGAAAGTTAGATTGCTGAGGCGGAGACCTAAGGTGGCAGGTAGGCGCTTTACGAACTGGGCATACTTCTGCAGCGTCATTATGTTACCTGATAAGGGGTCTGGGACAAACACGTTGGCAACGTTGTTTACGTGTTTTATACCGTCTAACGTTGAGAGTACACGTCTTTTTTCGCTAAAAGAAACAAGGGTAGTGTTTAGCTGTGTGCCGTCGTATTTGTGGTAAACTACCCTTGCGTTGGCTTCTTTTAGTTTTAGGTTCAACTTGTTTTCTTTAAATTTCGTTACAGCTTGAATCATTGTTTCTTCGCCTTTTGGGTGTTTACTTTTTCGTTAGCGTCCTCAAGCAAGCCTTCCACGTTTAGATAGAGCTTCTGAAGCTCAGTTTTCATTTCCTTAGACGCCTGCCACATATCACGTTCAATAGCTTCCAAAAACCGCTCCACCATGTTCTGAAGGGCATGAGGATTCACGTCTTTGAGCCACTCTTGCATCGCCTTGTCTAACACGTATTTATTAGCCAAAGCCTCATACATCCAGTCCTCAACAACCTCGACGGTGGCATCCCAACCGAAAACAAAATCCACATTTCTAGACAAGTCCGCAGCGCCTTGGTAGCCATGCCGCTTCATGCTTTCGATGTATTTAGGATTGAGGAGACGGCTACGGAAAACGTGGCAGGTTTCCTCCGCGGTGCTTCTGACCTTGACTCGGCGGGGGTCAGAGCTGTCGCCGCAGTAAGAGCGGGGAGCTTTTCCTCCGATGACTTTCACGGCGTTAATCATTCCGCCATGTGCATCGTACCAGTCGTCCCCGTCTAGAATGTCATATTCACGTGAATCTTGGTTTTTTACAGTTACGTTGATTTTGCTTAATCTACGCTCGAACTCCTTTGGAACTTGAAGACCGTAAGTTTTGCGCGTATAGGCATAGCTTCCCCAGTTAACGTAAATGTCGCTTAGGTCTTTTTGCTCCTTCCAATTCTTCGAATCTACAGCTTCACTGACCCCACAACCGTAAGCGCCGGGGCGGTCACCGAAGATTCTGTAGCAGGCCTCCTCACGAAGTTTAGCGGGATCTATGGCTTCTGCAGCGCGTTCGTTGACTTCTGTCTCTACGTGTTTTGCTATAAAGTTCTGTTCGGAGGGCTCTTTTAGGCTTGCAACTAACCTGACAGCATCGTCGATGAGATGAACAACGTTGGGGAAGGCGTCACGGAAAAGCCCGCTTATACGTACAGTAACGTCGATTCGGGGGCGATTCAACTTTTCAATTGGAATAACTTCGACGCCGACGACACGGCCACTGGAGCCTTCCCAAACAGGTTTAGTGCCCATCAAATAGAGGATCTCTGCGATGTCGTCGCCTTTGGTTTTCATAGTATCAGTTGCCCAGATCACGATGCCCACGTTCTCAGGGTACTTGCCTTCTTCTTTTTGGTAGCGTTCAATCAACGCGTTTGCTAAGGCTACTCCTACCTCCCACGATGCAGGGGTGGGAACTGCCCGTGGGTCTACGGAGTAAAAGTTTCGGCCTGTCGGCAAAATATCCGCCATACCTCGCGTGACTGAACCAGAAGGCCCAGGCGGTACGTAGTGGGCTGAAGAAGCTGAGATGGTGTTTGTTAATTCGTCTGAAGTAGCGTTAAGGGCTGGAACCAGAAAGAGTCCAACGTATGAGAGGCATTTGTGGATTTTGAAGCTGTCTTTGCCGAGAACTTCAAGGATGATTTTTTGAATGTTTTGAGTGTTAAAGTTTTCAGCATGAAACCTCCGAATAAGCTCAAGAGCCAATGCGTTTAGTTCTTTGAGTCGGTCGCCGTTAGTTTTCCCGTCGCTGTTGAGTTTGCCTCTATGTGCAAGCAGGTCTTCGTAGTCATAGCCTTTCAACTCCGCAAGCGCCTCTCGAAGCGAAGGCACAGACCCGTTGCTTAACCGTGTCAACGTAACTAGGAATTCATCTAAGCGGAGACCAGTAGGGGCTTCGCCTAAGATGTGGAGGCCGTCACGAATTTGCGCGTCAGATAACTCGTTGATGTATGCGTGGAGTTTCTCTAAAAAAGAGTCAAAATCTGCATATGCTGTTTCTTGGGTTACTGTTAAGTCTTGGTCCAGTTTTGCTTGAACCACGTTTTCCCAGATTAACTTTTGCAGAACAGCTATTTTCTCGGGGTCAACCGTTTTGGCGTGATAGTACTCTTGCAGTTGAACTTCAAGTTTAGCGAGCTCCTCGTAGGAGTCAGCGTTATGCATAGCGGGAACCAAGTACTCTATGATACAGCAGTAGCCTCGACGTTTAGCTTGAGTGCCCTCGCCGGGGTTTGTTTGCACATAAGGGTAAATGTTTGGCATGTCTGCGATGGTTATGTCGGATTGGCAGCTACGCGATAAACCTACAGATTTACCAGGCAACCACTCCTGGGTGCCATGTGTGCCGATGTGCATGATGACGTTGGCTTTGAATACGTCACGTATCCAGCGGTAGTAGGCGTGGTAATGGTGGGGCATTGATATGTCTGGGCTATGATAGAGGCTTGAAGCGGAGGTTTCCATGAACCCACGTGGCGGTTGCATCCCGATGAAGACGTTGCCGTTTATTATTCCAGCGACAAGCAATTTGCCGTTGAAGACGAAAAGTTTGCCTGGATGCACCCCCCAGTCCTGATCCATCTTGTCCGAGACATCTAAG
>Ga0101944_10005301_pt1 | contig 14834 bp, 9 predicted proteins | sample DewCreD2012metaG_FD_75245 | JGI IMG/M metagenome (GOLD analysis project Ga0101944, IMG submission 75245) | Hot spring sediment bacterial and archeal communities from British Columbia, Canada, to study Microbial Dark Matter (Phase II) - Dewar... ... | reverse complement strand
TTTGTGAAGAACCTGTAATCTGCGCCTCTTTCTGTGGGCGGTATCGTTCGATAGGGCGAGGAAATTGTGAAAATATGCCTTGTAGCCGACTTCAAACCTGTCAGCGTAACTATGTGATCAGTTCCAGATTTGCCAGTGAATACTCTAGCTTTAGAATAATCAATGACCGATGGATAAATAGTGGGCTGAGGCGTATCGAAAAGCATCAGCTTGGTCTCAGACGGCAAATCGGTTTTCCAAGTTACAACTGCGGAATTCGTTGTAACTTTTGTAACCACAGGTGTTACATCGGACAGCTTAGTTGAGAGTATGACGATCTTTTTGTTCCAAGCATCCGCCACAACCAGATTACCCGACTTGTCGAACACCATCTGATTCGCAGCAGCACCGCCAAAAGTCTTAACTTGATTCCATTTAGAATCAAATATCCCAATCCCACCGCCGTTGCTGACGGCAAAACCGCCTTTTTGCCAAGCAATAACCGCCACCGGACTCCAAGGCATCCTTACTACCTGAGGTGCAGCGCTACGGTCGTTCAAATCAAAAATCTGGATACGATTGTTCCCACTGTCAGCCACATACAGCCTGCCGCTGATTATGGTGACATGCTTCGGAGAGTTAAACTCGCCAGGGTTCGCACCAGGTTTGGATCCTCCAATAACTGCCAATATCTCTCCCGACTCATCAAAGCAGTATACGCGTCCCCTGCCTCGGTCGGATACCCATATATTTCCATTGGCAGCAATTGCAATACCGTAAGGGTTTTCTAAAGCACTTCGCCCCTTAGGAGCGAATGTCTTCAATGATTTGCCATTCTGATCGAATATCTGAACCCTCTTGTTGCCGGCTTCGACAACAAAAATGCGTCCAGCTTTGTCAACAGCAACCGAACTTGGAAGGCTCAATTGTCCAGCTCCATTGCCAAGTTCGCCAAACTCTCGAACAAGCTTCCCGTCTGGAGTAACTATTTGAACCCTATGCAAATTTCGAACAGGATATACATAATTGCCGTTTGGAAGAACCGCAACAGATTCAACCCACTCCGGCATAACTTTTCCGCTTGGAACAGCTTTCCAGTTGGTTCCTTTGGCAACTGTAATCTTGACATCATCAAATTGGCTGTAACCAAGAGAACACTCAAGCCCAACATAACCGCTTCTATGATACTCATCAGCTTGATCGGCAATCTTTACTCCATCCCAATAAAGATCGAACTTGCCGGTCGAATTGAACACATCAAGCCGCATCGTATGCCAAGTGCCGTCGGCTCTCAAATCGCCAGACGCGCCGCCTGTGCCAAGAAATCCTCTTCCGCTCATCCAGCCGTACATAATCGGAACATTGCCATCGTATCGAAGCATATTGCCGGATTCGCCAGTAATCTGATCAAAAACGTTCCAGTAAAGCCCAGCTCCTGCGCCGCCGCTTACTAACTTAACTTTGCATTCAAAGCTGTAGTCGCAGCGGAGATACAGGTCGCGAACAACAATGCCGGTGTCAAATGCACCGGTATCCTGATTCAAACAGCCATCTTTGACAAACCAATGGCCGGAAAACGCCGACCAGTTCTTCGCAAGAGAGGCTTCGTCAGTATAACTTGAGAAGTCATCAAAAAATATGACTTCCCTTTCCTCAGCAAGCACAGGCGCAGCAGCGAACAACAAAGCCGCAAGCACGAGCGCCGCTAGAGCAAAAATGTGGATTCTCATTGATTTCCCTCCGATTCAGATTAACAAGGTTGCTAGAGGCAACAAAATATATAGCATTGGATTTTTCGCCAATACCCTTATATGCCTTTTCAGACGCAGTGTCAATTAATATTACACCCCTCAGCCACAAAATAGTGTATAGTTTTATCACATAACGGAAAACTTTCCGCCTGTTAGAAAACAAGGTAAGGTCTCGCGAGAGCTTTTCGGAAAGCGGAACATGGATTCCAATAATTCCTACAGCGGCTTTGCACTGCGAAATCTAAGCAAATAAAGAAAGAAAGGCGCCCCCATCATAGCGGTAATTACGCCTATAGGCATCTCGCCCAGCAGTCTGGCTGCGGCATCGGCAATAACAAGCAATATGGCTCCGCATATAGAAGAGGCTGGTATTAAGATCCTATGATCAGCCCCAAAGATTCTGCGCGCTATATGCGGCACAATAAGTCCTACGAAGCCAATTATCCCACTCGCAGCCACTGCGGCGGCAGTAATAAGCGATGCTGCGGCTATTACGACTATTTTCAATTTTTCAGTCTCAATTCCCAAAGTAACAGCTGTTTCTTCGCCAACGGAATAAACATTTAAATCGCGTGCGAATATTACAAGAATGGATATGCCAACAGCAGCAAAAGGCAGTGTCATAAGAACATATCCCCAAGGATGATCTGAAACTGACAAGCTGCCAAGAAGCCACCTTATAATGACCGCCAAATCCTGATGGGCAAGAGTGAGTATGAAAGTAAGCAAAGCCCAAAGAAATGAGCCGACCACAATCCCCGCAAGCAGAAATGAGTATATAGAAATTCTGCCCGATGACTGCGCAAGGAAATAAACCAAAACCATCGCAGCTATCGCAAAAGCAAAAGAAAAAACTGGCACACCAAATCCAAAAAACCAATCCATTAATCCGAACACCATCGCAGTAGCTGCTCCAAGCGCGGCGCCTGAGGAAACTCCCACAGTATAAGGGTCTGCAAGAGGGTTTCTAAGCAGTCCCTGCAGCGCTGCTCCAGCCGCGGCAAGCAGCATGCCGACGATAACCCCAAGTATTACTCGTGGAAGTCTTATTTGCCATATAATAAGGTCGAATGATTGATCAACAGAATATGAACGGCCGGTCAGATGTGAAGTTATAACTTTCGCTGCGTCGCCAATCGGAACGTATTCTGCGCCAACGAGAATTGAAAAGCACATCGCCGCTAAAAGTATCAAAAAAAGCAAAAATGAGATTCTCACTACCCGTGCGCCTATGCCCAAACCTATTACCATCCTAACCTAATCCAGAGCAATTGTATCACCAAAAACTACTCTGAGTATTAGCGAGACAGCATAAACCTTCCTGCTTTATTGACGCTTCTCGTTCTCCGTGATAAACTCTTTGCGATTTAGCGCTAGTATTAACGATCAGCTGTTGATTCGTATGAATGTAGGAGATTTGGATTTGACAGAACAGACTGGATGGAAAGATCGCGCACGAGCCATTCTGCAGTGGTGGCGAGTGCCTCTGATGACTGCTGTAATAGCAGTAGGAATCTATTTTATACAGAAAATCAGCATATGGCTGTGGATTGGCATGGCTGTGACGCTGGGAGGCGAGCTAATTCAGATGTGGGCGGCCGCTCATCTGAAAAAAGATGCCAAGCTTGCGGTGTCAGGCCCCTACGCCTACGTTAGAAACCCAATGTATATAGGCCGATTCTTTGTGCTATTGGGCTTCGCGCTAATGGTTCAGGGATCAAATCCAAACTGGTCTGCCGCCGGCATTCCGTTGGTTGTCACTGGATACATAGTAATCTTCGCACTTTATGTGGTATCTCGTGTTGGACGCGAAGAAGCAAGACTCAAAAAACTGTTTGGCGAAGATTACAATCATTACTGTTCCGAAATAAACAGATTCATGCCAAAACTGCGGCGCTATTCAAAAGCGTCTTTGGAAGGATGGCAGTGGTCTAAGCTTACAACAAATCACGAACACCTAAACCTAATAGCCGCAATCGCAGTTTTTGCAATAATTCTTCTGCGATTACACTATTTCAACCGATAACAAAACAGTGAACCTTGGCGGTAGAATTGTCGTCTATATATGCGTATAATACTGATGTGCAATAAATAAGGATTGAAAAATATTGGGAATTATGGGAGGATTTCTCCCGTAGGATGCATAAATTGCAAATTAGCAATTAGTTCAGCAGCTAATGATTAACGATAAGGAGCAGAGCGTAATGCGTCATTGGAAATGGGCAACAGCAGCCCTGATGTGTATTGCTTTTACAATTTTCATCGGATCATCCGCAATTGCGGTTGAAATGAAACTTGCAGGCATAAAACTCGGCGTGCCGGCAACCGACGTGCTGAAGAGATACGGGAATCCTACGAGAATCACCATAGGATCACAGGTTGTTGGAACTGTAACAACTACAACGGGACCTATGCTTGGACCAGGGGTTCAGCCAGGTGTGCCGACAACTGGCGGCGGCTATGGATACGGAACAGAACCTGGCGCTCTGCCTGGATTCCCAGGAATGGGGATGCCGGGAACTTCGTATCAGGGCATGCCAGGGATGCCGGGATCAACGGGAATGCCTGGAACAACTGGGGCGGCTGTTGGTCCCGCGCAGGTGCAGTCTGTGGTTACCGAGACGCAGGTTACATGGACATACGACTGGCCGGATGGGATTACAACCGAGTTCTTGATCTCTTCAACTGGAAAAGTTGTGCAAATAACGATTGGCGGACTTCAACCAAGCAAATCGTCGGTTACATCCAAAGGGATTAAGCTCGGCTCTACATATAAAGATGTTATCTTCAAGTATGGATGGCCAGAAGGACAGTCCACGGCGGGACGTTATTTCCGGCTGAGCTACGCTGACAAACATAGGGTGGTTTTCACTCTGCTTGATAAGAAGGTCGTCGGAATCACAATCGCTCTACAGTCTCAGTAATCGAGGTGATACAAATTGACCTCGTCCCGCTACCCCCTGGATGAAATCCGGGATAGGTGCAGTATATTAGACGTTGTTTCACCATACGTTGCACTGAAGCGGAGTGGGAAAAACTATAAAGGACTGTGTCCATTTCACACGGAAAAAACTCCATCTTTTATGGTCAATCCTGACACACAAAGATGGAAGTGTTTCGGCTGCGGCGCGAGCGGGGATGTGTTCACATTTGTTATGCAGATGGAGCAACTTACGTTCGCGGAAGCAGTGGAGCAGCTTGCGGCTAAGGTCGGCGTGAAAATCACTTACGACCCGCAAGAGTCAAAAACCGTCAGCGAGCGAAATAAAATCCTGCGAATAAACAGCGCCGCGGCGCAGTTCTTTCAGAAATCCCTTGAACAATCAGCAAACGCGCGAGACTATGTGAAACAGCGCGGTATATCCAACGAAACAGCGAAGAAATTCAAACTCGGATATGCGCCTGCAGATTGGCAGGCTTTGGCAGATTATCTGAGAGGACAAGGGATAAAACCTGAAGACGCTGCAAAGGCTGGGCTGCTAATACCGAGGGAATCGGGACAGGGTTTCTATGATAGGTTTCGCAATAGACTAATTTTTCCAATTCAGGACGTGCAGGATAGAATAATTGCTTTCGGCGGGCGAGCGCTGGGCGATGAATCGGCTAAATATATAAACAGCCCAGAGTCAATGGTATTTGCGAAAAACCGAATTCTTTACGCGCTGAATTTTGCTCGCAAAGCAATTGCAGAAAAAGGTTTCGCAATTATTGTCGAAGGGTATATGGATATATTGGCTGCGCATGAAGCAGGGATTACAAATGCTGTAGCCACAATGGGAACTGCACTTACGTTAGAACACGTAAGATTATTAGGGAGATATACAAAGAAAGCTGTTTTGGCATTTGACGCAGATTCAGCAGGGATGGCCGCTGCAATCCGCGGCGGACCTATGTTTGATGAGGCTGAATTTGACGTGCGAATAGTGCCAATGCCCTCAGGAGAAGACCCTGACAGCTTTATACGAAAAAGTGGTCCTGCGGCATTTCTGGAAGCTGTTGCCGAAGCACTGCCGATACCTGATTATCGAATATCAGTTATCGCATCAAAGCATAATATTAATACAAAAGCAGGTAAACTCGCCCTGCTGAACGAAGTAATGCCAATAATTGCCGAAGTAGATAAGCAAATAGAGCGAGAGAGGCTAATCTCGCTGGTGTCGCCTTATCATCCTAACTTCGGCAGCGGCATTGCACCAGCAGAGGTGCATATAAGACAGGAAATCGAGAGGCTGCGCAGAAAGAAGGAACAAAGCGCATACAAAAAAGACTCTGCTGAAGACTCGGAAGCCGAAAAAATCGGACAAGCAGAATTGATAAGTAATGAAGGAAAAGCCGTCCGAAAAGCAGAAAAAGAATTACTGAGTTTTATTATTCGCGGTGAAGCCAATGCTGCTGATATATTCGAAAAAGTTTCGCCGGAGTATTTTGTTGGCGAAGATTCAGCGGAACTGGCAAAAGCGATAAAAACAGAGGTCGGGAGCGGAGGATCGCTTGATATAAATAGTTTGGCGGCGAAAATAGCAGGATCATCAGCGGAAGGACTGTTAAACGAACTTTTGGTTGCGGAATCAGAAAACCTGCCGCTTGATGATTTGATAGCCGCATTGACTGCGTATAGACGCAGAGAACAAGAAAAGCGATTTCGCCTGCTTGCCGACAAAATAGAGCGCGGTGAAATAAAAAGAACTGATAAAGAATTTTCTGAATATTGGCAGTTGGTACGCGAATTGCACAACTAATTGGTGGAATTATTGTGCGTCTATTCTTAATAGAAAATCGAAGGGAGCTGGCCTAAGTGGCTGTTGACCAATTAAAAGATAACGAGGATATCCAATCGCTTATAGACGAAGGCAAGCGTAAGGGAATTCTTACGCAGGAAGAGATAAGCGATACCCTCAGCCATCACGAGGAGCTGGACGTAGACGCTTATGAGGATCTGCTTCAGACCTTTGCGGACGAGGGCATACGGATTATAGATAAAGCCGGCGGTTTTGCACAGCTGCCTGAACCACTGCATCCGGATGAAGTGCTTGCGCACGAGCCTGTGGTGCCAGAGGAAGAGCTGATACCAACCGAGAGCATGCCGCTTGACGACTCCGTAAGAATGTGGCTGAAAGAGATCGGAAAGACGCCGCTTCTTACTATGGAGCAGGAAGTAGAGCTTGCCAAGCGGATAGAAGCCGGAGACCAAGAAGCCAAGACTATACTCACAGAAGCTAATCTAAGATTGGTTGTGAGCATAGCTAAGCGCTACAGCGGCAGAGGGATGTCCTTCCCTGACCTTATTCAAGAAGGCAACATAGGGCTTATAAGAGCTGTTGAGAAATTCGACTACCGCAAGGGATATAAATTCAGCACTTATGCAACGTGGTGGATAAGACAGGCAATAACCCGAGCGATAGCAGACCAAGGACGCACTATACGCATACCTGTTCACATGGTTGAAACGATCAATAAGCTCATCAAGACATCGGGGCAGCTTCTGCAGGAGCTTGGCAGAGTTCCAACGCCTGAAGAACTTGCAAGAGAGATGGGACTGCCAACTGAGAGAGTGATAGAGATAATGCGCATAGCGCCCGACCCTCTGTCGCTCGAGACGCCTATTGGCGAAGAAGAAGACAGCCATCTTGCCGATTTTATACCGGATCAAGAAACCGTTTCACCGGCGGAAGCTGCTAACAACTCGATTCTTCGCGAGAAGATAGAAGATGTATTGAACGGCTTGACCGAAAGAGAGCGTGAAGTTCTCAAGATGCGGTTTGGGCTTGACGACGGATATTCCAGAACGCTGGAAGAGGTCGGCAGAGAGTTCAAGGTTACTAGGGAGCGAATAAGACAGATAGAAGCAAAAGCGCTAAAGAAGCTGCGCCATCCAAACCGCAGCCGCAAACTGAAAGACTATATCGAGTAAATCAAACACCACTAAACAGAGACTGGAAACGGCAGTTGGACGACAAAAACCCAACTGCCGTTTTTTATATGCCAGCTCTAAGAGCTTTTAATCGCCTCTATGTACTTATCGGCGGAATTGGCGGCAATTGCGCCGTCTGCACAGGCAGTAACTACCTGTCTAAAGCTCTTCTTTCTGGCGTCTCCAGCGGCAAAAACGCCAGGAACATTTGTGCGCATATCTTCATCTGTGATTATATAACCGGCTTCATCCATCTCTACCTGACCAGCTAAAAACGAAGTGTCGGGGTCTTGACCTATCAAAACAAAGACTCCATCCACTGAAAGGTCGCCTGCTTCCCCTGTTTTCACATTTCGCAGGCGAAGTCCGGTAACGACATCATCGCCGACTATTTCATCAACTACGGTATCCCATATCACGTTGATTTTAGGATTCGCAAATGCACGATCCTGCAGCATTTTCGCAGCACGAAACTTGTCTCGCCTGTGGATTATGGTTACGTCTGTGGCAAATTTTGTGAGATAGCAGGCGTCTTCTACCGCCGTATCGCCGCCGCCAATCACTGCCAACTTCTTATCCCTAAAAAACCATCCATCGCAGGTAGCGCAGTAACTTACGCCGCGTCCGCTTAGCTCTCTTTCGCCAGGAACGTTCAATGTACGATATTTAGCGCCAACCGCTATTATCACAGCATGCGCTGTGAAATTGCCCTTTGTAGTGCGAACAATCTTCTCTGAAGATGAAAAGTCGAGAGACTGCACTTCTGCATTCTCAAACTTCAGCCCAAAACGTTCAGCCTGCATGCGCATAGATTCTGCTAATTCGGGACCGCTGATAGGTTCAACCAAGCTGGGATAATTTTCTATGCGCTCGGTAATCATCATTGTACCGCCTGGTATGCCGCGCTCCAGCAGCAGCGCATCAAGTTTTGATCGCGATGAATATATTCCGGCAGTTAGTCCTGCTGGTCCGCCTCCTATGATAATTACATCGTACATGGCTTTAATCTCCCAACCTGTCCTATCTTTGAAATCGAACAGCCACCATTATATCATTCAAGATGCTGTTAACACAGAAATTCTTGACACTCTTTGATTTTGGCAGGTACAATTTCTAAGAGTTCAAGATTATGCGGACGGGATTGAGGCCAACCGCCCGATCCCGTTTATTTACGTTTACGGCAGCTAATACGAGGAGATATGAAAGAAACACGTTATAACCCACAAGAAATTGAGCCAAAATGGCAGCAGCGCTGGAAGGATGCAGACTTATTTAAGTGTAGAGAGGATAAAACCAAGAAGAAGTTCTATTGTTTGGAGTTCTTCCCCTACCCCAGCGGCGATGGGCTATCGGTAGGACACTGCAGAAATTATATTCCCACCGATGTAATTTGCCGCTACAAAAAGATGAGGGGGTTTGAGGTTCTGCACCCAATGGGATGGGACGCATTCGGGCTGCCTGCGGAAAACGAAGCCATAAAGAAAAAAAGCCACCCAAGCAAAACGGTTCCTCTATACGTTGCCAATTACAAAAGACAGATGAACATGGTCGGCCTTTCGTATGACTGGTCGCGTGAAATAAATTCGTCAACTCCTGAATATTATCGCTGGACACAGTGGATATTCCTGCTTCTGTATAAACGCGGTTTAGCGTACCGCGCTTCGGCGCCGGTTAACTGGTGTCCATCGTGCGGAACAGTGCTGGCTAACGAAGAAGTAGAAGGCGGCAAATGCTGGCGCTGTGGTTCGGATGCTGAGAAACGAAACCTGCCGCAGTGGTTTTTCCGAATAACGGCTTACGCCGACAGGCTCGCCGACGATCTTGACTTGATTGACTGGCCTGAATCAATCAAAACTATGCAGAGAAACTGGATCGGGCGAAGCGAAGGCGTAGAGTTCGAGATGAGAATCGCCGGACATGACGCAAGCATGCGCGTGTTCACAACTCGCGTTGATACTGTTTTTGGAATGTCATTTGCGGTGCTGGCACCTGAGCATCCTCTTGTTGATGTGATAACAACTCCGGACAAAAAAGCCGAAGTAGAAGCATACGTGAAAAAAGCTAAGATGACGTCAGAAATAGACAGGCTTTCAACCGAGCGCGAACGCGACGGCGTGTTTACAGGCGCGTATGCCATTAACCCAATGAACGGCGAAAAAGTTCCTGTGTTTATTGCAGACTATGTGCTCCTAACATATGGAACCGGCGCCATAATGGCGGTTCCTGCGCACGATACTAGGGATTTTGACTTCGCTAAACGCTACAACCTGCCTATACCGGTTGTGATCGCGCCAGATGGATGGGATGGCAAACCTCTTTCCGAAGTATACGTCGGCGTTGGAACAATGGTTAACTCCGGCCAGTTCGATGGACTTAACAGCGAGGTCGGCGCGAAGAAAATCGCCGAGTATATGACAGAAAAAGGCATCGGGCAGATAAAAGTAAACTACAGGCTGCGTGATTGGCTGATATCACGACAGAGATATTGGGGTGCGCCAATACCAATAGTTTACTGCGGTCAATGCGGAGAAGTTCCTGTTCCAGAATCAATGCTGCCGGTTGAACTGCCATACGTAGAGCATTACCAGCCTTCCGGAACAGGAGAATCACCGCTTGCAACAATACCAGAATTTGTCTATACGGAATGTCCAACCTGCGGTGGTCCTGCTAAAAGAGAGACGGACACAATGGGTGGATTTGCATGCTCAAGCTGGTATTTCCTTCGTTACGCCAGTCCACACTGCGACTATCTTCCTTTTGAGAAAGAGGCGGTATCTTACTGGCTGCCTGTAGATTTGTATGTAGGAGGCGCTGAGCATGCTGTAATGCACCTGCTTTACGCTCGCTTCTGGACAAAAGTGCTGCACGACGCCGGATTGGTTCCGTTCGTCGAACCATTCCAAGTTCTCAGAAATCAAGGAATGGTGCTGGCGCCAGACCCAAAACAAAAAGGCGCTTGGGTAAAAATGTCTAAGTCTAAGGGAAATGTCGTAACCCCTGACGAAGTAGTTGCAAGATATGGCGCTGATTCGCTGCGAGTTTACGAACTATTTGTGGCGCCGCTTGATGACAGCATACAATGGAGCGAAGAAGGCATAAACGGCATGTATCGCTTCCTGTCTAGGGTGTGGAGGCTTGTAGAAGATTATGGCAAAAACTATTACAAAGATTGGCGGGGTGATATAGCGTCAGCGCGTGATGAAAGCCCAGAATCGCGCGCTCTTGCTCGAAAAACGCACCAAACTCTTGCCAAAGTAACAGAAGACATAGAAAACCTTCAGTTTAACACTGCTGCGGCCGCATTGATGGAGATGACTAATGAAATCTACAAGTACGTGCAGAGTGTAAAAATCGAAGGAAAGTCGCCCGTGATTTCTGAAGCGATGGAGCTGCTGCTCTTAATGCTTTCGCCAATGGCGCCGCACATATGTGACGAACTTTGGAATAAATTGGGGCATGAAGGCTTTATGCTCAATCTTCCTTGGCCGGAATACGATCCGGAAATAGCTAAAGCCGATGAAATCACTGTGGTTATTCAAGTAAATGGCAAAGTTCGAGACAAATTGACTGTGCCAGCAGATACCGACACCAAAACTATAGAACAACTCGGGCTAAACAGCGAAAAGGTAAAAAGCTTTATTGAAGGCAAACAAGTGCGTAAGGTAATAGTAGTGCCCGGCAAGCTTGTGAACATAGTAGTCAATTAGCAAAATCATAAAAAATAGTTTCCTATTAATCGCCTTGACTTTATCCGGCTGGTGTCTCTGACTTAGATGCGTTCTCTTTATAATCGCATTCTTTGTTTGAACATTTATAGCCATGATGTCTGCCCCAATAGGTATTCTCTACCATAATAGAGCCGCATTTCGGGCATTTACGGTCTATAGGCTTATCCCAAGAAACAAATTTGCATTCAGGCCATCTGCTGCAGCCGTAGAACTTCTTGCCTCTCTTTGAGGTTTTTTGCAGCACTTCGCCTTCCGTGCATAATGGACAGCATACTCCTACCGGCGGATCCATAGAGATGATAGTTTTGCATTCAGGATATCCAGAACAGCCCATAAACTCTCCTGTTCTGCTCATACGTATTACCATTTTCCTGCCGCAGTTCGGGCATATTTGATCGGTCTCCCGTGGCTGAATGACTTCAATCTTCTCTCTTTTAGGTCTGAGGGTTTTTTTGCAGTCAGGGTTCGTGCATTTGAAATAATTGCCAAACCTGCCGCTTTTCAACTCCATTTTGCTGCCGCATACTGGACAGTTTTTCTCTTCGTTGTCATCTCCCCACTCGGCTTTCTTAAGCGCATGTTCGAATGGTTCGTAGAAATCACTTAGAACCTTGTGCCACTCAAGCTTTCCAGTTTCTATCTCGTCTAAACGATTTTCGACCGAAGCGGTAAACTTGACGTCCAGTATCTCCGGAAAGTTGGCAACCAAATAATCTGTAACAGCACAGCCGAGCGGTGTTGGCTTGAATCTGCCCTTCTCTTTTACCACATAATGCCGCTGTTGAATGGTGGAAATTATTGCTGCATAAGTGCTCGGTCTGCCTATGCCGTTTTCTTCGAGCGCGCGCACCAGTGACGCTTCAGTATAGCGAGGCGGCGGCTCAGTGAAATGCTGCTTTGGATCGAGTTTTATAAGCTTAAGCAGTTCGCCAATCGAAAGCTTCGGCAAAGGCGGTTTTTCCTCTTCCGGCACATCCTCGGTATCCCTGCTTTCAGCGTACACTGCTCTAAATCCTTGAAACTTGACCACGGACCCGGAGGCGCGAAACGTAAATTGTTTGGCGCCAATATCAACGCTTGTTACTTCGAACACTGCCTGACTCATCTGGCTTGCTAAAAATCTCTGCCAAATAAGCTTGTAAAGTTTCAACTGATCAGGCGACAAATACTTAGCCACATCATCCGGACGGCGGTTAACAGATGTCGGCCTTACAGCTTCGTGAGCATCTTGGGCGCCTTTTTTCTTAATCTGACGTGGAGTCTTTGGTGCATACTCCTCGCCAAAATTGTTCAATATAAACTCTCTTGCTTCGGATTGAGCTTCGGCGGCTACACGTGTAGAATCGGTTCGCATATAGGTTATAAGCCCTACATGCCCCATCTCGCCCATCTCAATGCCTTCGTAAAGCTGCTGCGCAATGGTCATAGTGCGATTGGCTGTGAAATTTAACTTGCGAGCGGCTTCCTGCTGAAGAGTGCTCGTTATGAACGGGGCAGGAGGATTGCGTTTAACGGTTTTCTTGGCAATATTGGAAACCTTGTATTCTGCTCCAGTTAGTTCATCAACTATGCTCTTTGCCTGCTCTTCGTTTTTTACTTCGGCTTTCTCTCCATCAATAAGCGCAAGTTTAGCTTCAAATGGCTCGCGGCGATTCAACGGAGTAAGCTCCGCCGCGATTGACCAGTATTCCTCTGGAACAAACGCTTCTATCTCGCGTTCGCGGTCGCAGATGAGCCTAACAGCCACCGACTGCACACGCCCAGCCGAAAGGTTCTTGCGAATCTTCACCCACAAAAGCGGGCTCAACTTATAGCCTACCACGCGATCAAGCACACGTCTTGCCTGCTGAGCATTAACCAAATTCATGTTCAAATCCTGCGGGCTGCGAAGAGCTTCAGTAACAGCTGTGCGGGTAATTTCATTGAATCGGATCCGTTTTGGAGACTTAAGCCCAAGAGCTTCCTTCAAATGCCAAGCAATCGCCTCCCCTTCTCTATCCGGATCTGAAGCAATATAAACGCTTTCTGCGTTCTTCGCCGCTGACTTGAGCTTTTCGATTACTTCTTTGCGTTCGGGAATAATCTCATACTCAGGCTCGAAATTGTCTTCTATGTTGACGCCGAATTCATCCTTGGGCAGATCGCGGACATGCCCCATCGAAGCTTCTATTTGGTAATCCGCCCCCAAGAAGCTCTTCAGCGTTCGAGTCTTAGTAGGTGATTCAACTATAACAAGTGATTTTCCCATCTGTTACCTCTTACAAAATCCGCAGTCCAACCCAAAACCAAACACGGCTCAGTATGCTACCACAGCATAAGCAATAAACGCAAGAGAATTATTGGACGAAAACGCAATTATTTACTGCCCACAACTATACCGCCGTTACAGATTCCCACAAAAATCACTCTACAAACCCCAAAATATTCAATTTATGCCGCTTATTTTTTGTACTTGTAAAATGAACCTCAAGTTTGGTAGCATTGGCGCAGGTGCGGCTGGAGGATAAATAGATGCTGGCAATTCTTGTGGTCGGAGACGATGCGGCTCAGGAATTTGATGACTTAGTAGATAGATACGAGCGGCGGATCTTCAATTTGATACTGCGAATTGTTGGGGATTATGACGAGGCGGCCGATCTAACCCAAGATACTTTCTTAGCCGCATACAAAGCTTTCGATGGATTCAGATCGCAAGCTGCGCCGTACACGTGGCTATATCGAATTGCAATAAACGTCTGCAAAAATAGGTTTCGCGAAAAGAAAAAGTGGCAGGAAGTAGAAATCGAATCTGCTGATGAAGCTGTGTCAATACCTGAGAGCGCAACGCCAGAAGCGGTTCTTCAGCAGAAAGAACTAAAAGGTTTAATCGAGGATGCAATACTTAGACTGCCGGAGGATTATAGGATAGTTGTTGTGCTAAAAGAAATGCACAGCCTTACATATAAGGAGATAGCTGAAACCACAGATACGTCAGAGGATGTTGTAAAGACGCGGCTTGCGAGAGCGCGAAATATGCTGAGGCAGAAGCTTGCTCCTTATTTGAGCCAAGAGAAATAAATGGACTCTTTAGAATAACGCGGAGGGACAACAGATAATGAGGTTTTGGATATCGGTTATTTTAATCACAGCAGTAATTTCGCTTCCTGTCTTCTCACAAAATGACAGCGGCAAAAAAGTTGCGCAGATTGTGATAACAGGCAATTCTAAAATCAACGCAGCAACAATCGAACACGTGCTCAAGCTCACCCCTGGCAGTATCTACACGAAAGAAGCTATGGATAAAGATCGAAACGCAATTACGGCGCTCGGTTACTTCCAAGCGGTATCTGTAAAGACGGAAGATACGCCGGAGGGAATTAAAATAATCTACGATGTCTTAGAAAACCCAGTAGTTACAGATATAAAGTTGATGGGCACAAGTCCAATACCCGAGGAAAAGATAAAAAGCCTGCTCACCCTTCGCGC
>Ga0101944_10004769_pt1 | contig 14836 bp, 12 predicted proteins | sample DewCreD2012metaG_FD_75245 | JGI IMG/M metagenome (GOLD analysis project Ga0101944, IMG submission 75245) | Hot spring sediment bacterial and archeal communities from British Columbia, Canada, to study Microbial Dark Matter (Phase II) - Dewar... ... | reverse complement strand
TGAGCACTAAATACCTCTGTTAATTAATGCCTGCCGCATTAGAATCTGTTTCTCTGAACCGGAGTTTCCCGACTATTAAAAAAAGTCCTCCGTTACCGGAGGACTTGTGACTGTGTATGTTATTTTGCTTTTCTCTTCTTCATCTTATCTTCCTGCTCCTTTATGGCAATAGTGGTTTTTACGACAGTATCGGGATTTAAGGAAATACTGTCTATACCGCACTCAACGAGAAATTGCGCGAAGTCGGGAAAATCACTAGGCCCCTGTCCGCAGATTCCGACCTTCGTCTTGGTCCGTTTGCCAACTTCGATCAGATACCTGATTAGTGTTTTGACGGCTTCGTTCTTTTCATTGGACACGCCTGCGATATTCAATATGCCTGAGTCCCTGTCAATTCCTAGTGTCAACTGAGTCAAATCATTTGAGCCGATCGAGAACCCGTCAAAAACCTCAGCAAACTTTTCAGCCAATATGATATTGGCCGGAATTTCCGCCATAACGTATACCTCGAGTCCATTTTTGCCTTGCTTCAATCCATTCTTGCTCATAACGGCAAGAACCCTTTTCCCTTCATCTACGGTCCTACAGAAAGGAATCATAACTTTCACATTCTTAAGGCCCATCTCTTCCCTTACCTTTCTCAAAGCAAGACATTCAAGAGCAAATGCCGCTTCATATTTTTCATCATAATACCGACTTGCCCCCCTCCAGCCTATCATCGGATTTGATTCTATCGGCTCATACTCTTGGCCACCCACCAAATTCGCATACTCATTAGTCTTGAAGTCCGACAACCTGACGATCACGTCCTTCGGATAATATGCGGCGCCAATCATTGCAATTCCTTCCGCTAGCTTGTCAATAAAGAATTGTTTTTTGTCTTCGTATCCATATGTAATTTCCTCTATCTGCTTTCTGACTCCAGCATCCCTGATCTTATCAAAATTCAGCAGTGCCAGCGGATGGACTTTTATTGCATTTGCAATAACGAATTCTTCTCTGGCGAGACCTACGCCATCATTCGGTATGAACGAAGATGCGAATGCCAAATCGGGCGCCCCGATATTCATCATCACCTTCGTGTTTGGGCGCTTTAATTCTTTTATGTTGGTCGTATTCACTTTGAATCCAAGCTCACCTTCATACACGTACCCCGTCTCGCCCTCCGCACAGCTTACGGTCACCTTGCTTCCGGGCTTCAACACTTCCGAGGCATCGTTCGTGCCAACAATACAGGGTATGCCGAGCTCACGCGACACGATGGCGGCATGGCAAGTCCTCCCACCCTTGTCAGTAACAATAGCTGATGCGATCTTCATGATAGGCTCCCAATCAGGATCAGTCATATCAGTAACCAGCACCTGTCCGGACTTGAATTTGTCAATATCCTTTACATCCATTATCCTATTAACCTCCCCCATTCCGATCTTATTGCCGACACTCTGCCCCTTTGCGACAATATTACCTTTTTTTTCCAGTACATACTCTTCCAAAATATTATAATCCCTGACACTATGGATGGTCTCGGGCCTAGCCTGGATTATGTATAACTGATTCTCTTTTCCGTCCAATGCCCATTCTATATCCATAGGGCGCTTGTAATGACTTTCAATTTCCATTCCCCATTTGGCAAGCTGGAGCACCTGCTCATCGCTAATCGACTGCTTTTTTTGATCCTTCAAATCAACATCTACGTCCTTTGTTGGAGTCTCGGGCTTATTATTATAAATCATCTTAATCTTTTTTTGCCCGATCGAGCGGGAAATTATCGATTTAGTAGTTTTGAATACATAAAATTCATCTGGATTCACTTTGCCCTGCACGATATTTTCGCCCAATCCGTATATGGAATTTATCAAAACCACATTCGAAAAACCCGACTCCGTGTCAATCGTAAACATCACGCCGGATGATCCAAGATCGCTCCTCACCATCTTCTGAACGCCAACCGACAAGGCAATTGAGAAATGATCAAATCCCTTATCGGTCCTGTACGATATCGCCCTATTGGTAAATAAGGATGCAATGCACCGTCTAATAGCTAATATTAGCTGTTTTTCACCCTTTATATTTAAGTAGGTATCTTGCTGTCCAGCAAATGATGCGTCCGGAAGATCTTCTGCGGTTGCTGACGATCTGACAGCAACATCCAAGCTGGCAACGTTATATTCCTTCGATAGTTTTTTGTAAGCCTCTATTGCTGAGTCTTCAAATTCTTTCGGCAATGGCGCATTCAGCAACAAATTTCTAATCTTTGCTCCCCGCTCCTCCAAATTATGGACATCCTTGGTATCAAGATCCTTTAGCACTTCTTTTATTTTTTCTTTCAATCCCGACCGCTCGAGAACAAAATTATAAGCATAAGAAGTCGTAGCAAAACCGTTAGGAACCTTGATTCCCTTTTTTGCCAGTTTTTGATACATCTCTCCAAGCGAAGCATTCTTTCCGCCGACCATTGGCACATCCTTGATTGTAAGTTCATCAAAGAATCTAATGAATTTTTTTTCCATAGCAGGTATTGTTATTATGATTTTAACCAAGGGATAAATTCCCTAATCACATTATATCACATTCTTAGTAATAGAAAAACAACTTGACATAGAAGCACTAATAAATAACAATTAACCTGTATTTTATTCCATTAAGGCTTAAGCCTTGAATGCCGGGGTGGTGAAACTGGTAGACACGCATGCCTTAGGAGCATGTACCCTTGTGGTGTGGAGGTTCAAGTCCTCTCTCCGGCACAACAAACCTGCCTAATATTTTTTATAACCAAACTATGGATCAGTAATTTCAATTATTACTGCTCCTTATTATTATACTTTATTATTATGATTTTACTTACCACACCTAACACTGATTTAGGTTTTCGAAATCCCGAAATCAAAACATAAGTCCACAAAAATGTAGACTTAAGTCCGTGTTCTACGTGGAACAATTCATTTACAAAATAATATAAGTCATCCTTCCAAATTGTTCTACGTAGAACATAATCTTAAAAATGATAAATAACTCAGAATTAATTTTACTGTTAATAATAAATTGAATAAATATGTTCTACGTAGAACAATTGTGAATCAAGTTCTCATTAAACTCAATTTATTAATCCATATGCAATTTATTCATTACTAATAACTCTAACTGCTAACCAGTTTTGAATTGTTCTACGTAGAACAATTACCTTCAAGCGGCTTATGAATTAACCATTTCATATAATCATAGGAAGAAGTGCAAAATGTAATAGATTGTTCTACGTAGAACAATGTTTAAATTAAATACAGAAATATAACTGACCAAACTGTTCTACGTAGAACAAAGTTAAATTACAATAATTACTTTAACATTAGCCAAATAATTAATAATAAGCTATTCCTGCATCAAGTAAATTGACTAGATGACCTCGTGTGCTTGACCAATAAATCCAGCTTATAAAGTTAATAAATGGGTATATCAAAAAAAATCAATCATTCTGCACACTAAAGAAGCAAGACTTTCTGTCTTGCTTCTTTTTCGCGGACATATTTTGAGTGGGTCAGTTAAGCCTAACTTACGTTAAAATTTTAACTCTCCACAAATACAGTGGACCCGACAGGAATCGAACCTGCGACCTCTTGCATGCCATGCAAGCGCTCTAGCCAACTGAGCTACGAGCCCATACTTATATTCACCTTATCCACAATTTATAAACAAAGCATACAGTGAATCAACTGTATAGCTTTGACAAAATATTAACTAATATTAAATAAATACCAAGCAACTTAATTCTTCTTCTTACAGATAAGCAAATTATTTTCATATTAGCTGTGAACATACCATTAATATTTACGCTCGAACCAAATGTCTTTCAACTAGCATCTCAATACCGAATAAGTAATTGCTAATTGGTAATTTTATCCGTGCCCCCGGAGGGAATCGAACCCCCATCTTATCCTTAGGAGAGATCTGCTCTATCCATTGAGCTACAGGGGCTTTTTTGGATATAAAAAAATTGGGTAGTCCAATTTTATAGAATTTAACTTATACAATTATAATTAATGGTTGGCGCTATGTCAAATGCTCAGAAATGTTGTGTTTTCGTTCTGCATAGACTACAATTTAACAATAAGAATCCGTAATTAAAATTAGAAAGAATAAAACCCTATGTTCAATAAACAAGACGGACATGACATTAAGGAGATTGAAACGATAGTCGGCCCTTCAGTAAAAATTAAGGGCGACTTCAACGGGCATGGAAATATTATTGTTGAAGGAATAGTCGAAGGAAGTCTAAAGTGCGGAAACATGCTTTCTGTCAAGAACAAGGCAAAGATAATGGCTGATATTGAAGCTAAGGATGCTATTATCGGCGGTGAAGTGGAAGGCAATATTAAGATTTCAGGCTACCTGGAGATAACCAGCACTGCAAAAATTATTGGCGACATAGAAGCGACGAAAATTTCCATAGCAGAAGGAGCTTTATTTAACGGCAAGTGTACGATGGGATTGGGCGGAAAACCGGTCCATGCGCCTGAAACGCACGATTAAAATCTAGCTCAAATTCCATATGCACGTTTATATATATGATTCGTACTTGAATCAGCCCAAATACCAAAAAACGCTTTCCCGCATTGAAACGAGAATTACTGATCTTGGGCTCAATGGCAAAATTTCCAGACTTGGGCTAATGAAAAATGTGAACGAGGTTGTTCAGAGTGAAATCCGGCGCGGAGCTAAGACTATAGTGGTCGTGGGAAATGACGACACAGTCCAACAAGTCATAAATTCGATCGCGCGAACAGGAGTTCCTCTCGGCATCATTCCTATTGATAAGAAAAATAATCTGATCGCTGAAAGGTTGGGCATACCTTGTCAGGATGATGCTTGCGACATCCTTTCAGCCAGGCGTATTGAACAATTGGATTTAGGTTTGGCTAACGATCAGTTTTTCCTGACTCATGCCGCTATCACGGGAGAAGGCACTCGCATCGAAGTAAAGGAGAACTATAGCATTGAGCTTAAGGAGCCTGGCGAAATTTATGTCTTTAATCTTGATGTCGGCTCGGTCAGTCTGCCACCCAATGTTTTCATAAATCCATCTGACGGACTCCTTCAGGTAGCACTGATAACAAAACACTCAAAAAAATTTTTGTTTTCAGAAAATACAGTAGAGAGCATCTTTGCTTTTGATAAATTCAGATTGGTAAATCAAAAAAAGCCTATCCTTTTGGATGGCCTTTTTCCTGTTTCTTCACCGGTCGAGATCAGTATATCCAGGAATTCCCTCAAGGTCATAGTAGGAAAAAACAGGTCTTTTTAACCTATTTCACAACCTCTCCTTCAATAGCGCCTTCGGCGTTCTTAATTTTATTATTTTTCTTGAAGATATAAAGCTGTTGCAAAGCAGTCAAAAGAGTTGATATCAGCCAATATAGAGATAATCCTCCGGGCAGACCGAAGCCTATGAATATAGTAAGAGCGGGCATCATATAGAGCATCTGCTTATTCAAGATAGCTGCAAAATCTTCGTCCTTTGACTCATCGGACTTTACTTGGGGCCGCGATGTGATCATCATCTTGGCTTGCCAAAATTGCGCCAAACCAGCAAGCACTGCCAGCGATTTACTCGGATCAGACAATTCAAATATTCCAAGGAAAATAGAGTCTATAGCTTCGGGGCGTCCAAGGAAAGAATAGACTTGGGAGAGACTCTCCTCTCCAATCCCATTCTGAAATACCCGGAATATGGCAATTAAGAACGGAAACTGAATCAATAGCGGCAGACAGGACGAGAACGGATTGACTTTATTATCCCTATATAAGGCTAACATTGCCTTGCTCATTTCTTCCTTGTCATCCTTGTACTTTACCTTGATTTCTTCGACTTTAGGCTGAAGATCCTGAAGGGCTTTTTGCGATTTGATAGACTTGAGGGAAAGCGGATAAAGTATGAGTTTTATAATGATGGTAAGAAGTATTATCGCAATGCCAAGATCGCCGCCGGGAATCAAGTCTACTAAAGCTATCAGTAAATTGAATATCGGACGATAAAAAACTTCATAAAATAAACTTGTCATATATTAATGTAACTATGATTTTAATAATAAAAACCTTTCCCTATTTCAAGGGATCATGCCCACCCTTGCTCCACGGGTTACACCTTGCCAACCTCCAGATAGAAATCAAACCACCCTTAAGGAATCCGTGTTTTTCTACTGCCGATATTGCATACTCTGAACAAGTGGGCCTAAACTTGCAGTAACCATAAGGATAATAGACCTTCAAAATGCCATGATCAAAGGATAATGTTTTTTGGTAGGCTTTGATTGATTGGATTGCAATATAGGCTGGCAAATGCTTTAAAAATGTCAACATCCTGGTTTAATAATCCTAAGTTTCTTAAATAAAAAAACGAGAATTTCGTTAATTTCTTGAAAATCCATATTTTTGATTTGTGGACGGGTTATTATGACCAGATCAAATCCTTTCCTTAACCTTGGAAGCTCCTTTCTCACCGCTTCCCTAATTCTTCTTTTCAGGGTATTCCTTACAACAGCAGACTTGCTTACCTTTGTTCCGACAATAATTCCTATTCTTAATACATTAAGATTATTAGGAACCGTCTTAATTCCAATCGCATCGGAGTGAAAAGATCTTCCTTCTTTAAAAACCCGTTCAAAATCCTTTTTTAATCTCAACCTGTTGGATTGCGAAAGCATTGGCTTTAAATCAATCAAAAACTTACCTTTATTTGGTAAGCTTTGCCCTTCCTTTATTTCTTCGGCTCTTTAAAACATTTATTCCATCTTTGGTTTCCATTCTTTTCAGGAATCCGTGCTTCTTTAAACCTTTTTTGACTTTTGGCTGATACGTTCTTTTTGGCATAATCTTTTAGCAATCACAGAAATCTATTTAGTTCTGCGCAATGTTAGCTTCTAATATTTCTATAAACACTAAGATACCACGATTTTATCTTAAAGTCAAGTCATACTTGTCAAATAAATGCCACTATGTTAGTATATTTTTAGTTTTTAGTAAAATAAATAAAATAGTTTCTGTCCAAGAGAGAATAGATAATATTTAGTGAAATTATAATAAATGCATCCAGTAAGAATTTATTATACGAATAACTCAGCTCAAATAACCGGGATAGGTCTCGGTTCATTGTGATTATCACTCAAAAATTTCAAGATCTCGATTGGACAGAAAATAATAGTATGCAATACGCAATAATTGCGATAATGGGCCTGCTCGGCTTCTGGATTGGGTTTTGGTATCAAAAAAAGAGAGCCCATGCCAGTCTGTCCGGAGCAGAAGAAAAAGCGGAAAAGCTAATAATAGAGGCCAAGACCAAACAGTCGGAATTGCTTCTTCAGGCACAAGAAAAAGCTCTGAAAATCATTGAAGAAGCCAAAAAAGAAGAAGAACGCAGGCGACATGAAATCAATGGTCTGCAGTCACGGCTCGAGAAGAGAGAGACAGTTTTTTCTCAAAAACTGATAGACCTCCAGGAAAAACAGCAACAACTTTACGACAAAGTAAGTAAAGTAGAAGAAATAAAGGAAAAGATAAAAGAAATAAAGGAAGAACAACTTCGAAAACTAGAAACCATTGCGCAGATGGATAAAGCGAGAGCACAAGAAGTTCTTTTAAAGAACGTTGAATCAGAGGTATCGGAACAGCTATTATCCAGAATCAATAAACTGGAAAAGGAATCAGTGGAAATACTGGATGAAAAAGCCAGGCATTTGATAGCTGAATCTATGCAAAGACTGGTTTCTTCTTATACCCCGGAGATTACCACTACCACTGTCGATTTACCGAGCGACGAAATGAAAGGAAGGATAATCGGACGCGAAGGAAGGAATATCAAAGTTATTGAAAAACTGACTGGCACCGAAATCATAGTCGATGACACTCCAAACGTAATAACTGTATCTGGTTTTTCGCCAATACGCAGACATATAGCTAAAAAGACCCTTGATAAACTAATCCTGGACGGACGCATTCATCCTACAAAAATTGAAGATGCAATTGAAGAATCAAAAAAAGAACTGGCTATCGACATTAAAAAAGCCGGCGAGGATGCTCTTTACGATGTCGGCATAGCCGGATTCGACACCAAACTTGTGCAGATTCTCGGCAGACTGAAATACAGGACCAGCTATGGACAGAATGCTCTCCAGCACTCACTTGAGGTAGCTCATCTTTCGGCACTGTTGGCGCGTGAACTTGGAGCCGATGTTACGGTCGCCAAAAAAGCCGGAATACTGCATGACATAGGCAAAGCTGTCGATCATGAGGTTCAGGGTACTCATCCTGAAATTGGCCGTGATATAGCGAAAAAGTTCAACCTCCCCCAGGAAATTATCGACCCGATCGAATCTCATCACAGCGACCGTCCGGTCGGCCTCATGTCAATAATCGTAAAAGTGGCTGACGCGATTTCGGCATCAAGGCCGGGAGCTCGCAATGATACCTATGAAAGATACTTGCAAAGACTAGAAGAATTGGAAAATATTGCCCAATCTTTTGACGGTGTCGAAAAGACTTATGCTATCCAAGCCGGCCGTGAAGTCAGGGTGTTCGTATCTCCCGAAAAAATTTCCGATATAGACTCCTTCAACCTTGCCCGCGATATTGCTAAAAGAATAGAGCAGGAATTGAAATACCCTGGAGAAATTAAGATAAATGTAATCAGGGAAATGAGGGTAACCGAATATGCCAGATAAGAAGCTGAATATATTGTTCATAGGAGACGTGAGTGGAAAAATCGGACGACTTGTCATCAAGTCTGTTTTAGCAAAACTACGTAAGTCTAAAAGGATAGATGTCGTTATAGCCAATGCCGACAATATAGCCCATGGCAAAGGAGCCACGGAGGCTACAATCCGTGAATTGATTTCGTATGGCGTGGATTTTTTCACATCAGGGGATCATGCATTCGATCGGATGCAATCGGCAAATGCCGTATATGATTCCGGCCTTCCTGTCATACGTCCGCAAAATTTTCCTCCCGGCACCCTTGGCAAAGGATATTCAGTACTCAAGACAGTCTATGGAGATGTCCTTATCATAAATGTCCTTGGCAGGACTTATATGCGCATGGACTATGATTGCCCCTTTAGGGCAGTAGATAATGTTCTTGCTAAATTTGCTAAAGCTAAATTTTCTGCTATAATTGTTGATATACATGCCGAGGCTACGTCAGAAAAAGTTGCAATCAGAGAATACTTAAAGGGCAGAGTCACGGCAATCATAGGCACCCATACCCACGTAATGACAGCTGATGCGGGAATTTACGATAATATTGCCTACATTACGGATGTAGGCATGACCGGCGCCGAGGACAGCGTAATAGGTCTTGAAAAACAAGGCATAATCAACACATTCTTGACCCAGGTGCGCTCTCCTCATGTCATGATCGATTCGGGTAAGGCTCAACTGAACGCAGTATTCATAGAGGTACCTATCGGCAAACAGGGATACCTTGAAATCAGTACAATCAGAAAATCAATTATTATAAAATAAGATTATTTTAATGAATCATTGCCAAAGCTATGCAGTGATCAAGAAAATATATGAATAAAGCAGGATTAATTGAAAAAATTGCCACTGAGGCGGTTGTAACAAAAAAGCAGGCTGAAGCCATGCTTGATGCTCTTATCACCATAATCATTGATGAATTAAAAGCAGGCAACGAAGTAAGATTGGCTGGATTCGGCGCCTTTATCGCCAAGAGTCGCCACGCCCGCGGCGGTGTCAATCCGCAGAACCCCACTGAAAGGATCCAGATTCCGGAAGTCAGGGTGGCTAAATTCAAGACTGGAAAAACCCTCAAGGATGCCTTGAAAGGAAAATAATTGCGGACTTGATTTTTTTAAAATTTCACCCTATTATATAAAAGCGGGATTGATAAATTTTTCCCGCTTCTTATATTACTCGCTTAACAGGAGTCCGGCCTAAGAAATGACTTGCTCAACAGACAAACAGGGCTCCTCTCCTGGGAATTAGCGCCCGTAGCTCAACCGGATAGAGCGTGTGGCTTCGGACCACAAGGTTATGGGTTCGAATCCTGTCGGGCGCACAAAATATTTTAGATTTTGGATTTTTAGAATATGAATTAAGGTCATTGCATTTCGCATTCAATTATCCATAGCACTCATTTAATTTGGCTGGGTAGCTCAGTTGGTTAGAGCGTAGCACTCATAACGCTAAGGTCGCGGGTTCAAGCCCCGCCCCAGCTACAGACAAAAAGGCCCTTTTCGGGCCTTCTTTTCTATATTTTCCAGAGAAAAATCATGTACGGATAATTCCAAGAACTTCGTCGCGCTTCACCTGCATCAGTTCTTCAGACTTGGCTTCAAGATTTAGCCTGAGAAGAGGCTCGGTGTTGGATGATCTGACATTGAACCACCAGTCATCATACTCAATGGTAATTCCGTCCAACTCGTTAATCCTTCCGTCGCTATATTTTTCCTTGATCTGTGATATCTTTTCCAGCGCGTCCGCGACCTTGGAGTTGATCTCTCCTGAATGATGATATTTCTGGTACGGCCTGATATATTCAGAAAAGCTTATGCCCGATAAAGACAATTCTTCAAGTATTTTCAAGGTTACAATGACAGGCACTTCATAACAACCATCACTCATATTCAAGAAGAAGTGTCCTGACGATTCGCCGGCAAAAACACAACCCTCCTTAATGGCAAGTTCTTTTATTAGCGAATGTCCGACGCGGGTGACAATCGGAATGCCTCCGTTCTCTTCTATCGTATCTAGTGTTATCCTGCCGGGCCTTATGTCATAGGCAATTTTTGAACCTGGATTCTCGTTGAGGAATATCTTGCAGAGTATTGCCCTGGTAATGCCGGGGTCGAGCGGCTTGCCCGTATTATCGACAAAAAAGATCCTATCGCCATCACCGTCTGTCGCAATGCCCAGATCTGCTCCCGTCTCGACTACCTTCCTGCCCAAATCATCCATATTTTCCATTTTCAGGGGATCTGCTTCATGATTCGGAAAAGTCCCGTCCAATTCCCAATACATCCTTACAATCTCGCAAGGAAGATGGCGGAAAAGTTCATCAAAATACTGGGCTCCCATCGAGTTCGCAGGATCTATCACGACTTTAAACGGTTTGATTTTGCTACTATCCGCATATTGAAGATCCCTTTCTATCTGAGCCTTAAGAATATCTCCCCTCAGTTCAACCGAACCCTTGTCCGTTGACGATGCTGGAACAAAATCCATGACCATGTCTCTCAGAATATACATCCCGCTATCCTTGCTGACAGGGAGCGCTTTGTCGCGAACCATCTTAAATCCATTATATTCTTTAGGGTTATGGGATGCTGAAACGAGTATGCCGCCATCATAGCCGAAGCTTGCCACGGCAAAATAAAAAGTAGGCGTGGAGGCGAGGCCGATATCGATCACCTTGATGCCGCTCGCGACAAGTCCGTCGATCAAACTCTTTTTGAGCGCCGGAGAAGACACTCTCATGTCAGATGCAACAACGATACTGATGCCCTCTCTTCGTCCGATTTCGTTCTTGCGGAGCTCGGCAAATGCCATGCCCAGTCTCAATGCCATCTCGTCGTCGAAATCTTGGCCATAAACACCTCTGATATCGTAGGCCTTGAAGATGCCCGGATTAATTTCCATAGGTTTTGATATATTTAGATTTTAAAGCGACCTCCTCGTTTCATAAGCCCAAAGAGTCACACCTCCGACTCCCCATAACATTGCGATGAATGAAGCCAGACTGCCGACAACCGGTATAGAGAATATAGCCTGCGTGAGGATTATGCCGCACAGCATACACCAAACGAGAGCGTTTTCTCCCGATAGCTTCCATCGCTCTTGGATTGCCCTGCCTAACATGATACCAGAAAATATATTGCCCATATAGAGGAGCATGAACCAATTGATTCCCAATATGATTGCCAGCGGTATTCCAATGACCGTAAGCGCTAGCACCAGGATCAGGACAGGTAAAAGTACAAGGATGGCCGCTCCGGTTCCAAGCGATGTAGCCATACTTTGCCTCATTGTTCCGGCAATAGCCACGGCCTTGCTCTGCCATAAGCTGATAACAACCAAACCGATTACCAGGGACGAAAAAATCAAAAAAACCTTCCATTGCGCCCAGCTTATCAGCGACTCCTTGCCCTTTTCAGTTTCTTTATTCTGAGTAACCGTGCCGGCAATCTTGGCTCCATCACCAATCACCGCTTGTTTCTTAGAATCGTAAATCAAATTTCCGCCAATATTTGCCCCATCTCCGATAGAAAGTCCCTTGCCTGAGCGATCAAGCCAGAAGCGCGCATCAGATCCTGCCTTACCAGTCAATTCCAGTTCTGAAGCGGCGGCAAGGAGACTGCCGCCGACCGCCCCTCTCATTTCGAGTTTATTCGCACCGACAAGAGCGTCCCATCCGATTGCTGCGGTTTCACCGACCAATGATTCTACGGCCAAAATGTTCAAGTTCTCGCTTACCCGTCCCCGAACCTCCACTTTCTCGCCGATCATACGGGCGCTTCCTTGGATAACTCCGTCGACACTGATACTGGTTCCGCCGCAAAAAACGGATCCTTCGACTGTCCCGCTTATCGTAGCCGAATCAGCCAGGCAATAAAGATCTCCCTTGACCACTCCGTCAATGGCAAGATTCTCCGCATTTACGTAAAGATTTCCAGCCAATATTTCATCCTTGCCGATCCGCACATCAGCCCCGGATCTGGCCTCATATGCATAAGATACGGCAGGAAAAAGGGCGGCGGCAATCAGACTGATTAATATCAATCTTGCTTTGCTCATAAAATTATGGTTTAATTCTTTAGATGTTCAAGTTAAGCCCAAAAAGTATTGAAAGTGGCCAAAAATCTTTAAATCCTTGATCATAAATTATCTTAACAAAATAAATGCCGAAACTCAATCGACAAGCAAGCTTGCAAGGCAATTTGCACGAAAAAGCCGTCAGCCATGTCATTAAGGCGAGACCGGAAGATGAAAAAGAGCTTCTCGAAGCAAAAAGGGATGCTTGCAAGAAATATTCCATCAGTATGCTTAAAAACTCTGATATCCTTAAGCGTCTGCGTGACTCGCAAAACCGGGAAGATGAAAATTATGCCCGCAGGATGGCCTCTCTCCTTAAAAAAAGAAGTGTCCGGACATTGTCCGGAATCGCGCCCGTTGCCGTTCTAACCAAACCCTTTCCCTGCCCCGGAACCTGTGTTTTCTGTCCGAGCGAAAAAGGAATGCCTCAAAGCTATCTTTCCAATGAACCGGCCGTAATGCGTGCAATTCGCTGCGGATTTCATCCCTATGTCCAGGTGCGATCAAGGATAGCGAGCCTCGAAACGAACGGACATGAACCAGCCAAAATCGAGCTGATCATCATCGGGGGAACCTGGAGCGTACTGCCAAAAAGATACAAGTACTGGTTTACCAAAGAATGCCTTAAGGCGGCCAACGATTTTAGCTTGACTGGACAGCGTGAGCCGGAAAAAGAAGATTCGACTTCGTCAATCCTTGTCCTGCGGGACAAACTTATCCGTGAACAGCACCGCAACGAAGCCTCGGCACATAAGATCGTCGGGCTAACTATCGAGACCAGGCCGGATTATATCAATCAAGAAGAACTTCTCCAGATGCGCGAACTTGGCTGTACCAGGGTTGAGTTGGGAGTGCAATCTATTGACGACGATGTCCTGGCATTGAATCGTCGCGGACACGGAACGGCTGAAATTGCTCGCGCCACAAAACAGCTCAGGGACATGGGCTTCAAAATTACATACCATATTATGCCCGGATTGCCTGGATCGACGCCTGAAAAGGACGTATCCTCTTTTTCCAGGCTATGGACCGACGAAAGGTACCAGCCTGATCAAATAAAGTTCTATCCGACTGTAGTTACCAATGGTAGCATACTATATGAATGGTGGAAGAACGGGGATTACAAACCGTATCCGGATAAGGTGCTCGAAAAACTCATAACAGACTGCAAGAAACTAATCCCTTCTTATGTCAGGATCATCAGGCTGATCCGGGATATTCCCGGCGAATCTATTGTCGCGGGAAATACCGTCACTAATTTGCGGCAAGTCATTAAGGACCGGGGCATCACTTGCAGATGCATTCGCTGCCGGGAAGCGAAAGGGGCGGATTATGATCCAAGTTCTGCAGATAAAAAGCTAATTAGCTACCAGGCTGGAGGAGGCGAAGAGTATTTTTTAAGCATTGAAAACAAAAAATCCCTTTTCGGTTTCCTGAGATTAAGGCTAGTGAAAAAAGAGTCATCCCGTTCTTCGCTTGAAGCGATAAAGGGATCTGCCCTTATCCGTGAACTCCATGTCTATGGACAGTTGGCTCCGACCGGAAAAACGGGGAAAGTCCAACACTCAGGAATCGGCAAAGAGTTGTTATCATGGGCGGAGGAAATAGCCAAAAAAAATGGTTATGAACGAATGGCCATAATTTCAGGCATCGGTGCCAGAAATTACTACCGCAAGCTTGGATATCGCCTCAACAAGACCTATATGTCCAAAAAGCTTGGCAACCATCAGCACCAATTGACATAACCACCCGTTTTTCATATAATATTAAAGTGTTTTTAATTCTTAGCTTCATAAATATATGCCGCTAATACCGACAGTAATAGAAAAATCTACCTATGGCGAGAGAGCATATGACATCTATTCGCGCCTTCTCAAAGACAGGATAATATTCCTGGGAGAGCCGATAAATGATCATGTCGCCAATATTGTCATCGCTCAGTTCCTTTTCCTGGACGCGGAAAATAAAGAGAAGGATATAAAGTTCTACATAAACTCTCCGGGCGGGTCAGTTACTGCCG
>Ga0101944_10005300_pt1 | contig 14841 bp, 11 predicted proteins | sample DewCreD2012metaG_FD_75245 | JGI IMG/M metagenome (GOLD analysis project Ga0101944, IMG submission 75245) | Hot spring sediment bacterial and archeal communities from British Columbia, Canada, to study Microbial Dark Matter (Phase II) - Dewar... ... | reverse complement strand
CTGATCAGCGTGGGTGAACAGCACCCCAGGGTGGTTGTGTTGGAGGCTGATCTGGGCAAGGGCACTCAGACGGTGCTGTTTCGCGAGCGATTCCCGGAGCGCTACTTCCCGATCGGTATTGCCGAGGCGAATATGATGGGAGTGGCCGCCGGGCTGGCAGCCAGCGGTCTGGTGCCCTTTGCCAGCACCTTCTGCGTCTTCGCCAGCATGCGTGCCGTCGAGCAATTCCGCAACAGCATCGCCTATCCCAAACTTAACGTCAAGGTCGTGGCCACCAACGCCGGTATCGAGATCGGCGCCGACGGCGCCACCCACCAGGCGATCGAGGACATCGCCATTATGCGTGCCATCCCTAATGTCAGCGTGTTCGTGCCATCCGACCCGGTAATGACGGTCAAGCTGATCCACCTGGTCGCCGAATCCGTGGGCCCGACCTACGTGCGCATTGGTCGCCAGGATACGCCCACCCTTTACGATGACGCAACGCTGCATCTTGAGCCGGGCAGGGCGGTCGTGGCCCGGCCGGGCAGCGATGTGACTCTGATGGCCGTCGGCAACATGGTCTGCCGCTCACTCGACGCCGCCCAGATACTGGCTAGAGAAGGAATATCCGCCCGTGTGCTCGACATGTTCTCCGTGAAGCCGATTGACACAGCCGCTATCATCGCCGCCGCCGAGGAGACCGGCTGCATCGTCACCGCTGAGGACCATAACATTATGGGCGGCCTGGGCGGTGCTGTGGCCGAGGTGCTGGCCGAGACCAAGCCGGTGCCCCTGGTGCGGGTGGGGGTGCGTGACACCTTTGCCGAGTCAGGTGATGCCGAGGGGTTGCTGCGCGCCTATGGCCTCAGCGCTGAGCACATCGCCGCCGCCGCACGCCAGGCCATCGCACGTCGGGACGGAACCGGGAAGTCCGATTGACGCATGGGAGCCATCGGCTCGCCGCATCAGCACCCGTCGTCTCAACTGAATATCCTGATGCTGGCACCCACGATGTTCTTCGCCGACTATGGCTGCCACGTGCGCATCCTGGAGGAAGCGCTGATTCTGCGTCAGATGGGTCACCGCGTCACCATCCTGGCCTATCCCAACGGGCGGGACGTGGCCGGCCTGGATGTACGGCGTTGCTGGGGCGTGCCCTTTAACTATCGCGTGATCGTGGGCTCCTCACGCCACAAGATCTACCTCGACGTCATGCTGGCCATCAAAGCGCTCGGCCACGTGTTGCGCGACCGGCCGCACATCATCCATGCGCATCTTCACGAGGGAGGGCTGCTCGGCTGGATGCTGAGTCGCCTCACCGGGGCGCCACTCGTCTTTGACTTCCAGGGCAGCCTGACTGGCGAGATGATTGATCATCACTTCCTGAGTGGTCCGCACAGCCGCGCCTATCGGCCGCTGCGATGGCTGGAGCAGCAGATTGACCACGCCGCACCGGTGGTGCTCACCAGCACACAACACGCAGCCAGGCTGCTGGCAACCGAATTCGGCGTGCCTGGCAACCGCATCCATCCCCTGCCCGATTGCGTCAATGCCGATGCCTTTTCGCCTGAGGTGCTGACGCCGCCGGAGAAGGATGCGCTGCGGCGAGCACTGGGCATCCCCCTCTCCCGACCTCTGTTCGTATACCTCGGATTGCTGACCGAGTACCAGGGCATCGGCCTGCTGTTGGAGGCTGCTCGCGAGGTCCTGACCGGCGGCGCTGACTTTCACCTCCTGGTTATGGGCTTCCCGCACGAAGGTTATCAGGCGCGTGCTGCCGCGCTGGGCCTGTCAGAGCGCGTCACCTTCACCGGGAGAGTCGCCTATGAAGAAGCACCACGCTATCTGGCACTGGGCGATTTTGCGGTGGCCCCAAAAGTCTCGGCCACCGAGGGCAGCGGCAAGCTGCTCAACTATATGAGTATGGCGCTACCGATCCTCGCATTCGACCTGCCGGTGAGCCGCGAGTATCTGGGCGACGCCGGCATCTACGTCCGCGACGTGTCCGCTCACGCCCTGGCCGACGGCATGACAACCCTTCTTGCGATGCCCGCCGATGCTCGACGTGAGATCGGCGACCGCTTGAGGGAACGCGCGTGCACCTATTACTCCTGGAAACGCGCCGGCACGCAGCTGGTGGACCTCTACCACCAGCTGCGCCAGCAACACGGTGACCATCCGTGATGAACCAGATATCGCCGGCCGTTGACGTCGGGGGCGAGGAACGGCCACCGCTGGTTTCCATCGTGCTGCTCAACTGGAACGGCAAGCACCATCTGCAACGCTGTCTGCCGTCGCTGGCGGCTCAGAGCTGCCAGGACTTCGAGATCATTCTGGTGGACAATGGCTCGACCGACGGCTCGGTGGCATTCATTCAGGCCAACTATCCCTCCGTGCGGCTGATTGAGAACCCCACGAACCTCGGCTTCGCCGCCGCCAACAACCAGGGCATCGCGCTGGCGCGCGGCCGCCTCATCGTGGTTCTGAACAACGACACCGAGCTCGACCCGCGCTGGTTGGAGACGCTGGTCGCAGCGGCCGAAACCCACCCGGAGGTAGGGGCGTTTGCCTCGCTGGTGCTCTTCGACTCCCAGCGCGACCTGATCGACTCGGCTGGCATCACCGTGTCTGTGCTCGGACATGGATTCCAGAATCGTCTCGGCACGCCGGCGGGAGACGAAATGGAGGCGCACGAGGTGTTCGGCGTCTGCGCAGCCGCGGCGATGTACCGTCGCGAGCTGCTCGACGACGTGGGGCTGTTCGACGCCGACTACTTCATCTATTACGAGGATGTTGACCTGGCGTGGCGGGCACGCCTGCGCGGCTGGCGGTCAATGTTCGTGCCGCAATCCCGCGTCTATCACGTTCATTCTGCCACTGTCGGGCGCGCCACGCCGACAAAGAACAAGCTTCTGGTGCGCAATCGCCTCTGGACCATCGTCAAGAATTACCCCTTCCCCGCCATGCTGGTGTTCGCGCTGCCGATTGCCGCCTTCGAGGTGGCCAACGTGATCGTCGCGTTGCTGCACGGCGACACCGCCCCCCTGACCGGCCTGCGTGAGAGTCTGCGCGGCGTGCGGTCGGCGTGGCACAAGCGCGCCGCCATTCAGGCGGGCCGGACGGTGAGCTTCCGCCAGCTGGCAGCACAGATGCACTGGGTGAGCTCGCCCCTCGGTCGCTGGCGTCAGCGACGGCGGGTGGGCAAGCTGTGACCGCCCACTCTCTGCCACCGACCTGGCGGCCGGGTAGAGCTGCAGCGGACTCTTGACCGGCCGCGCGTGGGATCAGGTGTGGCAATGCCACGCCCGACATTGTGCCGGCCAGGTTAAGATGCGTCGGCATTCGAATGTATCTGCAGCAGGTATTCCTCCAGCGCGACGACTAACGGCGGCAAGTCGTGCACGACGATGTGCCAGAGGATGTCCAGGTCAAGGGCATCTTTACCCGCTGCCTTACGATTGCCGTGCGATTGGCCTCCTGGTACCTTGTTCCCCCTTCATCACGCACAAAGCCTGTGGTAGGATAGTGGCAGTCCTGCGTGCGTTGCATAGACGTGATAATGGCGCATAGTCCAGCCGGCGCTCGCCGGCCGATTTGGAGGAGTGGCAACGTGGTTGGCCGTCTTGGAAAGATTGGACTAGTTGTGGTTATCCTTGCCGTACTATTCACGGGATCCTGGAGTCCGGCGCGCACCGCCGACAGCGAGGCGTGGCAACACGCGGTGAACAGTGTTGCCGGACGGCAGGGCACCACTGATGTGACCGAACCGGTGAGCGGCGTCGCCCCTCGCACCCAACCTCCCACCGTGACCTTTGTGGCACCTTCCGCAGGCATGGGCGACTACGGCGCCAACCACGGCAATGTGTGGGATATGGCGGAGTCGACCATCACTGACATCGTGATGGTACACAACATGGACAGCCTGGAACGTCGCCCCACCGCTGAAGGCACGATCGTGCGCGGGAACCTGAAGGACGGCCCCCCGCACGTGGGTGGCATCGCCCTGTGGGGCTCCTCCACCGAGCGCTTCCCCGCCGACCAGTACCATCATATGATTATGCGTATGAAGATCCAGGCTCGTAGTGACTGCTGGACCAATGGCCGTGCTGCCTACGCGCGCACGTGGTCCAGCTATGAGGAGGTGGTGATTCGTTCCATGGTGACCACCTACCCCTATGTGCCCCACGTCGCTCCGATGGACTGCCCCTATGGAACCTACTGCACCTACTACATAGATCTGGCGCGCAACAACAACTGGCCGGCCTGGCCGACGTGGCGCACTGCCCGTTCCGTGAATGATCCATCCACCTGGCTCACTGACGCCGTCAAGGGGGTCATCGTGGTGCCACACGAATGGTGCGCCAACGGCGGCAACCCCGAATATTTCGACCTCGACTTCGTCTACCTGACCGGCGACATCGTGGCGCGCGCCGAGGACAACTACAGGTACACTGTGCTCTATGACCTCGCCGCCCCGGACTCGGATGTGGTCACCGCGACCATCCGGTATCAGGAACTGCACGAGATGGTACCGACCGGCCAACAGCCGCCCTGCAACGCCAACAACTGGGACCAGGACTGGCGGGACTTCAATCCTGTCGCCCGGCGGGTCACGGTCCTCAAATCCCCCGACATTGACCCGCCTGACCGGACTGGCCTTTACAGCGTGTATCTGCCGGTGATCCGCAACGCGTCGGCACAGGACAATCACGAGAGCTACACGCTTGATCTCTCCGACGGTGGCCAGTTCACCGATGGCAAGAGCTACTACCTGTGCATCGAGGCGGATGACGGCATCAACCGGACCTACCAGGGCAGCGACACGCCGGTGGTGCGGGTGCCGCGCAGCCCCTGGTTCGGGCCGAATTGAGACGGGTCGGACAGAGACAGGCGATTTGGTGATGATCGCAGCGCAGCTGTATACTCGCGGCGATGCGAGGCCTTGATCAGAGTCCAACCCAGTGGCAGCCACAATCCTTCCCCGGCGGCAGCGACTTCGCTGACGAGCATTTGCTGCATTCTCCGGCATCAGTCACCAACACCAACCTGGTAGCAAGTCTGGCGGACACAACAACGGCGCTGAACACCTGGCAGGGGAGTGAACGCCAGGGGATCTGACCGACGTATCGCTTATCGAACGACTGCCCTGTGGTGACTGTCGCCACAATAAGCAGCACATTGGGGGATCGCTAGATGCAGGTGGCGGTTGGTCGAACCGGGAACTCTGTCTCCAGCGTGGCATATCATCTGACTTCGGTGCATAGTCTATTGGTGAGAGAAACGCCAAGGGCAGGTGCTGTCTCTCTGGAGGCCAGATGACGAATTGTGCACACTCTCGAATCAGGGTGTCCGGGACAGAGAATGCGGAAGCAAAGGCCAGCAGACTTCTCCATTTGTAGAGGTGAGACGAGGTGACGTTCGTTGAACGTCGCGGTGATCGGGTTGTAATCGCCGCCGGACAATCCGTCCCGCTGATCCAACAACCTGGCCTGATGGTGCGCGGCTTATGGGCCTATCTGGCCGAGCTATGGCAGTATCGTGAGCTGTTGCGCAACCTCGTCGTTCGCGACTTGAAGGTGCGTTATCGCAACTCGTTACTGGGCGTGCTTTGGTCGCTCGGTAACCCACTTCTTATGACGCTGATATTCACGGTGGTTTTCACCGTGATGACCCCAAGCAACATCAAGGATTTTCCTGTCTTCATCCTGTGCGGGCTATTGCCGTGGAACTACTTCTCTGCCTCTGTGATCGGCGCCATCCGCTCAATCGTCGACAATGGCCCTCTGGTGCGAAAAGTGTATTTCCCGCGCGAGATGTTACCGGTCTCAACAGTGATGGCCAACCTCATCAATTTCCTGATTGCGCTCATTGTGCTGTTTGGTGCCATTGCAGTGTTCCGGTTACCCCTCACGGTGTGGGCATTGTTGCTGCCCGTTGTACTGATTGTACAGACCGTCTTCACGATTGGAGTTGGGCTTATTCTGGCGACCGCTAACGTGTTTTACCGCGATACCCAGGTGATAATGGAAGTCGTTATGTTGGCCTGGTTCTTTGTGACGCCCATCTTCTATCCTATTGACAGGTTGCCGCACAGCTATCATTTTGCCGGCCTCACCGTTGACGTCTGGCGCTGGATGTACTTGGCTAATCCTATGGCATCGCTGATTGCCACCTATCGCGTAATTCTATACGGTGCCGGCTTTGGCGGCGCGCCGCCAGCCTTCGATTTCTTCTTACGGACTACCATTACATCGTTCATCGTGCTAGCGATCGGTATCGCTGTCTTCAATCATTATAAGCACCTCTTTGGCGAAGAGGTCTGATGATCATCGTGTTAAGTGCATTCGGACTAGAATATTAAGGCCGTTTCGGATGAGCCTGTCTATCCAGTTTGAGCACGTTGCCAAGCGATTTGCGCTCCAGCGTCATCGACCTCGATCACTTCAAGACCTGGCACTTGGGCTATTGCGGCGACCCCAAAGTGACTCCCGTGAGGTCTTCTGGGCGCTCTCCGACGCCACTTTCGAGATAGCAGCGGGAGAGACTGTGGCACTGGTGGGATCGAACGGCGCAGGCAAGAGCACCGTGTTGAAGCTCGTGTCTCGCATCATCGACCCCACTGCCGGTCGTATCGCAGTTAACGGGCGGGTGGGCGCCCTGTTGGAACTCGGCACAGGCTTTCATCCCGATTTGACCGGTCGCGAGAACGTCTTCCTCAACGGCGCGATCCTTGGTCTGAGCCGAACCCAGATTAAGCGCCGACTGGACGACATTGTTGGCTTTGCCGAACTGGATCGCTTCATTGATGTGCCTGTCAAGAATTACTCATCGGGTATGTACGTGCGACTGGGTTTCTCGGTGGCGGTACACACCGACCCCGAGATTCTTCTTGTCGACGAAGTCCTGGCAGTGGGCGATGCCAGCTTCCAACGGCGGTGTCTGGAGCGCATTGACTTGATGCGCCAGGCGGGCGTGACTATCCTATTCGTGTCGCACGATCTGACCAGTGTACGCCGATTGTGCCAGCGGGCAATCTGGTTGGAGAATGGAAAGGTTGTGTCCGATGGCAACCCTGAGCCGGTCATCCGCGAGTATTCGCTGCATTCCTACCAACATAATGGGCTGCTTAGCACGCCTGCTGATATATGTCGCCACGGCAGCGGTGAAGTTACCTTCGAGTCGGTGCGTTTGCTGGATAGTAGCGGCCAGCCCAGAGACTATTTTGAGCATGGGGAGCAGCTAACGGTCGAAATGCGCTATCGGGCGCACTGTCCACTGGATAGGCCGGTCTTCGGCATCGCTATTCACCGTACTGATGGTGTGCACATCACGGGTCCCAACACCCAGTTCGCCCGATTTGACATTCCTCGCATTGCAGGTGCGGGTGTGGTCAGATATTCAATACCGTCGCTGCAACTGCTAGAAGGATGCTATTGCGTTTCGACCGCCGTGGTCGATTGGGAGGATACACGGACATTCGACTATCATGACCGCGCGTACCGCTTCCGAGTGTTACCTTGGGAGGGTGAGCGGTATGGGATAGTCAGCCTGAACGGCACTTGGGACTGGCAGCCAGAGGGGTCAGTCTGAGACATGGTCGCGCCCGATTACGCCCACCTCTACGATGCCTTCTACTATGCGCACGACTGTGGCGTGCCCTACCGGCGGAATCAGCACTGGCTGGATCACTTCGGTGCCATCGCGGACAAGGTAGTTGAACGCATTGCGCCCCAATCAGTGCTCGACGCCGGCTGCGCCATGGGGTTTCTGGTCGAAGCGCTGCGCCGTCGAGGGGTTGAGTGCTATGGCATAGACATCTCCGAGTATGCCATTTCGCAGGTACACGCAGACGTGCGCCCATACTGCTGGGTGGGCTCCATATGCGAGCCGCTACCCCGGAAATACGATCTCATCGTATGCATCGAGATACTGGAACATATGCCTGCAGCCGAGGCACCCAAAGCGATTGCAAATCTCTGCCGGCACACGGACGACATCCTGTTCTCCTCGACACCCTTCGACTACAAGGAGATGACACATTTCAACGTTCAGCCCCCCGAGTACTGGGCAGAGCTTTTCGCCCAGCACGGATTCTTCCGGGATGTGGACTTCGATGCCAGCTTTGTCCTGCCGTGGGCGGTCCGCTTTCGGCGACGCAACGAGCCCGTGACCAGATTGGTGCGCGAATACGAACGCCGCTTCTGGGTGCTGTGGAACGAGAATGTTGAACTGAGAAGGTCAACTGTGGAGATGAGAGAGCAGATCATCGCTGCTGAAGCAGCCACGAGGGCTGCCTCGGCCGTCTCCGACCTGCGTGCCGAGATCAATTGGCTGCACTCTGAGATCAGAGCGTGCCGAAACACGAGTAGACTTGGTCCGATAGGCAATCTGGTACGCATCGGCCTGCCGATCCGCGAAATTGGCGGGCGACTCATCGTGCGGATGCCCAGCTTGGTCAATCAGCCGGTGAGCCAGACCTTCGTGGCGGAATACGACAATCTGTGCGCTCTGGCATTTCTACTGGACCGTCCCGGTCTTTTCGCACTCAACCCCCTGCACATTGTGATTGCTGAGGCAGATCGCCTGGGAACCATTGTGGCTGAACGCACTGTCAGCCCGCGGCTCGTTCCAGAATTTGGAGCGTTCGTGCTGCGTTTCGCCCCAGTAACTGGCTCAGCAGGCCACCCATACCGGGTCACTCTGTCCGTGCCGGAAGCTGAGCCGGGCGAGGGCGTGCACGTGTGGCGCTATTTCAGAGCGGGCCGTTCCGGTAGTTTGCTTCAGCAAGGAAACAAGGTGCTCGCAGGTGAGCTGGTAATGAGCGCCACCTACGGGGTCTATCCCGACATTGTGACTGATCGCTGGACGCCCCCTCTGTGGTCGCCGTCGTCTCTGCTTAACCCTGCTTCGGTGCGCAATCTGATACGAAGCGCGACGCGTGCTCAGAAGACATAGATCATTTCTTTGAGAGAGTATGCCTGAATTTCCGACTGTCACTGTGATAGTACTGAACTACAATGGCCGACAACATCTTGAAGGCTGCCTTCCATCGTTGGTGCAAGTTGACTATCCAGCGGACTGCCTGACGCTGATGGTGATGGACAACGGTTCGACAGACGACTCAGTCGCGTTCGTCACCCGTGAATACCCCCACATACGCATTGTGCGAAGCGAGAAGAACCTGGGTTTTGCCGCCGGCAACAACCTCGCTGCCCGCCAAACGGATAGCCAGTACGTCATCTTCCTCAACAATGATATGCGGGTTGATCGCCAGTTTGTCCGCGCATTGGTCGAGGCGGTTCAGAGCGAACCGGATGTCGTATGTGCCGCAGCGAAGATACTTAACTGGGATGGCAGCCGCTACGACTTCGCTGGGTCGGCCGCTCACTTCGCCGGGTACGCCTATCAACTCGGGTTCGGTAGCCCAGTGATGGAAGGTGCCTTCGAGGAAATGTGTCCCACGCTGTTTGCGTGCGGTGGTGCAATGATCATTGACCGGCAGGTCTTTCTGGATGTGGGTGGATTCGACGAGGATTACTTCATATATTTTGAGGATATGGACCTGGGTTGGCGGCTGTGGGTGCTTGGGTACAAGGTGGTCTTCGCGCCGAAGGCGATAGCATACCATCACCATCACGGGACAATGCGAAGTTTCGCCAATCATCGCAAGGCGCTTCTAACAAGGCGCAATGCGCTCTACTCAGTTATTAAGAACTACGAAGACTCAACCATGCCGCAGGTACTCGCAGCGGCTCTCCTGGAACTGACGGACAGCGTGATTACGCAGGCCGCACGCAAGCACCAGATTGATCCCAAGGACTTTGACATCACCGCTCAACATTCGTCCTCGACCGCTCGTGTCAGCATAGATCGTGAGTTGATCAGCACACTCGTGGCCATACACGAAGTCGTTCAGGCACTGCCAAGGGTAATGGAGAAGCGGCGCACGGTCCAGAGCCTTCGAAGACGTCGGGATTCTGAAGTCCTCAGCCTGTTCCGCCGACCATTTAGGCTTCGGACTGAGCTGGACACGCGTACACAAAACTCGGTGACGGAAGCGTTCGATCTCGAGCAATTGTTTGGAGCAGGCCGTCGCCGCGTACTTGTGTTCAGCTCCGATATTTTGCCGTACCCCGGATTGCCCACCGTCGGTTCTGGCCTGCGGGCGTGGAGTCTGGGGGAGGGACTGAAATGTATGGGCCACGAGGTCATTTTCTCAATGCCACGCGCCACACTTAAGGGGCGCGAACATCTCATCCCTCAAGATGTAGCCACTCTAACCTGGGAATGGTACACAATGCACGAATTGGTCAGGCAGATGGAACCGGACGTGGTAATAGTCTGCAACTGGCCATTGCTCGACATAATGGATGCTGAGAAGGTTGAGGTGCCCATTGTACTTGACCAGCACGGCCCCCACTTAATGGAACGTGACTTGCAGGGATTCGGCGACCATGACGACAACGCGCGGCGCAAAATCAACGCTCTGCGCAAGGCAGACTATTTCACGTGCGCCGGGCATCGACAGCTGACGTACTTCCAAGCTTGGCTTGAGCGGGCACAATGGAGCGAACACGAGCGGCAGGAACGATCCTGTGCCATACCTCTTTCCCTCTCACCGGAATTGCCTACCCGCCAACCTCGGCCGGAGCTAACCTTTGTCTATGGAGGCGTGTTTCTACCCTGGCAAGACCCATCTGTGGCTCTCTCAGTCTTAGTGGAGGAAATGGAGCGGCGTGAGCGGGGGCAGTTACGATTTTTTGGCGGTCGGCATCTAGTTTACCCAGTGCATCCCGGTGTCTTTGAAGACCTTGCTGCTCGTCTGAGACAGAGCCCACGGGTGATCGTCTCGGACCTGATTGACCACGCCGAGTTGATTGAGGAATACCGCCAAGCGCATGTGGCAATAGACCTGATGAAGCGCAACCCGGAGCGCGAACTCGCCTTCACTACTCGGACGGTCGAATACCTGTGGTGTGGTCTGCCGGTAATCTACAACGATTATTCTGAACTTAGCGACTATATCCGGGAGTATCAAGCAGGCTGGACTGTCGATCCGGACAATCTGGATGCCATACGTGCCGTTCTCGACGAGATTTTTGATCGGCCCGACCTAGTCGCCGAACGTGGTCGTAATGCCCACCGCTTGGTGACTGAGCGTCTCACGTGGGATCGCACGATCGGGCCGTTGGACATGATAGTGCGCCACGCCAACTTTCGGCCTTCGGCTGATCGAGCCAAGGAAAGGTGGCTTCGACATCTGCTAGAGCGAACGATGGTTCGCTTTCGTCACGGCGGTTTGAGTTCCGTTGTGCGGGAAGTTATACCCTACATGCGCTGGCGCCTGGGACAGTATTTGTCCAATCCCAGGTCCGGAGCTTAGTGTGGAGAACTGCCTTGTCGGCCAAACGTGTATTGCTGATATGTCCGGACATATTGCCACTGCCGGGACTTCCAACAACAGGCGCGGGTCTTCGTGCCTGGGGTATCGGCCAAGGTCTCGAGGCATGTGGACACGAGGTTGTCTATTCTTTGCCGGCAATGTGCCTGCATCGCGGCTATGAAGTGCCTCAGCCCTATGCAGAGCACACTTGGGACTACGCTAATGTAGCGGAGATTGTGCGGCGCACGAACCCAGATGTGGTGGTTTTCTCTCACTGGCCATCCGTGCAACTGGAAGACCGGCTGGATCGGCCCACAGTGCTGGACCTCCACGGACCGCACATGTTGGAGCGGGAGATGCAGGGGTTTGGCGATCGCTCCAGCAATGCCTGGCACAAAGTCCAAGCGCTGCGCAAAGCCGACTTCTTCACCTGCGCCGGTGACAAGCAACGCGCCTATTTCTTGGGCTGGCTGATGGCAGCCGGGATTCCCGTGAATGCCAAGACCATTGCGACAATCCCGGTCGCCTTGTCGCCGTCTATGCCGGCGCATCGCTGGACCGGAGGCGAACCTATCTTTGTATACGGCGGAGTATTTCTGCCCTGGCAGGACCCGAGTGCAGGTCTCCAGGCACTGGTACGTGCAATGGAGAGCCATCAGTTGGGGCGACTGCATTTCTATGGTGGCAGTCACCCTATGTACGAGATCAAACAAGATCAGCACTTCCAGGCGGTGGTCGCCGAAATCAGTCGTTCCGAGCGAGTAGTGCATATGGGCTACGTGTCGCATGAGCGATTGATCGACGACTACTGTCGGGCCCACGTTGCGCTGGACGTGATGGCTTACAACCCTGAGCGTGAGCTGGCCTTCACGACGCGAACGGTTGAATACCTGTGGTGCGGGCTCCCGGTCATTTACCAGGACTATTCAGAACTGTCGCCATTAATTCGTGAGTATGAGGCTGGCTGGGTGGTTGACCCAGCCGATAGAGCGCAGCTGGAGTCAGCAGTGTTGCAGGCGCTAACCGATCCGGCCGAAGTTCGTCGTCGCGGCCAGAACGCTCAGCAACTGGTGCGCGAACGATTAGTATGGGATCGGGCGATCAAGCCGCTGGACGCCTATTGCCGTGCGCCGTGGCAAAGTGAACCGCTTACTATGCCCGTCTGGTCCCGCAACCCCAAGGGTTTGAGGACTCTCTGGCGCGAAGTAGGCCAAAACATGCGTGATCTCGGCCCGCGCTCTGTGATCTACTTTGGTATGCGTTATCTCAGAAACCAGCTGCGATTCTTGCGAGAGTGAGGACATATTCATGAAAGCACTCGTCACCGGCGCCGCCGGATTCATTGGTTCCCATGTCGCCCGTCACCTGCTCGACAGCGGCGTCGAAGTCGTGGCGCTCGATGATCTGTCGGGCGGCTACCGCGAAAACGTGCCCGCAGGCGCACACTTTGTCCACGCCTCGGTGACCGACCATCGGAGGCTGAAAGCGCTCTTCGAGGAGCACACCTTCGACTACGTCTACCACCTCGCCGCCTACGCCGCCGAGGGACTGAGTCATTTCATCCGTCGCTACAACTACGAGACCAATCTGATCGGCTCTATCAACCTCATCAATCTGAGCGTCCTCCACGAGGTGAAGTGCTTTGTCTTTACCTCATCCATCGCCGTTTACGGCGCCAACCAACTACCAATGACCGAATCGCTCATCCCCCAGCCTGAGGACCCCTACGGGATCTCAAAGTATGCCGTCGAGCTCGACCTGCGGGCGGCCCACGAGATGTTCGGTCTTCAGTACATCATTTTTCGGCCGCATAACGTCTACGGCGAGCACCAGAACATCGGCGACAAGTATCGAAATGTCATCGGCATCTTTATGAACCAGATACTCAACGGTCAGCCACTGACGGTGTTCGGCGACGGGGAGCAGACGCGGGCTTTTTCCTACATTGACGATGTAGCGCCCGTCATCGCGAAGTCGGTCTTCGTCGAGCACGCCTATGGCGAGGTGTTCAACGTCGGCGCGGACCAGCCCTACACCGTCAACCAGCTCGCCCACGAAGTGTGCCGGGCTATGGGTGTGAAGCCGAACATCAACTATCTGCCCGCGCGCAACGAAGTGAAGCACGCCTTCTCCACCCACGAAAAAGCCAGAGCGTACTTCGATCCGCCGCCGCCCGTTTCGCTGGAGGAAGGCATCGCGCGCATGGCAGCGTGGGTGAATCGCGTCGGCAGTCGCAAGACCAGCGATTTCGCCGCCATCGAGATTCCGCGCGGCTTACCGGCTGGTTGGTAAAGGAACGCCTCGTGAGCGGCTGAGATGGGCATCCGCGATCTCTTCAAGCGCCGACCCGATCGCTTCATCCAGGGTCTGGAGAGGCAGGCTGCCCTCACCATGCGCGGGACCGAACTGCTGGTCGAGTATATGCAGCAGCCGGCCGCGGCCATCGAAAAGCGTCTCCGCGCCACGGAGAAAGAGGCCGACGAAGTGCGCCGCATCCTCATTGATGAGCTGCTGCGCACCTTTGTGACCCCCATTGACCGCGAGGACATTTCCGCCCTGTCACGCGCGATTGACGATGTGCTCGACTACGCCTATACGACCGTGGACGAGATGGAAATCCTCAAGGTGCAGCCGACGCCCCACATGACACGTATTGCCGCCCTGTTGCATGACGCCGCTGTTGAGCTGGATCTCGCGGTTCAGCGCCTCGAGGACAACCATCCCGGCGTCGCCAGCGATCATGCCCAGCGTGCCAGGGCGATCGAGAATCGCGTTGAAAACGTCTATCGCGAGGCGCTGGCCGAACTGTTCCGTGACCCGCACGACCTGGACGACGTCGTGCGGATGCTCAAGCTGCGCGAGGTCTATCGTCACCTCAGCAATGCCGCTGACCGCGGTGTCGAAGCGAGCAACGTGATCACTGACATCGTGGTCAAGATGACATGACGCTGGTGGCGCTCGTAGGCGCAGCGCTGATCTTCAACTTCCTCAATGGCCTGCACGATTCGGCCAACATCGTCGCTACGGTCATCTCATCCCGGGCAATGGGAGGGCGGACGGCACTGATCCTCACCGCCGCCGCCGAGTTCAGCGGGCCTTTTGTGCTGGGTGTCGCCGTCGCCACGACCATCGGTCAGGGGCTGGTGGTGAGTGATTCCCTGACGACCTCAGCGTTGCTGGCGGCAGTGCTCGGTGGCATCGTGTGGAATCTCATTACCTGGCTCGCTGGCATTCCGAGCAGCTCCTCCCACGCGCTGGTCGGTGGGTTGGTCGGCGCAGTCACCGTTGAAGCCGGCTGGTCGGCCCTTGAGCCGCGCGGCCTCTTGCTGGTGCTGGTATCGCTGTTCCTCACACCTCTGATCGGACTGGCAGCTGGCTATTGTGTGACCCGCCTTATATTCCGATTGGCCGCCAACGCCTCGCCCCGCATCAACCGCTTCTTCCAGCGCGCCCAGATCGTGACCGCAATCGCCCTT
>Ga0101944_10005297_pt1 | contig 14850 bp, 9 predicted proteins | sample DewCreD2012metaG_FD_75245 | JGI IMG/M metagenome (GOLD analysis project Ga0101944, IMG submission 75245) | Hot spring sediment bacterial and archeal communities from British Columbia, Canada, to study Microbial Dark Matter (Phase II) - Dewar... ... | reverse complement strand
ATTGGAGGCCTCCCCCATCCTGTACAAAACCAGAGGCAAAGGGGATCCCCAGATCTGACGAAGGACTCATAAGGGCTATTTCCGGCCCTGTGGTATCCTTGTACAAAAAGACCGAGTCTACACTGCTGTTACCCGCCGTATCCTGAGCTTTCAGTTCAATCGCGTAGGGGCCATTGGGCAGGGAATTAATGTTTATTTCCTGGCTTACAGAAACAGAAGAAACCTTCGGGTCCCCTGCTTTACCGTTTAACGGAATGGCCCCGTTGGCAATTTCCTCTCCTTCTGCGGTGAGGATTCGATAAGCAGCAGAATGAATACCCGAAAGATCCGTAAGGGATGCAGAAATGGTGTAGGAGGGGCCTTTCACAAAGGGATTATCCTGTTTTTTAAGCTGAATCTGAGGGCCCGCATTGTCATTATTAAAGGTAAATGGATCCGATTTATAGATATGGCCCAGGGTGCTCTTCACTACAATTCGGTGGGGGCCTGAAATGCCAAAGGACAGGGGCTTTACCATTATTCTGCCCGATTCAGCGGTAACCTGGAAAAATTTCGACTCCGGTTCAAGGCTTACCTGGGCTATATCGGCTCCGACAAAGCGGCCCGTAAAGGGAGCCGGTTCCGTCTCGCCGGCATCCTTCCTAAAGTACACCATCCCATCGCCAGATATTCGTTCATCCGCAAAATAAAAGGCAGGATTACCCCGGACTACACCATAGTTGGTAATGTATACATGGCTTGCAACCGATGCGGTTCTTCCCGCAGTATCGGTGACCCGGGCGCTAAAGGAGATGGAACCAAAGGGACCTGCAGATGGCAGGGGGACAAGGAAGGTTTGGGTTCCACCGCCCTTTACGGTTACCGTCTGTTCTGCACCATCCGCAAAGGAATAGATAAGGGATTCCAGTTTTCCCTGGGTCTTTGCGGTAAACCGTAGGCTCGCCTTTGCATCGGGGGCTACTTCCACCCCCGGAGTAAAGGCTTCGTGCCGTTCATCCTTGGTACCGGCGTTAAACACCACATCAGCAATGGAAAGTTCAGGGGCTGGACCCATATCCTCTACGAGGGTCGAAGCAACAGGCCCTGCGACCCCATTACGGTCTATGGAACGTACCGAAACGGTATGCTTACCCGGTGTAATTCCATCAATCTGAACTGAAAAAGCCCCTGTGGTTTCCACTTTTTTAGGGCTTTCTTTATCGAGCCAATATTCAATGGCAGCTATTCCATCATCATCCCGGGCAAAACCGGCTACCAGGAGGGACCCGGCACTGACTGCGGGTTTACCCTGGACTGGACTGAGGGGTGCAAGAAGGGTCGTCCGCGGCAGATCCTTGGTTGGATCCAGGGGAAACTTGAATTTATATTCGGTGGTGTTTCCAATAAGGTCCCGGGCGGTAAAGAGGATTTCCGCCGCAGCGGCTTTGGCTTCCCCGATGGTAATGGGGAGTGCCCAATAGGGGTCCCCCGGAGTAAGGGGAATATCCCCGCCCTGGGTACCCATTTTCCAGGAAAAACTTGTTAAGGCAACGTCATCCCGAACGCGACCCATGACCACAAAACTGCGGTCAATCTTTTCTCCCAGAAGGGGCGACAGGATGCTAATCTCCGGTTTATTATTATCTACCACAAAGAGGGTGGGTGTTATGCCCACGGACCCTACCCCATCGGTACCCCGGATTAGAACCACCGTCGGACCGGAAGGTAATTTTTTGGTATCGATAGACACAGAAAAGGGGAACACTCCCTTTTTTGCGTCATAGGATCCCTTAATGGGAATCCAGTCTTCCCCATTATTAAGGGAATATTCTACCTTTTCGACCCCATTGGCATCCTGAACGGTCCCCTTCATCGTGATGGTACCGGATACCAGGGAGCCCGCCTGGGGTTGGAGAATGGTGGCACCTGGACGGGAGCGGTCCATATCAAACTGGATCGTCTGTACGGGGCCCACAAGGCCGTTTATATCTACTCCGCGAACACTGATTTTACGGCGGCCGTCGGGGATGTCTCCGGTCTTTACATAATAGGACCAAAAGGCCTTTCCCTTGGCTACAATCCAGTCGCCTCCATCAATCTGAAGTTCTACCCGATCGACCGCATCATCGTCGATGCAGGTGCCTACAATATTCAGATCTCCGGAAACCCGCATACCCTGCAAAGGATTGGCAATACGGGCGATAGGCAAATCCGACTTGGGATCTACATACAAATTGATAGGCCCGGCTATGGTTTTATTTCCTGCCACATCCAGGGCTTCTGCATACAGGTTGTATATGCCCGGCTTTTTATCGGCAATATCAAAGGTCTTTGACCAGTTCAGGGTACCTTCCGCATTATCCCGGGCGGTTTCACCTTTGCCGCCTGCAAAGAGAAGCGGCGCCGCCATGAGGCAGGGGAGCAACAGCGCAGCCTTAAGCAACCGATTCAAACCATAGTGTTTCATCATATCACTTCCTGTATGCAATACTTTATAAGAGTATATCATTAAAACTCTAGATATTGGAGTTTTTTTAAAGACAGCAACTTCTATGCCAATTAAACATGACATACCAAGGGCTCTTTAATGATTATCGGAAGTATCAACAAAAATAGTGATGTGATTATATTATATAGATTTAATATCTTTCGGATCCCTTAGTATACTATACATCGATGAACAGATTGATGAACTGCATGCCAAATTGTAAAACTGGTTATCGTTTGTATTCAACAATTTGGGCGCATATCGACGGGATTGTCGGAAACCAACAATCCCATCGGGATAATTAGGGTTGTCCCGTAACTTTCTAAGTTACGGGACAGCCTCAATTACTTCCAAAGAGCTTCGTTCAATTCTTTTTCGGACTTAGCAATAATAGTGGAACCTACCATATCGCCGGTCACATTCAGCCAGGTCCGTCCCATATCCAGAAGGGCATCTATCCCCAGAATCATGGCATAGGCTGCGGCCACAGCACTGCCTTCGGTAACCTTAAGCCCTATCGACTCAAGGACCATCAAGAGCATGATGGCCCCCGCACCGGGGACCCCGGCGGTACCGATAGAAGCCAGCGTCGCAGTAATAACTACCGTCGCCTGCTGGGTAAAGGTCAGGGGATTTCCCGTGGCATAGCCAATAAACATGGCGCAGACACCCAGATAAATGGCTGTTCCATCCATATTGATGGTAGCTCCCAGGGGCAAGGTAAAGGAGCTGATACTTCGGGGCACACCGAGATTTTCTTCGGCAACCCTGAGGGTCACCGGCAAAGTGCCGCTGGAGGACCGGGTTACAAAGGCGGTTATCATAGCTTCGTTAGCACCCTTAATAAACCTCAAGAGCCCCAGCTTAAAGACAGAGAGGAATCCGCCATAGGCCACGATAAAATGGATAATAAGCCCTAAATAGACCGTGAGGGTGACCATAAAGAGGGGGCCCAGAGCCTTGGGGCCCTGCTGGGCAAATACCGAGGCAATCAGGACAAAGACACCGATGGGTGCATACTGCATGATGCCCCCTACCACCTTATACATGGTTTCCGCAGCCGCATTGCTCACATCGAACAATAGACTTGCACCTTGGGCAACCTTGGCATTAGGAGCATCCTTTACATAGGAAAGGGCAATGCCAAATACGACGGCAAAGAAAATGATAGGAAGCACATCCCCCTTAGCAAGGGATTCCACCGGATTGGTGGGAACAATATTAAGGAGAATTTGAATCAGGGTCGGAGCTTCGGCAGCCTTTCCCTTTACCGCTGCATCACCTACAATGCCAAAGCCTGCACCGGGTTGGAGGATATTAGCAAACAGAAGCCCAATGATAACGGCGATGAATGAAGTAAAAAGATAGTAAAGAATAATTTTTACGCCCACACGGCCCAGACGCCCCGGAGCTATACTAGCCGCACCGGAAACAAGGGAGAAAAAGATGACCGGAATCACAATCATCTTTAAGAGCCGGACAAAAAGATCCCCGAAGAATTTAGAATTGTCAACAAAGGGTTTAACCGAAGCGGGGAAAAATCCCAGGATGATACCGACGATTGCACCGAGTATCAAACCAATTAAAATCCGAGCCAGCAGGTTGGTCTTAAAATACCAATCGAGGGCACCTTTCTTTTGATCGACACTTTGAGCCATAGCAACCTCCCTTTCCTTTGCAAGTTGGTTTTAAGGATACTGCACCCAGGCCTATCCTTTTTTGTAGTATAAACCCTTATTGCACATTTTGGCTATTTTTTTTCACCCACCGGTGCAGGAGGAAGCACTCGCTGTAAAAGCACTTCATACACAGGCTCGGAAACCAGGAGGTCAGAAGTTACATAGGCCACAAGACACACCAGCATAAGACTAGCAAAATGGTTAAAATTTCCGCTCATCTCCAATATCAGTACTGCCCCCGTTACTGGGGCTTTTACCACGGCGGTAAAGAAGGCAGCCATGCCGAGGATAAGAAAGTTAAGAATATACTGTTGTTCCATATATCCTAGGGCTGCCAGGGACTGGCCGAAAAGGGTTCCCAACAGGGCCCCACAGACCAGAAGGGGAAGAAAAATTCCCCCCGCAGTCCCCGCTCCATAGGAGAGGGCGGTAAAGACCAATTTAATAAAAAACAACAGGGCCAGCATTACCAGGGTACGGTTGCAGGAAGGAAGGGACTCGATAAGCGGATGACCGCCGCCGGTTACATCAAAAAGATACAGCCCGAGCGGAATAGAAACCGCCAGGGGCAGGATGGGCCAAAACAACCGCGGAATTGGCAGAGTCTTATACATATCCTGAAAGCCATAGAGGGCCCGCTTAAAAAGATCCGCCCCCAGGGCACTTATGATGCCGAGCACAATGATCCAGGGATAGCATTGCAGGGGCAGCAGGTTGATGGCCCTGAAACTAAAAACCGGGTGCATCCCGAAAAATATGCTTGCCACCATATCGGCGGCCATAGAAGATGCCAGGGTGCATGTAAGGAGAAGGGGCGAAAAGACCCGATGCAATTCTTCCAGTGCAAAAAGAACCCCCGCGAGAGGCGCATTAAAAGCCGCCGCAAGCCCTGCGGAAGCACCGGCAGTAACAAGGCATTTTTTTTCTGCTTCAGGCCGCTCTGAACGGGAGAGGATACCCATACCAACGTAGGAACCAATCTGCACCGACGGACCTTCCCGTCCCAAAGAAAGGCCAGCACCTATACCAAGAACTCCGCTTGCAATTTTAACGAAAAGTTCTGAAAACCAGCGAAACTGGAGACGGCCTTCGAAATACCCCTTTAATTGGGGAATACCGCTTCCCCGGGCCATGGGCCGCCACAAACTCATCCAGCCAAGGAAAAGGCCAAGAACAATAAAAAGGCCTATTTGTAACATCAGGGGGTACCAGCGGCCCTGCTGAACCTGGCTGACAAGGGACTGATACCAGGCTGACCTGATAAAATCTGCTTGCACCAGGGCCCAACGGAAAAAGGAAATCACCAAACCCGCCACAATTCCTATGAGGACACTTTCCAGCACCAGACCTATGCGGGAAATATACAGACGCCGTATAAACCTGCGTTGGTTTGTTAGCACAGAAGATCTATGGGCTATCGTTTTCATGATATGCAACTTACTTCCGGTTCATTCCTGCCAGGGCGAACCCGGATTTTGGTGGGATTCATGTCTGCTAAGGCGCAGAATTCTTCCAGATCCTGGACTCCTCCCCCAAAGAGCTGGTCCGGATCATAGTTGCAGTCGATGGTGGTGGTAATACCCTCTGCCAAAGCTCGAGCCCAGGCCCCATGGAAACGAACCACATCCCATACCGCCGGCAAGAGGTAATCGAGCCTTTGTTTTTCAAAAAGCCCATGGAGAAATTCAAGCATGATTGCTTCCCGGGAAGCGGGATAGGAGGGATCCAGGTTTGCATCCCAGGGTTTCTTTTTAGCATCCATAAAATCTGCAAAAAGCTGGAATAACTGAGCGGGAGATTTCTGGAGGGGATACAGAACCTGATTAAACCAGGGAACAACCCGGCCTTTATTATAGAAGAAATCTACCGATCGGGCCAAACGTTCCGCCCGGTCCAGATCCTGCCGGGAAAAGCTCGCGCTGGAACGCAGGGTATAGGGAGGTTCCTTTTCATACTCCATCCCATATTGGCTCGCCTCTTCGGCCAGCACCGTACCAGGCAGAACCGCAAGCCTGAAGATATCCAGATGATTAGGATACAGGTTGATGGCAAAATTAAGGCTTTCCATAAAGCCCTTAAGGGTGTCCCCAGGGAGGCCGTATATGAGATCCAGGCCAAAGATAACCCCTTCCTGGTTTAACATATCGATCTTCTGTTTAAATTTTGCCCTATCCAGCGGCCGGTTAAGGCGAGAAGAGACCTCTGGGTCTGCAGTCTGAAGCCCGATCTGCAGGGAAGCGCCTAACTGAGCGAAACGCCGGGCCTGGTCTCTGGTGATAAGCTCTGAGCGGACTTCGAAATGCCAGTGAATATCAGGGGCTTTTTCCAAAATACGGTCTAATATCTGGAGGGTCCGTTTATTATTCGCGTTAAAGGTTGGATCCAGCACAAATACCGAGGGAATCTGCTTTTGTACAAAATAATCCAGTTCCCTGTTAAATCGTTCTTCCGATATATAGCGCAGGCGGTGGTTCCCCTTAGATTCATAGCAGTAGGTGCATGCATAGGGACAGCCCCGGGCAAGTTCCCAAAGCGCCCCCCTTGTCCCCTGCAGTAAGCCGGAGAGCCAGGGAGAGGGGAGACTGGCCAGGTCTTCGGTTTCCCCCTGCACTATGCCCGATTCCAGGCTATGGTCGCGGGACCAGGACTCCAGTATCTTGTACAGGGCCGATTCCCCTTCCCCCTGAACCAGCACCGAAAAGGGTCCGCCCTCAGCGGTGCTCAGCCCTTTGGGGCGGGCGCTTACTTCGGGCCCCCCGGCGATGAGGAGGCTGTCGGGATTAGCCTTTCTGTAGAGCTCGGCCACAGTCTGACTCAGTTTTCGGTTCCAGCTGTACAGGGAAAAGCCCACGATCTGTCTGCAGGGGCCCAAGGAATCCGAAGAGCCTGGAGTCCCTGTTGTACTTGAGGCGTCTGAACTGAGACGGGAAAGCCGGTCAAAAATCCGCTGTGCCCCTTCATCAATATGGGCTTCCAGAAGTTGTATGTGAGGAAATTGGGCTTGGACAAAGGAGGCCACCGCAGCAGCCCCAAGGGGCACCGCATCGGGGCTCCGTTCACAATGAATGGATACAAATATGAGGGAATAATCAACCATTATGGGCCTAGTATGGGCCCTTTCATGGCTATCGTGCAAGGGGGCCCCTTTTACACTGCGTCAGAGCGACCCAGCACATTTTTTCATATCTAAATTCTGTGTGTCAATTTTACACAGTAAAGATGTATCATAATGACCCTTATGTGAAAAATCGGAACAGGGGCGGTCAACATTGTCAGCCCAACTGGCGCCGACGGAATGGGCCCTTCTTAGCAAAAAGCAAAATAAATCATTATATATAATACATTTATAAGTTATTAGCATTGGTATAGGTTCATCAATATAAACTTGGCACGATTTTTGCTTATATATCTATGAACACAAAAAGAGCTTCCAGAGCCCCGATAGGGTTCGGGGAGGCTCACTAAATCTAGAGATGCAAGGAGGTACACTATGAACCTTATGTTACGAAATCGACCTACTGAACTTGATCCGGTAGAGGAACTGGATCGTCTGCAGAGAGAGCTGAGCCGCTGGTTCGACTTTGGCTTTGACAACATGGGCCTTTTGGACCGAGCGCTGGCCCCATCGGTAGACCTGGTGGAAACCAATGATGGGTACACCTTGATGGTAGATCTTCCCGGGGTGGACAAAAAGGACATCAACCTGACGGTGGAAAACAATGTGATCACCATCGAAGGGGAAAAGAATGAGACGAAAGAAACGAAGGATAAGAAGCGGTTCTTCCGCAAAGAAACCTGGGAGGGCTCTTTCCGCCGGACCATTTCCCTGCCCGTTGCGGTCGATCCTGACAAGGTAAAGGCTGAACTTAAGAACGGCGTCCTTACGGTGAGCATCGGTAAAAAGGAAGAACTAAAACCCCGGCAGATTGCGGTTCAGGTAAAGTAAGCAAGTCGAGCAAGGAGGATGGCTATGAACGAGGTTATGGAAAAGAAACAGGAAAATAAAGTGCGGATGGTACAGCCCGCCTGCAGTATCTGTGAAGATAACGGACAGATCATGGTTCGGGTGGAGATGCCCGGGGTGGACAAGGACGGGATTGAGGTCAGCGTCGAAAAGAACGAACTCGTGATTAAGGGAAAACCCGCCATGGCAAATCCCGAAGGGACCTACCTGATCCGGGAACGGCAGATCGGTGAGTACCACAAACGGTTCATCATCGATGAAACCATAGACCGGGATAAGATTCAGGCGGTGATGAACGACGGGGTCTTGCTTCTGACCCTCTCGATTAAAGAAGCGGCTAAGCCGCGGAAGATCGAGATTAAATAATCACGAAAGGGCCGCTGCAATGGGAAGGGGTTCCTGGACGGTTCCAGGAACCCCTTCTTTTTGTGCTGAGGGATTGTATAAAACCGCAGGGTTAGCCATATAGCGGCGGAATAGATCGATGGCCCGGGCAAAGTAGAGACCTTCAGAAATTCGTTCATCCAGGGTGATTTTAAAATTCATAAACCGCCGCTGTTGCATTGTGCCATCTTTTCGGGCTACCTGCCGTCGTTCAATTTTACCCATGACCACAAAGACCGATGCATTGCCCCATTCATAGAGGTGATGGTAGGGGGCTGGCAGATTAAGGCTTGCCAGGTTTGCCACATAGACTGAAGTGTACAGCGGATCGGACCGGATCATAGAGGCGGGAGCCAGATTAAAGCGTTCCAGGAGGCGGAAGAGGCCCGTGGCAAGCCGATATCCTCCGGGAATCGCAGAAAGGAAATACATCTCCTTTTCATCGGGGCTTAAGGTTTCACTTTGAGCGTCGGCTATGGCCTTTTGAACCTTGTCCGCCACGGTGGAAAGGGTTTCACCCGGTTCATAGTACACCTTGGCATCGGTTTCCCGGGCGTCTTCGGTGAGTGCCTTTTTTACAATAAATGAGGTAGACATATAATTGCGTTGGTAGATATGTTTTCCCATGACGAAGCGGTTTAAATGGGGTTTTTCTTCCAGAACCCGGACAATGGCGGTGAGGACCACCGAAAACAGGGTGTACTTGGTGGTGTGCTCCGCCTCGTTCAATTTTTTAGCCAGATGCAGGGCCGGTTCAATATCGATATCCTCGGTAAAATAGACCGCGGCCCCGTTCCGGGTGGTCATAACATAGGGAATGACCTTCTGAAACGGATTTAAGCCTTTTACACGTGTACCATCACAGCGATCCAGAAACAGCATAGAAGCTCCTTAACTCCTGTAGTATACCATAGGTGGAAAATTCTGCATCATATTTTTCATATACTGGAGGAGAAGAAAGCAGTTCTATAAATTCCCGGTACCGGGGGGTGAAACTGCCAAGTCTATTTTCCAGCAGGAACTGTATGATGGTATAATCATTCTGGCCGGCCCATTCGGTACAAATCATGGGCTTTTTATGAGACAGGGCCTCCATGCAGGTAGAAGCCCCAGCCTTCCCCACCACCATATCACAGAGACTGTAGAGTTCAGCCATGGAAGGCACAAAGGAGAGGGGGATAAGTCTGCCCGGAAGCCGTTTATCTTTATGTTTGGTCACCAGTTCGGTGAGATTCTCGTAAATTTTTTCGTTTTTCCCGGTCACCACAAGGAAATCCGCTGGAAATCCTTCCAGGTACGCACGGCTTGCAAAGGAATAGGCCCGTCCCAAGCCCTGGGCACCGCTTGTAACCAGGAGAACAGGCTTTCCTTCTGTATCCAGACCATAGCTACGGCGAAGGGCCTCTACAGGTTGGGTGGGCGGCCCCATCGCCGGGAGCCGGGGATAGGGCACAAGCCGGATCCGGTTTTCATCTATACCATGATCGATGAGAATCTGCCGGCTCTGGGAGGAATGGACTAAAAAGAGGTCCGCCGACCGTTCGGCCCAGAGGCTGTACCCATCGAAGGGGTCCACTACATCGATGACTATGGGGAAGGTGAGCCCCTGTCGGCGGCGAGCCTCGGCGGCTACGATGGAACACATGGGGTGGGTACTGATAAACAGGTCCGGTTTCTGCTCTGCCAGGTACTGAGCGCCCCGAATGAAAAAATCTGCCATGAAAGGAAAAAGCACCTTGCCGCTCAGGGGATAGACCGCTTCCATGAGGGCATAGGACGCACGGACCATCCAGGGCTGTTGCAGGGCCGCATTCCAGGCAGCCTTTATGCTTGCATCGGTCCTCAGAGCCCCTGCAGCACGGGGAAAATCGATAACCTCTATGCGATGCTTTCCCGGGAAGGCTGCCTCCAGGGCGTCCTTAATGGCCAGGGCCGGACCTTTATGTCCGTACCCGACCTCGATCATGGCGATTATGATATGTGACATGGCTACATTTTACCGTTTGAGCGGACTGGTTTCCCTTTGCATGGTGCCGGTCTTAAGAATTTCTGCAATTTTATAGGTACCATATTTTCGGGCTTTTAAGAACCCGTCCCAGGCACATTCGGCCAGACGGCCTTCCTGCAGGAGGTCCCAGAGCCACTCACTGGTATATTCAGGGTCCTTCTGGTCAAAGCCGCCCTGAATTTCCATGAGCCATTCCCGGTTATGGACCTCCTGGGACCCGATGGGTGGCGCCATAATGATGGGAATACCCAGGCCTGCATAAAAGGAAAGTTCGCTTGGTTTGGTCCAGAGCACATCCGTATCATGGAGGATCTTTGCAAATTCAGCAAAATAGCCAGCATCTTCCGGGTTAAAGACGATGGTAACCGAAGCGGCCGCTTCGGGGTGTTTACTTCGAAGCGTTTCCAGTTGGTCCTTAAAATAGTCGGCGACTTCGGGGCGTTTACCCGCCACAAGATTTAAACGGAAGGAACCATCGGCCAACCGGGGTGCCAGGGCATGCAGAACTGCCGCACCAATTTCTTTCTGGGCACCAGCACCGCCTACCGCAAAGGTAATGGTAAGGGGGCCAGCTTCCCTGCCCCGTTGTTCGGGACAATGTTCTTTCCCCAGAAAATGTTCTACCGAGTGAACATGGAGGGGCCAGAAACGGTTTTGGGGATCCAGCCTGGCAAGGCGCTGCCCCAAATCGCGGCGAAGGATATTAAGGTCCTCATCGCCAATCAACTCCAGCGGCAAAGGAAAGCCGGTCATATATATTCGTTCATCGGGTACACCGTATTGTTTAAGCCGACGGAGCGCTTTGCCGCAGGGGACAAAATATTCGATCCGGCTTTCTTTCGGATTTGCGGCAACCCAAACCCGGTTAAGGTCCGTATCGGTAATGACACAGTAGATCCGCTTAAGCCCCGCCTTTTCTGCGGCGATGGCTTGGGCATAAAAGGTGGTGACAATCGGGAGCGGTTCCGATTGGGCCTGCCGGATAAAGGTGCGGCAGAGGCCCTGCTCTACCAGCTTATTTACAAAGGTGTTTTGAATGGTAGGCTTAGAAAGGTCTCGGAAGGGATAGGCTGTTGGAATAGCCATGAGGGCATCCATGATGCCAAAGAGGGCGTTTCCAATTAAGGGCCAACTTTTTATTCTGGAAAGCTTTTCATAGGTACGGCGCAGACGATTCCACAGGGCCATTTCATCGGGGTCGGTATTTGCATCACTCCCGGCGATGATAACACCGCCCTTACCATAGGGAGCTAAAGGCCAGGCTGCCCGTTTATGGCCCAGCCCCATATCGGCAGCGGTAATCCATGCCAGATCCTTGTAAGTTTCCTGTGTCATGTAAATCCCCCTTCCTTTAGTGTAGTTTTACCCCGATGGTTTTGCAAATACTGACATGTTTTAACTAGGAGCCTGTCAGACTTATAAACGTGGCTCCTTTGGGAGTTTGCAAGGTAAAAATCGCGGCTTACCGCGATTTTTTTGATGATAAGCGGACAAGTCCGACAAACTCCTGGTCTTTTCATATTTATGAAAAAAAGGTATATATAGTATAGACATGGAATTCACAGAACTTACCTTACACCCCGACCTCCAACGGGGCATCGCAGATGCAGGCTATGTTACCTGCACACCTGTCCAGGAACAGGTGCTTAAAAACGCTTTTGGAGGCCACGACCTGTACGTTCAGTCCCAAACCGGGACTGGAAAAACAGCCGCCTATCTTATTGTCATTTTTCAGCGGCTGTTAACAGAACCGCTCTTAGCTGGCAAGAAAGCCCTTATCATGGTTCCGACCCGGGAACTGGCGGTTCAGGTAGAAGAAGAGGCAAAACGCATCGGTAAATACCTATCCTTTAAAATCGGCAGTTTTTACGGCGGCGTAGGCTATGCCCACCAGCAAAAACTGCTGCGGGAATCGGTGCAAATCCTTATCGGGACCCCCGGCCGGGTGCTGGATCTGAACGGCTCAGGCCAGATGAACCTGATGGACCTTTCGTTCCTTGTCTTGGATGAGGCGGACCGGATGTTCGATATGGGCTTTTACCCGGATCTACGAAAGCTGATTAAGGTAGTACCCCCCGTAGACCGGCGGCAAACCATGCTTTTCAGTGCCACCCTCAATGCCTGGGTTAAAAACCTGGCCTGGGAATACACTAAGAATCCCCTGGAAATCGAAATCACCCCCGAAAATGTCACCGTCGATGAAATTGAACAGCTTTTGTATCATGTGAGCGGCGATGACAAGATGAAACTGCTTCTTGGCATCCTGAAACAGCGCCAGCCCGAAAGTGCCATAATCTTCTGTAATACAAAGAAATATGCAGAAATTGTAGCTAAACGGCTCAGGATTAATGATATCTCCTGCGAGTTCATCATCGGCGATCTGCCCCAGGTAAAACGGCTTAAGATTATAGAGGATGTGAAGGCCGGTAAAACCCGGTTCCTTGTGGCCACCGATGTGGCGGCCCGGGGGCTCGATATCGAAGGGCTGGCCATGGTGATTAACTACGACCTGCCCAACGAGGCGGAAAATTATGTCCACCGCATTGGCCGGACCGCCCGGGCTGGCAAGACCGGAGTGGCGATTAGCCTGGCCAGCGAACAGGATGTCTATGAACTGCCGGCCATAGAAAAATACCTGGGAGCAAAAATTCCTTCCCAGATTGCAACGGAAGACCTCTTTGCGGAAGATAAAAGCGCCGGCATGCATATCCGGACCGATACCTACGATGACAGCGGCTATGAACGCTCTGGTTCCGCCCATGGCCGAGGCCGGGGACGGGAAGAACGGGGGGACCGCGGCCGGCCGGTACGGCAAAAGCCCAGCCGGGTCGGAGAGACCGAAGCTGCAAAGGAACGCAGACCCAGAGGACGGAAGGGCCCCGCAGGCGAAAGCCGAAAGCCAGCACACCATGGGGAAGCCCGCAAAACGGAAAGCCCTGTGGCGGGAACTTTATCGGCAAGAAACACCAGGCCAGGCCAGGGAGCCCAAGGTCAAAAACCTGCACCCCGATCCCCTGCGGGCGGGAATCGCGAAAAAACCGCTGCAAAACCCAATCTGGCCCATCTTACCTTCGAAGAACGGCTTGCCTACTATAAACGAAAGTACCAGGAAGAAGCCTCAGGTACCAGGATTCCCAAGGCTGAAAACAAAACCACCAAAACACTTGGTACCGCTGAGCAAAAGCAGAGCCCCGGCAAAAAACCGGGCATCCTAAAACGTTTGCTTAATTTGTTTAAAGGAGAATCTTCTAAGTGATTACTGTTTCCGATCTCAGTCTTGCCTTTGGCCAGCGAGTCCTTTTTAAGGATGTTAATTTAAAATTCACCCCCGGCAACTGTTATGGCATTATCGGCGCCAATGGGGCCGGGAAATCCACCTTTCTTAAGGTGCTGTCAGGGGAACTGGAACATGACAAGGGCGAAATTATCGTTACCCCCGGGGAACGGATTGCAGTGCTGAAGCAGGACCACTTCGCCTTCGAAGCCTATTCGGTCATGGAAACGGTCCTTATGGGTTTCCCCAAGCTCTATGAAATCATGAAGGAACGGGAAGCCCTCTATGCAAAGGAATCCATGAGTGATGAGGATGGCATCCGGGCCGGCGAACTGGAAGCGGAATTTGCCGAACTGGGAGGCTGGGAAGCGGAAGCCCAGGCAAGCCAGATGCTTTCCGGTCTGGGGCTGGATGAAGAAGACCATACAAAAATGATGTCCGACCTGGATGAGTCCCGGAAGGTCCGGGTGCTGTTAGCCCAGGCCCTCTTTGGCAATCCGGATATACTCCTCCTGGACGAGCCCACCAACGGTCTTGACCTGGAATCCATCACCTGGCTGGAGGACTTCCTCATCGATTTTCCCAATACGGTCATTGTGGTTTCCCACGACCGGCACTTTTTAAATACCGTTTGTACCCACATTTGTGATATTGATTACGGCCGTATCACCCTCTATTCGGGTAACTATGACTTCTGGTACCAGATGAGCCAGATGCTCCAGCGGCAGGCCCGGGACCAGCTCAAGAAGCGGGAAGAGAAGGCCAAGGACCTCAGGGAGTTCATCCAGCGCTTCGCCTCCAACGCCTCCAAGAGCCGCCAGGCCACCAGCAGAAAGAAAGTGCTGGAGAAGCTCGACCTGGACAACATCCCCGTCACGAGCCGCAAATTCCCCTACGTGGGCTTCAAGCCCAACCGGGAGATCGGCAACAACGTGCTGCGGGTGGAGAAGCTGGCCTACGATTTCGAGGGCGCGCCGCTCCTGCGGAACTTCGACCTCATCGTCAACAAGGGCGACAAGATTGCCTTCGTGGGAGCGGAGCACCAGGCCAAAACGGCCCTCTTCCAGATCATCG
>Ga0101944_10005296_pt1 | contig 14855 bp, 7 predicted proteins | sample DewCreD2012metaG_FD_75245 | JGI IMG/M metagenome (GOLD analysis project Ga0101944, IMG submission 75245) | Hot spring sediment bacterial and archeal communities from British Columbia, Canada, to study Microbial Dark Matter (Phase II) - Dewar... ... | reverse complement strand
AGAACGGCCAGCATCCCAATACGGCGGCTGATCGGCTGCGCGTTAAACCAATTGCGCAGATGGGAGCCTACATCGACGACGGAAGCCATGTGTTCCATTCCTCCTGAAAGCGGTGGCCCGTGGACGCGCAGCAGGCATCCTGCCCGCCTGGCGGGCGGCGTTGGCGACTGATGGCCGGAGCCGCGTCCCGGAATCCCGTCATGCCGGCGCGCCTGAGACAGAGCCCGGGCGCATGATCATGCCCGAACGCGGGCGTTCGCCGGGTATTGGATTCAAATATGATTCCAGCGCGGCGCCAGAGGCCGACTGCCTCGCTACGCCTGGCGCGGCTGGGAAGGCGCGCTCCGCGCCGAGGGCGTCTCGCGCGGAGTCGTGCCAGCCGCGTCACACCTGCATGCGCATTACTTCCTTGTATGCATCCACGATCTTGCTGCGGACTTCCATCATCAGCCGGAAGGACACATCCGCTTTCTGCATGGCGATCATCGTGCCGTGCACGTCAGGGTTCTTTCCCGTCACCAGGTCCTCCTGCATCTGTTCGGCTTCGATCTGCAGACGGTTGACCTCCTGGATCGAATCGCGCAACGTGTCGGCGAACGAGGGGCCGGTCTGCGGCGTGGAGACGGCGGCCGGCTGCACGGGTTTTTGCAAGGCGCCTTCATAAACACGCGAAGGCTCCAACAGCGAGCGTAACTGGGCTTGTTGGATGGTCATGTTGTCGGCCATGCGACTGTCCTCATCAGGCGGGCTTGTCGTGCGGCGGCGCCGCTATTCTGACTATCGGCTCATCACGCCGGAAGATGAAGCCTCCGGTCCGTCAAACAGTTCCCGGCGCAGGGCGCGCAACACCCAGGCGCCCATGCGGCGCCGGCGTCCGCCATCGCCTGCGGCATCGGTCATTACTTCACGCGCCAGCGGCTGACCGGCCGGAATGTAAATCGGCTTTCCCTGCTTGATCGTGTCCATTGTTTCGTCACCTCGATTGTCCAATCTGCATCGCCTGGTCCACCATGGCCTTGGCCGATTTGATCACGGCGACATTGGCCTCGTAGGCCCGCTGAATCGCCATCATGTTGACCATTTCTTCGATGACGCTGATGTTGGGCATTTTGACGTTCCCATTGGAGTCGGCTTCGGGATGCCAGGGCGCATGGACGATCAGCGGTTCGCGATCGTCCGTGGCGACTCGCAAAGGTTCCACCCCGCGCAGATGCGACTCGAACAACGACGCGTTGGTGGGATCGGTCGCTGTTGCGTCGCCCAGTTCATTGATCAGCGAATCGCGGAATCCCCCCATCGGAACGGCGGCCACGACCAAATCCTTGCGGCGATACGGGCCGCCTTCGGGAGTCTGCGTGGTATGGACGTTGGCCAGATTGCTGGCGATGAGCGCCAGTCGCAGACGCTGCGCCGACAACGCGGACGAACTGATCTTGACCGGGAGGAAGCTGTCCATGGTTGTCAAGCCTTTGACACGGCCTCAAGCGCCTGATGCAGCCGCCGGAACTTGTAGGAAATCATGTCGGCCGCGACCCTGTATTGGCTGGTGTTCTCCTGAACCCGTCCCATCAGCAATTCCAGATTGGCGGAGTTGGAATCCGGCCCCACAAACAGCCCATCAATCCCCGTGACGCTCAGGGCCGGCTTGTCGGCCTCCTCGGCCGCCTGCGTCGCGCCGAGCTGTGGCGCTTCCCGCAGCGAGGCCGCCATGGCGTCTTCGAAGGCCATCATGCGGTCCAAGGATTCCCTGAAATCCACGTCCAAGGCGCGGAAGCCGGGCGTGTCGATATTGGCTACGTCGGAGCTGAGCATTTGGTGACGGGCCATGCGGACGTCCATGGCGCGCTCGATCACTGTGAAATCGCGTCCGAAAATGCCCTCAATCATGATTCTGCTCGTGTTCTGAGTGGGCCGGCTTTATTTTATCCACCCTTCCAACCCCTGTTTCTAATCAAGTTCAATGCCAGAAGGTTTGGGGCGGAAACTGACAGAATATCGAAGGATTGGGATAATCGCGAAAGGAGAGTATTATCCTGTAGAGTTTTGATTTTATGTTAGTTGTAGTCATTTCACTGGAATAAGTCTCCGGGTCGGCTTTTGATGAAGGCGTCGGATTTTGCTCATACGAGCGTCAATTTTTTGTCTGTCAAGGCCATTGGCGCCCACCGCAAATCGGCAAAGTTTTCCTCCGGCGTTTAAAACCGGCAAGGAAGCATTTGGCTCGCGTTATACACCTTGAGCCAGTTGCAAAATCAAGGGAGCGGGGGGCGTCTCGCCTCCGAATTGATGATTTTATGCCTTGATTTCCGGGGGCGAGACGCCCCCGCTCCCTTTCACTCCACATTTTGCAGCTGGCTCCACTGCTATCCCAAAAACAAGACAGGCCACCGTTCAGGGCAACTGCCCTGACGCGATGGCCCATCCTGACCGGCGGATTTGCGTCCCTGACCGGGGACGAGTCAATACCGGTAGTGTTCGGGCTTGAAAGGACCGTGTATCGGCACGCCGATGTATTCGGCCTGCTCGGGCGTCAGCTCGGTGAGTTTGACTCCCAGTTTGTTCAGGTGCAGCCGCGCGACCTCTTCGTCCAGCGCTTTGGGCAGCCGATACACGCCGATCTCATGGGATTTGGTCCACAGTTCAATCTGAGCCAGCGTCTGGTTGGTGAAAGAGTTGGACATGACAAAGGCGGGGTGGCCCGTCGCGCAGCCCAGGTTGACGAGGCGCCCCTCGGCGAGGATGAAAATCTCGTGCCCATCGGGAAAGATGTATTTGTCCACCTGCGGCTTGATATTGACGCGCTCGACGCCGGGCGCCTCATTGAGTTCGTTGATCTGAATCTCATTGTCGAAGTGGCCGATGTTGCAGACAATGGATTGGTCGCGCATCTTCTTCATGTGCTCCAGCCGGATCACGTCGCAGTTGCCCGTGGCCGTGACGAAGATGTTGGCTTCGGGCAGCGCCGCCTCGACCGTCGTCACTTCGTATCCCTCCATCGAGGCCTGCAAAGCGCAGATCGGGTCGATTTCGGTGATCAGGACGCGGGCGCCCAGGCCGCGCATCGTCTGCGCGCACCCCTTGCCCACTTCGCCGTATCCGCAAACGACCGTCACCTTGCCGGCGACCATGACGCCCATCGCGCGCTTGAGTCCGTCGGCCAGCGACTCGCGGCAGCCATACAGATTGTCGAACTTCGATTTGGTCACCGAGTCATTGACATTAATCGCCGGGATCAGCAGTGTCCCGGCCTGCATCATCTGATACAGCCGGTGGACGCCGGTCGTCGTCTCCTCGGAAACGCCGCGCATTTCCCGGACCCATTCGTGCCAGCGGTTGGGATGGCGCTTGAGTTCGCGTTTGAGCAGGGCGTTGACGATTTGCAGTTCGCGGCTTTTTGTCGGTTGGTCCAGAATCGAGGCGTCCTCCTCGGCCTGGTAGCCGCGATGGACCAGCAGCGTCGCGTCGCCGCCGTCATCGACGATCAGATTCGGGCCCTTGCCGCCGGGAAAGGACAGCGCCTGCAGCGTGCACTCCCAGTATTCCTCAAGCGTTTCGCCCTTCCAGGCGAACACGGGCGTTCCGGTCTCCGCGATGGCGGCCGCGGCGTCGTTCTGCGTGGAGAAGATGTTGCACGAGGCCCAGCGCACGTCCGCGCCCAGGGCCTTGAGCGTTTCAATCAGGACGGCCGTCTCGGTCGTCATGTGGAGCGAGCCGCTGACGCGGGCGCCCTTGAGCGGCTGAGAGGGGCCATATTTCTCGCGCGTGCTCATCAGGCCGGGCATTTCCTGCTCCGCGATCTCAATCTCCTTGCGTCCGGCCTCGGCCAATCCGATATCGGCGATTTTGTATGGCAATCCGGAATAATCGGGAAGCGTGATCGAAGGGGTTGAAACCTGTTTCGGTTTTGCGGTTGCTGTTGCGCTCATGGTTCTCTCCTGAAATATGTGATTTGGTTCCATCGGCTTTACACGATGTGTGCGTCAATTCACGTCACCAAGACGACTCTATCATGTTCATTCGGCAGTGACCCCGGTGAGCGTCTCTATGTCACGCGCGCATCCGCTTTGATTCCTGTAAGAACAAAGGCATCCAAGGCCTCATGGGCGGTTGGCTCGTCATGGACTTGCAGCGCCGCAAAACCGGCATCCTGGGTCCAGGCGCGGACTTCTTCGGGATCAAATCCCAACCACTGATCGCCCAATTGTTTGCGCGTCCATTCGTGTTGATGCTCGTCGAGGTCAATCACGATCAACCTCCCGTTGCGCCGCAAGATGCGATGCGCTTCCTTCAGCGCCTTTTTGGGCTGCGCGCAATGATGGAGGACTTGGCTGAGGAAGACCACATCGCACGAGGCATCGTCCAGCGGCAGATCTTCGAGGTCGCCTTCGCTCACGACGACGTTTTTGAGCCGTCGCGTCTTCTCTCGCAGCAACTTCACCATCTCCCGCGAATGATCAATGGCATAGACCATGCGCGCGGAGGCGGCCAGGCGCAACGTCAGCTCGCCTTCGCCCGCGCCGGCGTCGGCCACGTCCTTGCCGTCGTATCCCATTGCCAGCGCCCCGGCCAGCGCCTCCCACGATCCGCCCGGCTCGGTCACCTCGGAATAGCGCCGGGCCATCCGGTCGAAGTAGGCCTGGCTGGCTTGACGGCGGCGGTCCAGCAGACGCTGAGCGGCTTTTCGATCCTCGGCATGGGCTGGCAGATTCGACAGACGCGGTTCGATAAACTCCCAGACCTCTGCCGTCACGCCTGACCCCTTGGAATAGAATATCAGCGTCCCGTCCCGGCGCGTCTCAACCAAGCCGGCTTCGCGCAGCCGCCCCAAATGCCGGCTGATCGTCGATTGCGGCATCTTCAACGCCTCGGTCAATTCCTGCACTGAAAACTCGCCTGCGCTGAGCATGCCCAGAAGCCGCAATCGCGCCTCTTCGGACAGCGCACGAAAAAGGGATACCGGATCGGATGGCTTTATTTCGTTCATGCGGATGAAAGGATGAATCAACGGCGCCGGCGCGTCAAGCTGAAAAATCAGAGTTTGCCCGGCGGCTACCAGAAAACCCAAGCCGAATGGAGCGGGGTGACGGTCAGACGCGCGCGGCGGGTTTGGATGAGGGGGGAGCCGGACCGTGTGAAATGAAGATCGGCGTCATGCCGGCCTGGACTCAGCGCGCGCGCCGCTGAGGTGATCGAGACCGTCACTGTGGTCGTTTTCCCTGAAGCAAGGTCGCCTTGGGTCGTGGAAAGGCCGAGCCAAGAGGCGTCGGAGCTGGGGGCAACCGACCAATGGAACTCGGAATCGCCGGTATTGGTCAGAACGTAGTCGAAATCGGCCGGCTGCGGCGCTCCGCCCTGCGGGCCGCTGGCGAAGAAGGTTTGGGATGGAGCGATGACGAGATCGTCCACTGTCGCGCCGACAAACGCCACATCATCGATGTTCCAGCCCGGATAGGCGCCGACGGCGTCGGACGGTCCCATGCCCCATCGCACGACGACGGAGGTCTGGTCGTCCAGAGCGGCGCCCATCGCGGAACTGAGTCTGTAGGTCTGCTCGCTCCACTGGCTGTCGGAAACCGTCGCCGATTTGCCCCAGATGGGGAACCATTCGGCCCCATCGGCGCTGGCGGAAATCGTGGCTTCGTCGGCGCCATCGACGCCCAGCCAGCGCCAGAAGCGCAACGTGACGTTGGCGTGCCTCGAGAAGTCAAATGGACCGGCCGTCAGGTAGCGCTCCGGCATGTTGTTGGGGTAGTCTCCCGCCAGGTTGTATCCGAAGACATTCGTGCCCGTGCGTGCCGAGGGTGGATCGCCGGCGAACGAGCCGCCGCCCTGGGGCGGGCCAAAAGCCCACTCGCCTTCGCGCGCCCACGCCGGATCGGCGTCGAGGGGGAAATCGTAGATAAGGTCCGTGGCCTCGGGGGGCTTCACCAACAGGCCGAATTCACGCCATGCGGCTCCACCGCTGGACTCATTCCGGAAGCGAATCCAGTTGGAATGGCTGCCGGGGCGCAGGCCGCTGGCGTAGGATGTTAGTCGGGCGGACACGGTGACGGAAGCCCCTGGGAGCAGGGCGCCCCCGGCCGGCGCCGCACGCAGCCAGCGCTCGGTCGTGGCGGCGGACCACACCAAGGGCGCGGCGCCCGTGTTGGTCAGAACGTAGTCGGCCGAGTCCGGTGAATACGGCCCGCCCCGAACGCCGGACGCTTCCACACGCGCTGTCGGCGAGACGGTCAGATCGTCCGGGTTGACCTGCATCTCCACCGGGACCGATAGAAGAGGCCGAATGCGGTCATTGCTGGCGATGCGGACAGCGCCTTCAAACAGGCCGGGCGCCCGCGCATCCGCGTCGAATGTCAGCGTGATCCCGCTGGAACTGCCGGGGGCGATTCCGGTCACTTCGGCCGGACTCAGCCGCAGCCAGGACGCCAGATGCAGCGGATCGGTTGTCCCCGTGGCGGCCAACGTGGCAGCCAGATCCTCGCTGGCGCCGGCGCCGTTGGCAATAACGAGGGTTCGCGTCGTATTCGCCCCCTCGGGCAGGGCCACGGATATCGTTGTCACATCCACAACGATCTGCGCCGTCAGGAAGACATCGAGAAACGCGTGACGAACCTGGGACAGGCTCGACGCCTCAGAGATGAAGACGAGCGCGCTCGAATACAGCCCGGCGCCCAGTGAGCTCGCTTCGTCGGCGATGGAGATCGTGACCGAAGTTGACTCGCCCGCGGTCAGGGCGCCGGTGGTTGGCGTGGCCCGCAACCACGCCGCGGCCAGTGGTTCCAGAGTCCATTCCAAACTCGATCCTCCGGCGTTGCTGACGGCATATTCGATTGCGCCCGGAGAGAAAGGACCACCCAGCGGGCCGGCGGCGTTCCACGCGCCGGCCGGCGAGATTCTCAAGTCGTCCTCGCTCCCGGTTCCATTCAGGATCAGCGAAACTTCCGGTTCATCGGCGTCATTGCAGCGCACGCGCAGGAGGCCTGTATGAGGCGCCGCGATGCCGGGACGATACCGGACGTCGAACGTGATCTCGGCGCCGGGCGCGAGCGAAGCAGGAAGGGCGGGCAGCCCCAACAGATCGAACGGCAAATCCTGACCGCCGGGGGCCGTTACGGTGACGTTGTCAAAGTAATGGGCCGTATCCGAGGCGCTGCTGAAAGCGATCAGGCCGATCCGGCCCTCTTCGGTGATGGCGGAATCCGCGCCCGACCATGCGAGCTGTCCGTTGAAGAAGACCGACAGGGAATCTCCTTCCAGACTGAGGGCAATGTCGTTTCCCAAGGGGCCGGATCGCAGACCTTGGCCTCGAATCCAGTCCCTTAGAACAACCGTTCCCGACGGCGCGGCGCGGATGACGCTGAACTGTGCGGCGTCATTAACGGCCAGCAGATAGGCCGCGCCGGAAATGTCGCCTGTGGGGGCTATCCCGAAATCGCTCGAAGCACGGGCGAACAGGATAGACACGGCGGCGCCATCGGCGTCGCGTCGGATGGAGGTCTGAATGGTCGCGTCTTTCCAGACGCCATTGGCGTACGCCGAGGCCGTGAAGGTGTTGGCCACGCCGGGGCGAGCGCGGTAGATTCCTCCGTCCACGGTCCATTGGGCATCGACGCCGGGTTGCCAGCCCTGAGCGGCGCCGTCGGCAAAGTCCTCGCGATAATCCTCACCCAGCGTGATCTTTTCGAGGAACAGTCCGTAGGTCGTGTGCGTGTTGGCCACCGTGACGCGGGCGGTCTCGGAGGTTCCCACCACGACGGCGCCGAATGGCAGCGTCTGGTCATCTATGGGAACAAAGGAATCGGTCACGTCGATTTCGCCCGGCAACGGAAGGATTTCGAGCGACATATCGCGGGTCCAGGCAGCGCCGGAGTCGGAGTTACGGAAGGTTGAGGTCGCTGTGCGCAATCCAGGCGCAAGCAGGTCGGCATCGAGCGAGACGGTGACATCCACCTGGCCGCCGGCGGCCAGCGTTCCACTGGAGGGCGCCGCAACGAGCCATGTCTGATCGGTCGTCGCGCTCCAGTCATGCGCCGCCGCGCCCTCGTTGACGATGCGAAAGACTTTGCCGGACGGAGTGAAGGGGCCGCCCTGGTATCCCACGCTGGCGAAACCATAGCGCGGCGTCACGCTGAGTTCATCGCAGGGGCCATAGCCGCTGAGATCGCTTTCGACAAAATCGGAAGGGATTCCCCGTCCCGCGGACAGTCCGGCAAGACCGTCCGTCGCGTCCAGTTGCAGCCAGGTGACGCGAATCATGCCATTGTAGAAGAGTTCAATCTGAAACTGGTTGACGTTGGAGGCGCCCTGCCGGGGGATGCCGTCAAACGTCACCGCGGCGCGGTCGGGCAGGTCGCGCCACGAGACGCTGCCGGCTCGGGACGGATCGAGGTCCGCAAACAGCGCGGAGATTCGCGGTCGATTGAAGTGCGTTGAAAGCGATTCTTTCGCTGCGGAACTGCCTCCGCCAAACGTGATGAATCCGTTGGAACTGACGAAGAACCGGTCATACTCGATGCCGAAAAACGGGATGCGCCGGCCCTCCGGCAAGGCGACCTCGACATACCCGTCGTTGGGGAGCGCCAGAGGCAGTCCGCCCGCCGGATCGGTGGGATAGCCTGCGGCGGTCTGCCGGCACACCCGGTAGCCCCCGGGCGCGTCGTCCGGGATAAACGTCAAGGTTTGATATTGGAGATCAAAATCGGCAGCCTGAAAGAGTTCCACCAGAAAGTCCTCCTGTCCCACCCGGAGGGTGAACTCCCGAACCTGTCCGATGCCGGTCAAATGGTTGGTGAAATACACGGTTTCCCTATACACCCCCGGGGGCAGGCTGGCGGTGGCCGCACTGAAGGACACGGTGACGACGGTCGCCGCTCCGCCGGCCGCCAGGAGGCCCTGCCGCGGAGAAATTTCCACCAGGCCGCCCGCGGACGCCGACCAGCTCAAAGTCTGCTGGCCGCCGTTGGAAAGCTGGAACTCGATGGCGCCGGGATTGAAGGGGCCGCCCACCGGTCCGCTGGCGACCACCGCTTCGCTCGGCGACACCAGCAAATCATCCGGGAGACTGAAATCCTCGCGCACGCCGTAGGTGGTGCTGGCCGCGGGCGCGGTGGCAAAGAAGCCCAGCCCGCGCCTGGCGAACGCCGACCAAATCTCGAACCGATTGGCCCCGCTGTTGACCGCCTGGTCCGCCAGCAAAATGGCGTCGCGGGCGTTGATGAAATTCGGGTTGGGCGGGGACAGTTTCAAGCCGTCCACCACGAGTTGCATGGCGAGGCGGTTGCCGTTGGTGAAGCCATGCTTTTGGATCAGGTTGGCGCGCATGTCCCAGAGCATCGCGCACCAAACCTCGCCCTGGGCATGCACTTCGGCGGCGCTGACGACAATGGCCGGGCTCTTGGGTATCCCGGCATGGCTGCTGGCCTGGCCGGGGTCTATGTCGCGGAAAGTCAGGGGATTTTTCGCCAAATTGGTCGAATACGGATACCGGCGAATGCCATAGTAATAATTTTCATTCAACCCCCCAAACAAACGGGCCGCGTAAGCCGCAAAGGGATAGGTTCCGCCCGGATCGTCATCGCTTTCGCTCAGCAGCGCCAGCGCGAAGAAATCCGACCAGCCTTCCGCCAAACCCGCGGATTGCAGGGAGAATATCCCCTGGCCGCCGCCCACCAGCCGGTCGCTCAACCCGTGACAATACTCGTGCAGGATGACCTCCGCGTCCAGCGATCCGTCCCGGTCGGGATTCGGCCCGGTGAAAATGAACATCTGCATCCGCCCGGGCAGGCCGTCCGGGGGCGTGGAAAAGTTGGCGTTGTTAAAGCCGTCGCCATCCTGGGCGTCGGCCTGGACGGCGTCGTTGCCGACTCCGCCGCGTCCGAAATTGGTCGTTTGAAAATTGCGCCAATTTTCCGTGAAGCCCAGATCGTAAAGGCGGTCGTGCGCCCAGTTGCACCAGTAAAAAAGATTGACCACGGCGGCGTTGGTGTAGGTGGAAGGCGCCAAACTTAAATCCAGCGGGAAATCAAAAACGCGATTCGTCGCGGTGGGGCGCGGCAAGTCCGGCTGGTCGTTGCCGTCGCGATCCAGGTGGGCCGCCGCATTGTTGCCGCGGGTTTCCAAGACCCCTTCCCCGATCCATCCCAGCGGCGAGGCATTCGTGTTCAGCGCGGACCACGTCACCAGCGTCCGTTCAACCTCCGGCGGCTGCGCCGCCGAAACGATAAAATGCCCCGGCGAAAAGGGCGTGGGGCTGTCGCCGGCATAAACGCGAAACGACGCGGTGGCGTCGTGCTTGGTGAGGCCGCGGCGCAGCCAGACCTCGCCCGTCTCGGCATCCACCAGCAGCAAGAACATGGCCCGGGCGTGGTGGCTGGTCAGGATGACCTCCCAGCACAAACGCACCGCCGCCGGCGATAGCGGCAGCCACACCAACCGAACCCGCGCCGGCCCGCGCAGCGCGGGGGCGTCCAAAAACAGCGCCTCGCCAGCCGCCGTCGCGGGCCTTGCGGCCAATTTTATCTCACGCTCGTCCATCTCCGGCCCGAGGCTGGCCGACGCCAAAGCCAGCGCCCGCGTTGCGGAAAGGGGCCCGCCGGGCTCGGCGGTCAGGGTGAGGGAGCGTTTGGCCGCCAGGTTTTTTTGCCCCGGAATGGCCAGGACGGCTTTCCCGGGTTGGGCCAGCATCTGGCTGCTCAAAGCCACGATTTCCCCCCGGCGGGTCACATGGCTCAGGAAAATGGCGCCATGCACCTCGAGGCCCTCGATTTGCTGCTGCCAGAGGGTGGTGCGCAAGCCGCTGCCCGGCCATTCCAGGTCCTGCGCGACCAAGGCCCCCTCCAGGACGTCCGCGCCGTGGCCAAACCAGCCGCCATGGCGCTCCAAAAAGGTTTTCACCACCGCGTGCGCGTCTTTTGGGGTGGCGGCGGCGGGGGCTTTGGCGCCTGGCGGCTGCCCCTGCGGGCCGGTCAGGAATCCCGCTCGGCCCACCACATACCGGGGCGTGCCCAACAGCTCATCGCGCTGCACCTTGAATTCCGGCGGCGCGGCCGGCGCCCAGGCGGCCTTGGATTTGCCTCCCGGGGCGATCGCGGCCCGCCGCTCCTCGCGACGATCGAAATCGGGGTGGAGCGGTTCCGCCGCGCGCTGAAAAGCCCACCCTCCCGGCGCGCCGGCCAGGGCCGCCAGGCCCGCGGCCAGGAAACTCTTAATTGATAACTTCATGATGCGGTCGCCACGCGGCCAAGTTTGCACAAAAGGTTCCGGGCCGCAAACGTCAAAGCGCCGTCAGGAACCGTTTAATTTCTTTTAACCGGGCGCGGGCGGTCCGCTTCTCGAGCCGCGGAAAGCGCCCGTCCACCAGCAGGTAATCGCCCTGGCGCTTGAGCATCAGGCGGTCTCCCTTGGTCTCCACCCAAGTCACCTGGCGGCGGTCGGCCAGGATTTTGATTTCCTGGAGCAACAGCAGCAGCTCGGCGGCCTCGGGGAGCGGCCCGAAACGATCGCGCCATTCATTTTGCAATTTTTCCAGCTCTTCCGCCATGGTGGCTTGGGCCAGTTTGCGATAAGCCTCCACCCGCAAGGCCGGCTCGCCAATATAATGGACGGGCAAATGCGCGGCGGCGGGCGTCACCGGCGGGGCGTCCAGCGCCGCGGCCTCGGCCGGCCCGGCGCCGCCCGCCTCCGCATAGACCGCCACCTCGCGCGGCACTTGAATGTCCGGTTCTTGCGGGGCGCGTTGACGCGCGGGCTTCGCCGCGGGCGCCTGCGGCGCTAGGGCCGCGTTCAGCAGAATGAAATCCAGGTGAACCTGCGTCTCCACGCGGGGCTTGACCGGTTCGCCTTTCAATCGCGCGACGCTCTGTTTCAGCAATTGGCAATAAAGGTCGAAGCCCACCGCGTTGATATGGCCGCTTTGCTCGGTGCCGAGCAGGTTGCCCGCGCCGCGAATTTCGAGGTCGCGGAGGGCGATTTTGAAGCCGCTGCCCAAAGTCGAATACTGCCGGATGGCGCTGATGCGCTTGCGCGCGTCGGCCAGCAAGGCCGCATGGCGCGGGATCAACAGCCAGGCATAGGCCTGGTTCTTGTAGCGCCCCACCCGCCCGCGCAACTGGTAGAGGTCGCTCAGGCCGAAACGGTGCGCGTGATTGATGATGATGGTGTTGGCGTTGGGAATATCGAGGCCGTTTTCGATGATGCTGGTGGAAACCAGCACGTCGGCCTCGCCGTTCACAAAGCGCGTCATGACCTTTTCGAGGCGGTCGCCCTTCATCCGCCCGTGTCCCACCACGATCCGCGCCGACGGAACCAGCGTCTTGAGCCGCGCCGCCACCGCGTCCAGGTCCTGGATGCGATTGTGCAGGTAATAGACCTGGCCCTGACGGTTGAGTTCGCGCTGGATGGCGTCGCGAATGAGGCGCTCGTCAAACGGCGCCACGATGGTTTCCACCGGCAGGCGGTCCTGGGGCGGCGTTTCGATGGTGCTCAGGTCGCGCACCCCCATCAAAGCCAGATGCAGGGTCCGGGGAATGGGCGTCGCGGTCAGGGTCAGCACGTCCACCAGATGCCGAAGTTGTTTGAGCCTTTCCTTGTGGCGCACGCCAAACCGCTGCTCCTCGTCCACAATCACCAGGCCAAGCTCCTTGAAGGCGACGTCCTTTTGCAACAGCCGGTGCGTGCCCACCACAATGTCCACCCCGCCGGCCGCCAGCAGGCGCAATACCTGGCCCTGCTGGCGCGGACTGCGAAAGCGGGAAAGCACTTCCACTTTCACCGGGTAATCGGCCATCCGCTCGCGAAAGGTGTTGTAATGTTGCTGGGCCAGCACGGTGGTCGGGGCGAGCACGGCTACTTGCCGGCCATCCATCACCGCCTTGAAAGCGGCCCGGATGGCCACCTCGGTCTTGCCAAAACCGACATCGCCGCACACCAGGCGGTCCATCGGTTTGGGCTGTTCCATGTCGCGCTTGGCGGCTTCGATGGCGCGCTGCTGATCGGGGGTTTCCTCGTAGATGAAAGCGCTTTCAAATTCCCGCTGCCAGGGGGTGTCCAAACCGCAGGCGTGCCCCGGCTGGCTGGCGCGCGCCGCCTGGATGCGCAGCAGGTCGGCCGCCACATCCATCACCGCCGCTTCGGTCTGCGCCTTGGTTTTGGCCCAGCGCGCCCCGCTGAGCTTGTTCAGCGGCGGCGCCGCCCGTCCGGCCCCGATATATTTGCTCACCAGATGCGCCTCGCTCAGCGGCACATGCAGGCGCGGCGCCGTTTCCCCTTCCCGGGCCGGCGCGTATTCGATCACCAGGCACTCCCGCCCGTCGCCGCCGGCGGGGCATTGCAAACCCGCGTAACGGCCAATCCCGTATTGCAGGTGCACCACGAAATCGCCGGGCTCGAGCTCGGCAAAATCCAAGTCCAAAACCGAGCGCACCGCCTGCGCGTGCGGCGATTTCAGCCGGCGCGGGCGTTGAATTTTGTAGCGCCCGAAAATTTCCGCGTCGGTCACCACCACCAGGCGCGCCGCCTCGCAGGAAAACCCCCGCGAAAGCGGGCTCAGGCAGACGGTCAGGCCCTCCCGCGCGCCCTCCGGCGCCGCCAGGCCCAATTCCCGCCAGATTTCGTCGAACCGCTGGCGCTCGCCTTCGCTGTTGAAAAAAACCATCACCGCCTGGCCCTGTCTCAGCCAGCGGTGAATCTGGTTGAACAATTCCTCCTGCCGGCGTTCCGCCACCACCGCGGCGGGCGCCGGGGTGTCCAGCGCGCAAAAGGCCTCGAGCGATTGAACGACCGGGCCCAGGTCGTTTTGACTGTGGTCGCCGCCGGCCACCGGCAACGATTCCTCCGCCAGCTCCAGCCGCGCCATCCCCCGCTGCTGTCCCCCGGCCAGGAACTCCTCCCACCCGGCAAAAAACGGGTCCCCCGAGGGAATTTGCCGGCCGTAATCACCGGCTTGCTGGCGCAGCCGCGCCGGCTCGCAAGCGATCAGGATCGCGTCGGACGGCAGGTAATCCAGCAGCGTCCCCGGCGGCGCTTCGCCGCCCCGCAGCAAGGCTTGTTTCAGCAAGCCCAGCTCGCCGGCCGGCCCCAGCGTCACCCGCTCCACCGGCTCGCGGGAAATCTGCGTGGCCGGATCAAAATAGCGCAAGGATTCAAGTTCATTGCCGAAAAATTCGAGACGCACCGGCCAGGGGCTGGTCAGCGGAAACACATCCAGAATGCCGCCGCGCAAGGCCAGCTCGCCTTTTTGGGTCACCTTGGCCTCCGGTTCGTAGCCTTGGGACTCGAGCCATTCCACCAAATCCAGCGGGTCCAGCGCCTCTCCTTTTTCCAACCGCCGCAATCCCGACTTCAGGCGGGCGGGAGCCAAAGTCTTTTGCATCAAGGCGGCCACGGAGGCCACCAGCAGGGGAGCGCCGCGGCTCGGCGGCCCGCCAGGCTGGGACAATTCAACCAACGCCGTCAAACGCTCGCTGATGACATCCGCGTGCGGCAGCCGGGCTTCGTGGGGCAAAACTTCCCATTCGGGATAAAACAACACCGGCCGCGGCCAAACCGGCTGGCCGTCGGCGGGCGGGACGTGGTCGCCCCCGATTCCCGCCGCCACTGTCAGCCAAGAGCAGACATCCTGATAAAAAAGATCCTGGGTTTTGAGGCCATCCACCACCACCAGGATCACTCGCTCGGGACAGGCCCGCGCCAGCGCCGCGGTAAGCCACGGAAATCCCGCCGGCGCGACCTGCGGCCAGCCAACCACCGCGCCCTCCCGCAACTGGCGCGGCCAATCCGCGATTACTGTATGGTCTGCGGGATGCAATACACAATTGGTCACCGTGGGCGGCGTTTTCCCTCTCCCCCCTTGGGGGGAG
>Ga0101944_10005295_pt1 | contig 14873 bp, 4 predicted proteins | sample DewCreD2012metaG_FD_75245 | JGI IMG/M metagenome (GOLD analysis project Ga0101944, IMG submission 75245) | Hot spring sediment bacterial and archeal communities from British Columbia, Canada, to study Microbial Dark Matter (Phase II) - Dewar... ... | reverse complement strand
CTCTGCCGTGCAACTGCGGTGTGCAAACCGTCACTCCGTCGCACCAAGCGACGTCGACTCCTCTCCCTCGCCCTGGCTAGGGCGAGGGAGAGGATGAAAGGTGAGGGAGTGGGTCGAACATCGATGCACGACGACAGCATCCACCCTCACCCGGCGCTGTTATCGTGCGGTCGGCCTGCAGCGGGCAAAGGCTGCTTTTGCTTCCTCGTTTCGATCGAGGCCATCTAACGCCGCGGCACGAATGCACGCCCGTCGTGTGGCTTCGTCGCGGCTCGCCATCACGCGCAAGCCTTCGCTGCGGTCGAGCAGCGCCAAGGCTTGCGCATACCCGCGCGCCGCAAGGTACAGTTCCGCCAGCTCCAGCTCGATTTCCGCTTCCTCCGCTGCGGGAAGATCCGCCAACAACGGCTCCAGTAACGCTAGGAAGCGCTCGTTGGGTGGCTGCGGGCCCGCGCGCAGAATCGCCAGTAACCCTCGCATGCGCCGTGTGCGCTCCGCCCCTGGCTCGGCTGCAACGGCGACCAATTCCTGGAACGGAACGAGGTAGCGCTCGTGCTTGCGCAGGAATTCCCCCGCAGCGCGGTGAAGGGCCGGATCCAAGGGGTCCTGCCGCAGCCAAGAAGCAAGAAAACGAACCGTGCTGAGTTGCCCGAACGAACCAAGCCGCTGCTGGTACTGCGCCCACTCGCGCAGCGCTGCCACGGGCATGCGCGCTGGAGGCAACAGCGGGTTGTCGTTGTCTTTGAAGGACATTTCGCGGATGGCCGACGCCTCGGTGCCAGCATAAAACGCCCGAGCCGCCCAGTAATCGAGGAGTGGACGCCGGTCGGTGTGCACCGGACCTTGCCCCGCTAGCTTTTGCAATCCTGGACGCTGTGCAAGTTCGAGCGCAGCGAATGTTTCCCAATGCGTGATGCCAACCAAGGCAAAGTCCGTGGCGTGCGCCAATGCTTGGCGGGCGGCTTCCGGATCGAGTTGGCGAGGTGCCATCGAGGCGAGGAGGAAGAAGTCTACCTGGTTACTCTGGAACAGCCGGACGTCCGGGAACTGTTCGATCGCCGAACGCACGACGAGCCGCACCACGTCGTCGCTGGTTTCGTAACTGTGGAACCACTGCACGAGCGCTCCGTGGGGGGTCAGCCGCGCACGTGCTTGCGAGAAGAATTCGCGCGTGAACAAGTTGCTCACCCCTGCCACCCACGGGTTCGAAGGTTCGCTCACGATCAGGTCGTACCGATGGGGCGTGCGGAACAGGAAGGTGCGCGCATCTTCGATGTACACGCGCACGCGCGGGTCTTTGTCCACGCGGTGTACCCAAGCGCGAAAGAACTCGGAAGCCTCCAGCACCTCGGGAGAGATTTCCACCACGTCGATGGCTTCCACCGGATGCCGGGCGATGGCCCCTAAGGTCATCCCGCTGCCGTAACCGATCACCAGCACGCGGCGCACGCTCCCCAGCACGACCGGGCCCAGGTGGCCCAACATCAACTGGGTTTCACGGTCGCCAAACGCCGAGGCATCGGACTTTCCGTTCACGCGCAGGATCACGTCGTCGGGAGTTTGCTCCACGCTCACCGTACCCGTGGCACCGTCGCGGTAGTAGAGAAGCGTCTGCTCGACGGTGCCTTTGTACGCCGCGAACGAAAGGTCGGGCCCAATTCCCTCGTGGCGACGAAACTCCCCCGACACCAGCAGGCGCAAATCCCAACCAGGCACCAGTGTTCCGTACAACACCGCCGCCAGGGCCACCCCAACCGTGCTCGCCACAATCTGCAACAAAGACCTGCGTCGGTCGGCCGCCAGCAGTGCCAGCGCCATGCCGACCGTGGTACCGGCAGCAACGTAAAAGGTGCCCTGCATCCCAAGCCATGGCAACAAGTACAGCCCCGCAGCCACGGTCCCTACGATGGTCCCAAGCGTATTCGCAGCTAGTACGGCGCCCACCGGCCGGCCGCGGCCAGGGAGCACCTGCGCTGCTGCGTGCGCCAATGCGGGAAACGTGAGCCCGCTCACGAAGGTCAGCGGAAACATCACCGCCACCCAAAAGCCCAAGTTGGCAAGCTGATATCCGGCGAAGTCCCACCCCTGCTGCCGCGCCACCCATACCAGACGCCCGGCTAAATACGGCAATCGCTCGTAAAACGGCATGCACGCGAGCAGCACTGCCGCGCTTGTCAGCGAGGCCCCGATGTAAAACCGAAGCGGGCGCGCACGCGCTGGAGCCCACAGCGTGTACACCAAACCGCCGCTCGCAATGCCGAGGATGAAGGCCGTCAGCATGATGGAAAATGCGTACGTCGACGATCCCGACACCAAACCACAGAGGCGAATCCACACGACTTCGTACGTCATCGCGGCCGCACCCGACACGCCTGCCGCCAGTGGAATCAGCCAACGGTAGCCGCGAATCCATGCGCCCTCTCCCGCATCGCGCGCGGCATCGTGTGCGGGTTCCGACGACGTTGCCCGCTCTTCCGCAAGGGCAGGTCCCATGCGGTCGAGCACGATGGCGGCCAGACCGACCAACACGTTTGCCACCGAAGCGGCGACAAACGGTGCATCCAGCCCCCACTGCGGGATGAGCACGAACCCCGCAGCGGCAGCACCGGAGGCCGCGCCAAGACTGTTGATGGCGTAAAGAAACGCCACCCCTCGACCAAAGCCCGTGCGCGTGAGGCCGAGCGCCCGTACCAACACAGGCAGCGTTCCCCCCATGCAAATGGTGGGGATGGCCATGGCAAACACGCACAAAACCACCTGCGTCACCCGCGCCATCCAGTGCGGCGGCGGGAACGCTGCCAACGCCGACCAGTACAGTTGGCTCCACAGGGAAAACCCGAGCGCAAAGCCCGCCGTGCTCAACCCCACGACAATTTCCAGGACCCCGTACAAGCGCAGCGGCCGCGAGCTGCGATCGGCGGCAGTGCCCCAAAGTGCGCTGCCAAGCGCCAATCCGGCCATGAACACCGCAAGCACCCCCACCTGCGCATGCGCCGTGCTGCCCAGCAACAGCGCCAGGTAGCGCGACCAGATGACCTCGTACACGAGGCCCGTAAGCCCGGAAAGAAAAAACAATACGGCAACGAGAGCAACCCGCATCGCTGGCGACCTGGTTGCAGCCCACCATACACAGAGCCGCTTTCCTTTGGCTAGAGCGAGGTTGCACCGCCTCCAAGCCCCGCGCGTTCTCCTCCCTCCCGCACATTCTGCGTGGCACGCAAAGACTGCTGCCAAACCTCACAGGGGAAACGCGTCGGCGGCCAGCGCAAGCGGTTGCGGCAAGGGCAAATTGGGCTAAGGGGTTGCTTCATGCAGGTGGGCGAGCGGGAAGCTCTGCTACGCAAAGCGTTGGAACAGCGAATCCTCGTGCTCGATGGCGCCATGGGCACGGCGATTCAGGGGTTCGGTCTGTCTGCCGACGATTTTGGCGGAGCAGCCCTGGAAGGCTGCAACGAACAACTCGTCCGTACACGGCCAGATGTCATTGCAGCCATCCACCGCAGCTACCTCGAGGCCGGCGCCGATATCATCGAAACCAACACCTTCGGAGGAACGCGCTTGGTCTTAGGCGAGTACGGCCTGGAAGAAGCGACGTACGAGATCAACTACCGGGCGGCCCGTCTGGCGCGGGAAGTGGCCGACGCCCACAGCACCCCCGATTGGCCGCGCTTCGTCGCGGGCTCCATGGGTCCGGGGACCAAGATGATCTCGCTCACGGGTGGGGTCACGTTCGATCAAGTGCGCACCTTGTTCGCAGAACAAGCGCAGGCGCTCGTGGAGGGCGGGGTGGACTTGCTGTACTTGGAAACACAGCAAGACACCCTGAACGTCAAAGCCGCGCTGTTCGGGATCGACGATGCATTTGCCCGCTTGGGCCGGCGCGTGCCGGTGGTGCTGTCGGTGTCCATCGAAACCATGGGGACCATGCTGGCGGGGCAGTCCATCGAAGCGCTGTACGCATCGGTCGCTCATCGCGACTTGTTCGCCATCGGCATGAACTGCGCCACCGGTCCGGATTTCATGACCGACCACCTCCGGACCCTCGCCGAAATTTCTCGCTTCCCGATTTCGGTGTATCCCAATGCGGGACTGCCCGACGAAAACGGCCACTACCACGAGTCCCCCACCGACCTCGCACGCAAGGTGGAACGTTTTTGCGCCGCCGGCTGGGTGAACATCGTCGGCGGTTGCTGCGGAACCACCGCCGAACACATTCGCCTGTTGGCTGAAGTGGCGCGCCGTCACCCGCCACGGCGCGCGCAAGTTCCGCGGCGCTGCGTGGTGTCGGGCATCGAGGCGTTGGTGATCGACGAAGACACCCGCCCCATCCTGGTGGGAGAACGCACGAACGTGCTCGGGAGCCGGCAGTTCAAAAAGCTCATTGCCGAGGGGGCTTGGGAAATGGCGGCGGAGGTTGGCCGCAATCAAGTGCGCAAGGGAGCGCACATTTTGGATGTGTGCTTGCAAGACCCCGACCGCAACGAAGTCGAAGACGTTCGCCGGTTCCTCGAGGTGTTGGTGAAAACGGTGAAGGTCCCCATCATGATCGACACGACCGACCCGGTGGTGGTGGAGGAAGCGCTCAAGCGCACTCCAGGGAAGTCGATCATCAACTCGATCAACCTCGAAGATGGGGAAACGCGGTTCGCACGGGTGGTGCCACTGGCCCGAGCGTACGGAGCGGCCCTGGTGGTGGGCTGCATCGACGAAGACAAGGTGCAAGCCCAAGCGATCACCAAGGAGCGGAAACTTGCCATCGCTCTGCGATCTTACGAGCTCCTCACCCGCAAATACGGCGTGCCGCCGGAAGACATCTTCTTCGATGCGCTCGTGTTCCCGGTGGGCACGGGCGACCCGAACTACATCGGCTCCGGGGCGGAAACCATCGAAGGGATCCGGGCAATCAAGCAAGCGCTGCCTGACTGCAAAACCATTCTCGGGATTTCCAACGTGTCGTTCGGCTTGCCGCCTGCCGGACGCGAAGTGTTGAACTCGGTCTTTCTCTACCATGCGGTTCAAGCCGGACTCGACTTGGCCATCGTCAACTCGGAAAAGCTCGAACGCTACCCGAACATTCCCGAGGAAGAGCGCAAACTGGCAGAGGACCTCATTTGGTGGCGCGGCACCGACCCCATCGGCGCCTTCACGGCCTACTTCCGAGCCAAAGCGCCGCAGGAAAAACAGGCTGCCCTGCGCGACTTGCCGCTCGACGAACGGCTCGCGCGGTACATCGTGGAGGGATCCCGCGATGGGTTGTTTGCCGACTTGGACGAAGCCCTGCGCGAGCGCACCCCGCTGGAAATTATCAATGGTCCGCTCATGGCCGGCATGGACGAGGTCGGCCGCTTGTTTGCCGAAAACAAACTCATCGTCGCCGAGGTGCTGCAGTCGGCCGAGGTCATGAAAGCGGCCGTGGCGTACCTGGAGCCGCACATGGAAAAAACCGAAAGTTCGCTGCGCGGCACGATCGTGCTCGCCACGGTCAAGGGCGACGTCCACGACATCGGCAAGAACCTGGTGGACATCATCCTCAGCAACAATGGCTTCCGCATCATCAATCTTGGCATCAACGTGCCGCCCCAGGAACTCATTCGCGCCTATCGAGAGCACCAGCCCGACGCCATCGGTCTTTCGGGATTGTTGGTGCGTTCCGCACAAATGATGGTGACGACGGGACAGGAACTGAAAGCCGCCGGCATCCACTGCCCGATCCTCGTGGGCGGCGCTGCCTTGTCGAACCAGTTCACGCGCACCCGGATCGCGCCGGCGTACGACGGCCTTGTGGCTTACGCGCGCGACGCCATGACCGGCTTGGATCTCGCCAAGCAAATCATGGAGCCAGCCAAACGAGCGGAACTGGAGCGCAAACTCCGCGAGGAAACGGCCCGCCTCCTCGGGCAAAGCAGCGCGCGCGAACGCAGCGCCACCGCGGCGGGAGCGAAACCGACACGCTCGAACGTGCAGCCGGTGGCCGAGGTGCCGCTGCCGCCGGACCTCAAACTGCACGTGGTGGACGACTACGACCTCGATACGATTTTCTCCTACATCAACCCGAAAATGCTTTACAACCGCCATTTGGGGTACCAAGGCGACTTCGAACGCGCGCTGGCCGAGGGCGAGCGCACGGCACGAGAGCTTGCCGAACGGGTGGCGGAAGTGCAGGCGTTCATGGTGCACCATCCCGAGCTGCGAGCGCGCGCGGTGTACCGCTTTTTCCCCGCGAACAGCGAGGGCAATCGCGTGCACGTGTTCAGCAGCGACCGGCGGCAGGTGCTGGCGACGTTCCACTTCGGGCGGCAATCCGACCCGCCGTATCTTTGCCTCGCGGACTATTTGCTGCCGGTGGACTCCGGCCGCGCCGATTATCTCTGCCTCTTCGCCACCACGATCGGGCCCGACGTGCGGCCCATTGCGGAGGAATGGAAAGGGCGCGGCGACTACTTGCGTTGCCACATTTTGCAGGTCCTCGCGCTGGAAGGAGCCGAGGCGTTTGCCGAGTTGCTGCACAAGAAAATCCGCGAAATGTGGGGGTTCCCCGATCGACCCGGAACGACCAACAAAGATTTGTTCCAAGCCAAATACCGCGGCCGGCGGTACTCGTTCGGGTACCCTGCCTGCCCGCGAATGGAAGACCAAGCGATCCTGTTCGAGTTGTTACAAGTCACGCAGCACATTGGCGTGCGCCTCACGGAGGAATACATGATGGATCCCGAGGGTTCCGTCACCGCTCTGGTCTTCCACCACCCCGAGGCCCAATACTTCCGTCTCTCGCAACACGACATCGAAGAACTCGAACGCGAATTGCAGGCGGAGTCCGGAAGCAGAGCCGCAAGCGCCGCCTCGGCGCGCTAACTGCACGCGCACCCACACCGCCGTCACGCCTCCACCCCAGCGCACTGTTCGCACTGCCGGCGCACGCACTCCGGGCCTGCTCCCCGTGCCCCACCGAAGGAGCGGCGCCCGCGAGCCTCGCGGCCGGTGCGCATACCGGCCCCGCCACCGCCGAACACTGGCCGGCAACGGCACCGAGGGTGGTAACCGCCCGTCCTCCAGCGAGCGAAACCGAGGCGACGAGGAAACGTCGCCCGTCGATCGTGTGCGCCACCGGCTACCGGCGTGACGGACCCCGCGTTCACCCATTGCACCGGCGCAGGTTAGGGGGAGTCCCTTGCCGCCACTGTGCACCGGTGCTGAAAAAGGGCCTTGTTCTTTCGACGGCAGTTGCCGCGGGTGGGTAAAGGGAAATGACGTGGAACGCAGGCGACCGAGTGTTCGTGCGCGACCGTGCGTGGCGGGTGCGGGCAGCCACTCCAGCGCCCGGCTACCACGTGATCCTCGAACTGGAAGCCGACGACGACGAGCCACGGCGGGAACTCACCGTGATCGTGCCGCCGGAGGAAATCGAACGCCTCCCGAACCAGGAGGTGGAATTCGACCTCGGGAGCCTCGATGCCTTCGCGAGCTGGGCGAGCGCCCACCGCATTCTCGATGCCACGCTTGTGCGCGAAACTGGCCTTCTTAGCGGTGCGCGCTTTGGCCGCGTCGCCCTCGAGGCTTACCAGCTGGCGCCGGTGCTGCGCGTGCTCGCAAAGCCACGCCCGAGCTTGCTGATTGCTGACGACGTGGGGTTGGGAAAAACCATCGAAGCGGGCTTGATCTTGTTAGAACTCATGGCTCGGGGGCGGGCCGACCGCGTGCTGATCGTTACGCCTCCAGGCCTCATGGATCAGTGGCGGGATGAACTCCACGAGAAGTTCGGCCTTTCGTTTACCATTTTGGACAATGCCGCTGGCGTGTCCCGCGTCCAAAGCCAGCTCCCCGCCGGGGTGAATCCGTGGGACGTTCTACCCCGTGTCATTACGTCCGTGGACTTCGTCAAGAAGGAAACCGTGCGCCACCGGGCCCTGCGCAAGCACTGGGACCTGGTGATCGTCGACGAAGCCCACGCCCTCGCTGAATCGGGCACGCCGGATCATCCGTACCGGACCCAACGAACTCGGCTCGGCCTCGCCCTGCGCCAGGCGGCTCGCGGGCTGCTGTTGCTCACGGCAACTCCGCACAACGGCTACTGGCATTCCTTTCGATCCCTGCTGGAACTCGTGGAGCCGACCCAGGCAACCTTCGAAGGCGACCGAAGCGCTGTGTGGCGACGAATCGAAACAGCCCGCATCCGCCGCATGAAGGCACAAATCAAGCGACGGCTGCCCGACGGGCGCGAGGAGCCCGTGTTCCCCGCACGCGAAGTGCGCGGCATCCCGGTGGCCCTTTCTTCGGAAGAGGCGGCACTGTTGCGCAAGGTGGCCTCGTACTGCTCCCGCACGGCACGAGAAGCCGAAGGCTCGGACGACGCCGAATTGATCGGCTTCGCCATGCAAATCGTGAAAAAGCGGGCGCTCTCGAGTCGGGCCGCATTGGCCAAGACGATCGAGCATCGCTTGAGCGCCTTGAAAAAGGAAGAAGAACGCGAGGAACCGCCGGATCCCGCCGATCTGCGCGACCTCCAATCCAACCTGCCGCTAGACGAGAACAGCGCCGAGCGTACCGCGGTGCGGATCCTCAAATCGGCCATCCCGGCGGACGAGCGGCGGAGACGTAGCGAAGTGCGCGCCTTGGAAGGCATCCGCCGCGCGTTGAAAAAACTGCCGCCTACGGACCCCAAGCTCGAAGCATTGATTGCCGAAGTGCAACGGGTGCTGGCCGACGACCCGCAGGAGAAACTCATCGTTTTCACCGAGTACCTCGACACGCTCAGCGCAATCCAAGACCGCATTGCCGCGGAGCCAAATCTTGCCGATCGAGCCGTGATTCTCCGCGGCGGCCTCACCCGCTCGCAACGGCTCCGGCGCCAGGAACGGTTTGCACACCCTGAGGTCCGCCTGCTGCTGGCAACGGATGCGGCCAGCGAGGGACTGAATCTCCAGCACTGCTGCCGGCGCGTGATCCACATGGAGCTTCCTTGGAATCCCAATCGCATGGAGCAGCGCAACGGCCGGGTCGACCGCTACGGGCAAACCCGACCGCCCATCATCCGTTACCTGTATTACCCCAATAGCCCTGAGGAGTCCGTGCTGGATCAACTTGTCGCCAAGATCCAGCAAATGGCCCGGGACCAAATTTCCACCCCCGACTTGCTGGGGATCCTTGCCGGCGAACGCCGCATCGAAGAGGGGCTCGTTTCCTTGGACCCCGAGGCCGCTGACGTGGAGCAACGCAAGGCTAGTTTGGTGCGATTGTTCGAGGATCGCACGTCCGACTTTGTGCGCCATGTTCAGCCGCTCCTTGCCGCCGCATCGGCGGGCTTGCAGGAACACCAACGGCTTTTGGAATGCCTCGACACCGCTGAGCGGCTGCTGCCTGACGAGCACGAACTCGAGCACGCCGTGCTCCACACGTTGGGTCCCCGAGCAGCCGTTCCGCATCCAAGCTGGGAAGGCGTGTTCGCCATCCACGTACCGTGGCACTTTCGCGGCCCTGGCGTGGCCGCGCACTACCCGGCAGTGACCTTCCGCCGTTCGGTGGCCGTGCAACATCGCGCAGAGGAGGTGGAGTTCGTCACCCCACTGCATCCGCTGGTCCGCGCTTTGGCCACCGAAGCGCGGCGCCGATTGCTGCAAGTGTATGCCGGAGAGCGCCGCCTGCCGCCGCGCCGCCTTGCGGCACGCACGGTGCGCGCCACCGAGGCTCCGAGCGTGCTGTTTACGTTCCTCGGCAGAATTCGCGGCGAGTCTGGTTTCCTGGAGGAACAAATCCTGGCTGTTCGCGTGTCCGTAGATGGCACCGTGCTTGGCGATCCCGCCAACAATGTCCAGCACCTCGACCTTGGCACCGACGCGGGCGAGGTGGAACGCACGGAGCTGGAACGATGGTTTGCCGACCGCTTCGACCGACTCCGCGAAATCGCCCAGCACGAGGCGCAGCGGTGGCTCGAACGCCGCACGGAGCATCTCCGCGAAAAACGCCAGCGACAAGCTGCGGAGCTGCTCCGCGACCTCGAAGTCGATGTGGCCGACCGCTTGCGCGAAATCCAAGAAGAAGAGTGGCGCGCCCGCGGTTTGATCGAAAACACGGGCCAGCAGCGCCTCTTTGCCGAGTACGAGAGCGTACGGGGCTTCGACGCACGGCGAGAAGCGGTGCGCACCCACGAAAAGGAACGACGGCGAGAAATCGCTGCGTTCGCTCAGGTGCACGCGCCAGAACCACCCCTGCCCTTGGGCGCATTGTTCCTCGTTCCCGCGAGGAGGGCGCGATGACGTTTCGCCACCTGCGCAACGTGCGCGGCTTTTTTTCCGATTACTATCTCGGGAGCGTGTTCGCTGCCGCCCTGGGGCACGGCCGTCAGCGCAGGGTGTCCGACCGGCAGATCGATCTTGCGTACGCACGCTTCCGCCGCATTTGGCAACGCGCCGAGGGTCGCTGCGACGAAGCCGCTCTTTGCCGAGAACGGTTCGTTCGTCCCATGCTCCGCGAGGTGCTCGGCTTTCACCTTGGCGCCGGTGACAACCGCGTTCACAAACTCTTCGCCTCGGCGGACGACGAAGCCCACGGCGACCGACCCTTGCTACTCGCCTTTTGCGGTTCGTGGGACGAAGACCTCGACGCCGGCCCCGGAACCCAGCAGCCGATGCGGAAAGTGGAACAAACCTTGGCGCGGCTCGATATCCGCCACGGCTTGCTCGTCACCGGACAAGTGGCGCGATTGGTGCGCGCGCCTGGCGATGGCCCCCGCAACGCGTATCTGGAGGTCGACCTTGCCGGCTTGGCGGAAGACGACGACCGGGAATCTTTTGCTGCGTTTTTGCGGCTCTTCTCGGTTGCGAGCTTCATCCCCGGTTCGAGCGGCGCCGCTCCGATCGACGAGATCGAGCGCGAGTCGCGCGAGCACGCGGCCAAGGTGTCCGAAGACCTCAAGCAGGCAGTGTTCCGGTCGGCCGAGTCGCTGGTGTCCGCCCTGATCGAAGACGCTTGCACCCACGGCCGCATCGCTTCGCCCCTCGATCTCACCGAAGCGGAACTTCGCACCTACCGCGATGCGGCGTTGCTCGGCCTTTACCGGATCCTCTTCATCCTGTACGCCGAGGCGCGCGACCCGCGGCTCGACGAGCACCGGCTTTACCGCGATACGTACTCGGCTCAGGGACTCCTCGACGAGTTGCTCCGCGATCCCTCGCGTCCGTGGCCGGCCAACTCCTGCTCGTTGTGGAACCGCCTGCGCGCCTTGTTTCGCATTTACGACCAAGGGTTGCCGCCGATCACTCCCTGGCAAAACATCCCGCCGCGAGGCAGCGATTTTTTTAGCTCCGCGACGCCCGAAGGCCGCCTCCTCGACGAGGCACGGCTGCCCGACGCGGCCGTGGCGCAGCTCATGCTCGACCTTGCCACCACCAGCCCGCGCCGCGGTGTGGGGCGCGAGCGCGTGTCGTTTCGCGAGCTGGACATCGAGAACCTCGGGGCGGTGTACGAGGGCCTGCTCGAGTACGAACCGCGCATCGCTCGCGACACGACGATCGAGCTTCGCGTGCAGGGGCACACGTACGCACTCGTGCCGTCCGAAGTGGTCCGGTTGTGCGAGCAAAAGAAGCTTGTCGTCAAAGGCGACTTTCAAATCGTGGCTGGCACCGCCGCCGAAGCGCTGCACCCGGAAGCACCCGCCGACGAGGAGGAGGACGACCTCGCTGCCAGCGACGCCGACAGCGTTGGCGAGACTACGGAAGACGACGACGAGAGTACGGGCGCAGAGGACCAAGGAGTGAAAAAAGGCGCCAGCGCTCGGTTGCTGCGGCGCCTCGAGCCCGGAGAGTTTTACTTTGCGGCAGGGGCCGCACGCAAAGGCACAGGCTCCTTTTACACGCCGCGCCCGCTGGTGCAGGACCTCGTCCGCCACGCCTTGGGGCCGCTCGTCGAGGGGAAGAGCGCCGCCGAAATCGAGGGGCTGCGCGTGCTCGACCCTGCTAGCGGCAGTGCGCACTTCCTCGTCGAGGCCATGCGCTTTCTCGGTCAGGTGCTCCACAAAGCGTACGTCGATGAGTACGGCGGCAAAGCCCCGCCGGGCTTCGAGGCCAAAACCGCGCAGGGATGGGACGACCACTGGCGCGCCTCGGACGAGGAAGCGCGTGCTGCCAATTCGGAGGCACGCGCCTGGTGCAAGCGGCGCATTGCCGAGCGCTGCCTGTTCGGCGTGGACCTGAACCCCACGGCCGTGCAGCTCGCGCGTGTGGCGCTGTGGATCGAGTCGGTGGCGGGAGATCGCCCGCTCACGTTTTTCGAGCACCACGTGCGCTGCGGCAACTCGCTCCTCGGCACCTGGCTCGCACGACTCGACCAGCCGCCCTTGCCTTCGCTCGCACGGGGGGCGGGACCCCAGCAGCGCGGCCTGTTCGAGGCGGAGGTCCTGCGTGCGGTCAAGCGCGCTGCGGAACTCCGCCGCACCATCGACCAGGCGCAGCCGGACGATCTGCGGCGCGAAGGAGTGGAACCCGAAAGCATCGAGGAGCATGCCTTCAAAAAGCACCTGTTGCAGGAAGCCGAGCGGACACTCGCGGCTGCGCGGCTGCTGTTCGACCTCCGCTCGGCATCCGCCTTCGAGCCCCGGATCTGGGCCGAGTGGGAGGTGCTTTGCGGTCGCCTGCATGAGCCCGACGAGTTGCGCGCCTACGCGGAGTCACGGCCGTGGTGGCCTGCGTTCCAGGCGATCCGAGAGCGCGAGCGCTTTTTCCACTGGGAACTCGAGTTTCCCGAAGTGTTTCTCGGCGGCGGCCAAACTGGGTTCGATGCAGTGCTTGGCAACCCGCCGTGGGACAAGATCAAGCCCGACCGGAAGGAATTCTACGGACGGTACGACGTGCTCATCCGGGCTTTCGTGGGCGGCGAGCTCGATCGGAGGATCCAGGAGCTCGAGGCGGCCATTCCTCGGCTTCATGACCAGTTCGAAGAACACGAACGGCGGCTTAAGACGATAGCCGCCTGCCTGAAAAAAGGCGGAGACTATCGCTTCCACCATTGGCAGGTCAACGGCAAGTCCACCGGCGGGGATCCGGACGCCTTCAAGTTCTTCGTGGAGCGGGCCTGGCAGCTGGTGCGGGAAGGCGGCCGGGTGGGCTTCGTGGTTCCCTCGGGCATCTACAACAACGAGGGTTGCACGGGCCTGCGGCATCTCCTCCTGGAAGAGGCCGAGGTCGAGCGCTTCTACGCCTTCGAGAACCGGAGGAAGGTGTTTCCCATCGACTCTCGCCACAAGTTCGTCAGCCTCGTCTTCCACAAAGGTCCCCCGGAGGGAGGCGGGTTCATGGCCGCCTTCATGCGCCACGATCTTGCCGAGCTCGAGGCCACCGCGCGCTACCGGGAGCCCGGCGCCGAAGAGCAGGCCACGGTACCGCCCTGGATGGTGCCCGTGCGCCGCGCCGAGCTCGAGCGCCTCTCCCCGGGGACCCTGGCTTTCTTGGAGTACCGCTCGCCCCGCGACCGGGAGATCCTACTCAAGATATACGGCTACGACGCCGAGGGGAACCCGGTAAACCCGCGCCCGCTCCTGGGCGACCAGGGCCCCGGCACCTGGAAGGCGAGGTTCTACAGGGAATTCGACATGACCAACGACCGGGACCTCTGGACCGACCCGGCCACCGGGCGGCTCTACAACCCGCGCCAGATCCTCGGCCCCGTCTTCGGCACCACCGACCGGCCGCCCTACTACGATCCGGCCGCCTGGCCCGAGATCCGGGAGCGCATGGCGGAGAAGGGGTTCTGGCCCCTCTATGAGGGCAAGCACATCGAGCAGTTCTTGGTGGATATCCGCCCCATCGAGCGTTGGGTCAGCCTCGAAGCGGCCGAGCGCAAATACGGGAAGCTGCCAGACGCGAAACCAAAAGTCGTATTCCGCGACATCGCCAGCAACACCAACGAACGGACCTGCATCGCGGCGGTGCTACCGGAGCGGTCGTGCTTCGGACACACGCTCGCGGGCACAGAGACTTCCCGGACCCCAGAACTCGTGGTGACACTACTCAATTCGCTCGTCTTTGACTTTGCCCTTCGGTTGCGGACCGCGGGAACGCACCTGAGTTTTAACTACTTGGCGCGAATGCCCGTTGTCACCTCTATCAACAATCTCTCGTTTCAAACGAGGTCGGGAAACGCGGGGGTTTACGCCCACATTGCAGAGCTCGAGCAAACCTGGGCGGATCTCTGGCTAATCAACCGGAGAGTGGCCCAAGCATACGGACTGGGCCCCGACCACTTTGACCATGTCTTGTCATGCTTCCCCGTCTTCGCCCGCAAACGGCCGGCGTTCTACGCCTATCTTCAGGAACGAGTGCAAGAGTGGAAGCGGGAGGCGGAGCCCGGGACGGCGGCCATTGTTCCCCTCGCTGCTGAGGCGACCGCAGAGTACCGCACCGGCACGACCGATCCAATGCCGCGCCAATCCCCCTCCCCGCGCCGACGCTGAACATGGCCCGGATCACGAAATCGACGATCGAAGGGTATCGCTCTGTGTCACGCAGAAATTGTAGGGGCGACGCGGTGCGCCGCCCTGGCACCAGCGTGCACCCCGGCCCCATCGTGTACCAACGCGGCGACCGTACGTGCACGGCACCCCGCCGGGCGACCCACCGGGTCGCCCCTACATTGCCCGCTGGTGGGTTGGTCGACTGAGCGGACAGAACGCTGCCGTCTGTTCCCAACGAAGCAACAAAGAGACGCCTCTCCCTGGCAGGGAGAGGCCGGCGCCCAGCGCCGGGTGAGGGTGGGTTGCGTCGTCGATCGACGTTCGACCCACTCCCTCACCTTTCATCCTCTCCCTCGCCCTAGCCAGGGCGAGGGAGAGGAGTCGACGTGGCTGGGCGCGACGGAAGTGACGGTTTGCACATCGCAGTTGCACG
>Ga0101944_10005293_pt1 | contig 14879 bp, 12 predicted proteins | sample DewCreD2012metaG_FD_75245 | JGI IMG/M metagenome (GOLD analysis project Ga0101944, IMG submission 75245) | Hot spring sediment bacterial and archeal communities from British Columbia, Canada, to study Microbial Dark Matter (Phase II) - Dewar... ... | reverse complement strand
CGTCTGTGGTTGTCCTTTATCAACGCCTGGTCAAACAAGCCCATGCGGTGGTTCTGCGCGCCGCCGCATGCAACAGCATACTTCTCCAGAGTCCTGAGGCCGGGAGTTGTCTTGCGCGTGTCGAGTATGACCGCGCGCGTCCCCTTAACCGCCTTGACGAATTCGGAAGCGTGTGTGGCGATTCCGCTCAAACGCTGCAGAAAGTTGAGCGCTGTCCGTTCCGCGGCAAGAAGGCACCGGGCCGGTCCCCTGATCCGCATCACCCGCTTGCCGCGTCCGGCGCGCTCCCCATCCATCGCAAGACATTCTGTCTCCGCAGTCCGATCAACAGCGCGAAAGACCGCCGCCGCGACAGAAAGTCCGGCTATGACGCACTCGCTCCTGGCTATAATCTCCGCCTCCGCCAATGTCCGGGCAGGCACGAGCGCAGATGTCGTGATGTCGCCCGGTCCGATATCCTCCTCAAGAGCGATCCTGATCAGACGACGCACTTCCGGCAGAGAGGCTATGCCTCCGCCGCCGAACGGGTCGCCCTGGATTGCGACTCCGGCATGTCGGCCATTCCCCCGCCTCATTTTTCCAATCTCCATGAAGTCGGCATGTAACAGCATCCCTCAAAAGGTTTTTCACTCTTCACATGAATAGGGAAACAATTGTCAAGCCTGTGGTAGTTCACCTTGTGATCAGCGGAGTGAACTGAAAAAGACAAATAGTACACCCCGGAGGCCATCGGCAAATGTTCGATGCGCAGTCTTATGGCGCCAGGGCCCTCTATCGGCGGCACTGAAAACGATTCTATCTGAGTATTGCTACCGAAAACCTTCAGACCATTGTCAGCCGCGATGGAAAATCCGAAAACCGGCGCATCCACCCTGTTTGCCGCCCTGTACCTGATGAGAGCTTCGAGCGGCCGGCCGGATTCGAAATGATCAGTTCGGACACCTCCTAGGCCGAAGAGTTCGACGTTTTCGATTCTCACATCTCCCGTGCCCCATTCCCTCCTCCTGCTCCCTGCCTGTCGGGCCGCGGTCAGCGTTTCGTACCGCTCGATCACGGAAGCAGGATCTCCAAGCCCATGAATTCTTCCGCTGTCCAGCAGCAGTATCCTGTCGCTTATGGACTGAATGGTCCTGAGGTCGTGAGAGATCATCAGCATGGTCTTGGACCTCTTGCGAAAGTCGCGTATCTTTTCGATGCATTTCGCTTGAAATTCCGCGTCTCCGACCGCAAGGACTTCGTCGAGCAGAAGGATGTCCGGATCGACTTCAACGGCTATTGAAAAAGCCAGGCGCACATACATGCCCGATGAATAATACTTGACCGGCTCGTCTATGAAAGAACCGATGCCAGAGAATTCCACAATGGCGTCGAATCTGTCTCTCATCCTCCGGCCGGGAATGCCCATCAAAGCCCCGTAAAGGAAAACATTTTCCCGCCCGGTCAACTCAGGATGGAACCCTGCGCCAAGTTCAAGGAGAGACGAAATTGATCCTCTGGTCTCCACCCGACCGCTGGTCGGGCGAATGATGCCGGCAATGATCGAGAACAAGGTGCTCTTGCCCGCGCCGTTGGCGCCTATTATTCCCAAAGTCTCGCCCGGCCGCACACTGAAGCTGACATCCTTCAGCGCTTCAAACACGGGAGGCTTTTCGCCCCTGATGCAGCCTATCACCGCGTTTTTGAGGCTGTATCCGCCAGCGCCCCGCAAACGGAAGCGCTTGGTCACATTCTCGACCAAAATGGCATATTCGTTATTCACATGCATTTCCCTGCGGAAGGCGGGGCCGCGCTCACAACACCTCCGCAAAGCGATGCTCACCCGCCCTGAAAACCGCGACCCCGGCCGGGAGGAGCGCCCACGCCACTCCGCACGAAATCAGAATTCTCGAAAGAATCACAGGCTCTCCCATGAGCGCATGTCTGTATGCGGCAAGGAGGCCAGTCATCGGATTCAGGTATGGCAGCCAGTCGAGAGTGTCCGGCAACATTCCGAGCTGCATGCCCAGAGGGTAAAACACCGGCGACACAAAAAACCATGCGAGCAGGAAGACCGAAAGAAGGTGCGCGGCATCTCTGAAAAACACATTCGCCGCACCCACCAGGCAGGAAAGGCCGAGACACATCGCGGTTTGGGTAAGAATCGCCGGGATGAGCGTCTCCGGCCGCGCGCCGGCTGTCGCGCCGGTAAAGAAGAGGAACGCGGCGAGAATCGCGAGCGTCAGAAGAAAATTCACCAGATTGGCCGTGACCATGGCCACAGGAAGAATCATCCTCGGAAACGCAGCCTTCTTGACCAGAGTGGCGTTGCCGACAACCGACGAAAGAGCATCATTCAGGCACATTGTCAGGAACTGCCAGACGATTATGCCCACCATAAGGAAGGGAAGATAATTGGGCTGGGACTGCGCGAACCGGAGCAGATGGGCAAAAAAACCGTACAGGAGAATCATCAGAACCGGCAGGAGGAGGGACCACAGGAATCCCAGCACCGAGCCCTTGTAACGGATTTTGAGGTTGCGCATGACGAGCATCACGATCAACTCGCGTCGGCTCGCCATTTCTTTGAGATTTGTGAACATGCGCCGACATGTTCTCCGCGAAGCATCTTCTTGTCAACCATGGAGAGGAGAAACCGCATCCGGCGGCCTGCTGATCGGGGCCGTGAACGGACGAAGCGTACCCCTCGCCCGTCGGCGGCAGCAGTTCGTTCTCAAAAACATGCGGCGTTTGCGTTGACACGCGCGCTTATTTTCCTAAAGTAGGCTCGATATGTACTTCCCGGCAGCGAAGCTTGAGCGTGTATTGTGGCGCTTTTTCCTGCTCTCGGCGTTGTCTCTTCTTCCCCTGCAGGCCCGCGCCGCGCCCAGTTCCTCGGATGACGAGGCTGCAAACAAGGAGTTCGAGTTTGCTGCCGCGCTCATAAAGCTCGAACTGCCGGAATACGCTGAGATGGTTGCAAACAGGGTCGCGCTTTCCAGGCCCCAGGATGCAGACCGTGCGAACGTCATACGAGCCGAGGCGCTGATAGCCCAGCGGCGTTTCAAGCAGGCTGAGGAAATTGTCGCTTCCATGTCCAAAGACAGTCCCAAGGCCCAGGCGATAATGCTGGCGCTTGCCGATGGTTATTACGCCGTTGGGGATTTTGCAAAGTGCCGCTCATACTACGAGGCATTTTTCAAGCGCTATGCGAAACAAATCCCGGATGATCCTGACCTGCTCAGATTTTATCGCGAATCCGCTTACAAGTTCGGCCAGATGTTGGCCCAGCAGAAGGATATGAAGGCTGCTGCGGACATTTACTCGCTGGTTCTGCAGTCCGGCGTGGAGGGGCCGCTGAAGAGGCAGCTTATTGTAGAACAGGCTGAGATGCTTCTGAAGGCCTTGCCTGGCCTGCCGGCCGAGCAAAGAAACGGCCTGCTTGGACTGGCCGAGACAAATTGCGCGGACGTGCTCTGGGGAGAGATAGACGTGTGGTTCGGGCGAAGCATCATAGCCCTGGCAAACGTCCGCATCGCGCTCGGCAAGAGGGACGAGGCCATGAGCCTTCTGCAGGACAACATGAGGGTTCTCAAAAAACTTGATGAGGCGATCCGTGAATCCGGCACAGATCCCGCCGAAAGCCCTTATGCGGGCGCACGCGCGCTTCTTGGATCGATCAACGTGCAGGAAGCGGACATTCTCCTCGATACTGATGCGCGCCGGGGGAACGAGGCCTTGCAATGTTTCGAACGCGCATTCAATGAATACAGCAATGTCTGGAGCGTGATAGTGAAAATGAGCCGCAAGGACGCCCTGGCCGCCGAACGCGAGGGGAAAGGCGTTGTTCCGGCTTCATACAAGACTCCGGAACGGCAGAAGCCTTTCTCCGACATTGATGCGGAACTGGCATGGTTCTCCGAGCGGGCGCAGAACTCGCTGTCGGGATTGCAGGATGCCGCAATTCAGGAAAAAACGCGCGATCTGCTCCGGCGGCTCGCCGGTCTTCGCGAAGAGATCAGGGCGTATCCGAAAGAGGCGGGCGTAACTCCAACATCCGACGTCTCGTTGGACAAAAATTCCAGGCCCCATCGCCTTGCGGAGAAGGGGCTGAAGCTCCTCGCTTCAGCCGAGCAGCGAAAGGCTGATGCCATCGAGCTTTACGCCAGTGCCCTCCAGAACTACTACGGAGTCTTCGCCAACTATCCAGGCAGCGATTGGAGCGCCACGGCCGGAGAACGCGTGGATTTCCTTAAGGAGAAGCTCAAGGAACTGACAGGCAAGGAAGTGCTGATCGAAGCAAAGGATTCGACAAAACAGAAAATCGCCGCCGTCACTCTCAGGGAGGGCCACAATTTCTTTTCCAGAAAGGAGTATCACAAGGCCATCGAGAAATACATGGCCGGACTGGCGGACTGTCCGGAGGGCCCTGAAGCCATCGTTGCCCTGTCCAACTTGATGGAGTGTTACGCAGCCTTGAAGGATGAACTTCGTCTGAAGGTGTCGGCCGAATATGTGGGCGAAAGATTTTCGTCTGTGCCGGAGGCTGCGCAGGCCCTGCTGCGCGTCGGCAGGATTTTTTTCGAAGCCAAGAACAGGGAAATGTACAAGTATGTGTACGAAGTGTACCTGCGGAGGTTTCCCGGCCATGATTCAGCTCCTGTTATCCTGTACATGCTGGGCGAACAGCAGTGGGCGGCGGAAGATTACGAGGGAGCAAGGGAGTACTATAACAGGATCATCGAGCAGTATCCGAAGACCACTTATTACCTCAAAGCGCTCAACAGGATAGGCTGGAGCCACTATCTGAGAAAAGGATACGAGAAGGCAGCGGAGATTTTCCGCAGATACGAGCAGCAGTCCGTTCCCGGACCCGACAAGGCTCAGGCCAAACTCTGCATGGCCGACTCGCTCCGCCAGACCGGAAAATTCACGGACGCCCTTGCGAACTACGAAGAACTGATAAAATGGCTCTCCCAGAAGGAAAGCCCCTTCGCAACGTCCAAGGAAGAACTGGCGAAGAATCAGGAAATTCTCGAACAGGCTCTGTTTTTCCAGGCCTATTGTCTGAGCAGGATTGACCAGCCCCAGGACAGAGCGGACGCCAACAGAGATGCGGCAATCGGACTTTTCAGGAAATTTGTCGAAGAACACCCCCAATCGCCTCTCTCCCCGCTGGCCATAAGCAGCATGGGCGCTGTCCTGATGGCAGCAGGCAGGTCTGAAGAGGCTGCCGAGGCATACAGGGATCTGGCGGCACGGTATCCGAACTCGGAGGCAGGCCAGAATGCCCGCTTCGCAATGATCCGCAGCCTGCTGGACATCGGACACGACGCCAAGGCCGCCGCCGTGTTCGCTGACATGACCCGCGAGGCGGACAAGTATCCGCCAGAACAGTTTCTTAAACTGGGCCAGCTTTTCCTTGACAAGGAGAACTGGGATTCAGCCCAGAGCGCATTCGAGAAGGCCCTCGCCCGTGCAAGGTCCGCAAGCCCGACCCCGGACAATGCCAAGACCCTCGCCGACATTGAGCAGCGCGCGCTCATCGGCCTGGGCCGCGCGAGATACGCATCCGGCCAGTATGAGCGGGCAGCCGAGGCGCTGAACGATCTGATCACAAAGTTCCCCCGCTCCGGCCTTTTCTATGAGGCGAGATTCCTTCTCGGCCGCGCGTACAAGGAACTCAAGAGAACTGCCGAAGCCAAGGAAATACTGAAGGATGTGTTCGCTCGGGCGGCAGACCGCCATCTGATTGACAAGGCGACACTTGAACTGGCCGCGATCCAGGAAGCGACTGGCGAAACCGGCGAGGCGCTTGCCTCATATCAGAGAATTGTCCTGCTGGGCAATGTTTCGGATGCCGAATCCCGGGCTGCCTACGAAGCAGCCCTCGTTGGAAGCATTCCTCTCTTCATTCAGGCTGAAAAATGGGAAGACGCGCTTCGGAATTGTTCCATCTACATTTCCATGTTTCCCAAAGGCGAACACATTGCAAAGGTCATGAGCTGGAAATCGCGCGCGACGCAGGAAATGAGTTCAACCAAGCCGGCATCTCCCTCCCCCGCGGCGCCGGGATCACAGAGCGAAGCAGCTCCGCCCGCCCAGGCCCGGGCCGGCGACAAGAGCGAGAATTAGCATGAAGATGCCGATGCGATTATTTTCAACCGTATTAGCCGCGCTTGCGGTTTCCTGCAGCGCCTTTGCCCGTCCCTACGTGATCACGGCACAGGGAAAGAAGATTGAAGGCACATCCCTCAAGACCGACGACCAGGGCCAGTTGGTGCTGACCACGCCTGAAGGCCAGATGACATTTCCGAAAGGCACAAAGTTCTATGTGGATGATCCGCCTGAGTACGACAAGGCGGCCAAATTCATCAAGGCAATGCAGTATGACGAGGCCATACGCCTTCTAAAGAGTATCATAAAGGAGTACAGGGGGCTGGGCTGGGACTACCGCGCAAGCATGCTTCTCCCGTCGGCCTATTACGGAAAAAAGGACTATGCCAACACGGTCGCGTCGTGCGAGGCGCTATTCAAGATGTCGTCCCAGAACAAGAAAGATGACGACATTGCGCTCGCCTATCTCGATTCGTTGATGCAGATGGGCAATATCGAGAAACTCAAACCCGCCATTGACGATTTTATTCCGATCGCCGGACGCAAGACGGCTGCGGTCGCCCAGCTCATGCGCGGCAATATGGCTTTCAACAGCGGAGACTATGAAAAGGCCGTGCTCGATTTCATGAGGACAGCCGATTTCTTCAGAGACGTGCCTGACACGCTGCCCGAGGCCATATTCAAGACCGCACAATGTCTGGAGAAGCTTGGCGATCCTCGCGCGGCAGAGTATTATAACAGATTGAGGAAGGATTTTCCGGCAAGCGTCTGGACCGCAAAGATCCCAGTGAAATGAACCCCGGATTTTGAGTTTGGAAAATGGCCGGATTGCATAATCTTTTGGAAAACATGGTGTTCAAGCGCGAGCGCGGGATGAGGTGCCTCTCTGCAGCCCCCTGCCGCATGGCAGAAAATCTTCCGTCGGAGCGCAACCGGAACTGTGGGACGAGGAACCTGGATGACAGATAAAGAGACATTTGTCGAATCGCGGGGAACAGGCGGGCCAATCGCAAAAGATGAACATGCAAATGCATCCGGCTATACCGAGAATGTTTTTCGAATTGCAAATCCTGGCGTGTTTCTTATACGAGAATCCAACCAAGGAGGAAGAGGGATGAATCGGCATTGTCTGTCCAAAATGTGCGTGCTGATGTTTGCGGCGCTTGTTCTTTTAGGGTGCGCGGTGCTGGCGCAGGAGAATCCCGCACCTGCCGCTCCGTCCGCCCCTCCGGAGTCATCGTCCCAGAGCAATCCGATGGGGTTTGTCAGCGTCATTACCGGAAGCGGATGGCTCGGCGTCATCCTCTGGCTTGGACTTCTCGGCACATCAATCGCCGGGACCTATCTGGTCATTGATTCCCTCGTTAAGATCAGGCCATCCAAGATCATGCCGCCCAAGCTCGTGTCAAATGTCAAGGCGGCCATGGAGCAGGGCGATCTGAGCGCGGCGATGGACTACTGCCGAAAGGAGCCAGGCGTGATGTCCAACATACTGATGGCCGGGTTCAGCAATGTGGAGGAAGGTTTCGACGTGATTCAGGAGTCAATCAACGCGGTTGCTGACCTGGAAAGCGAACGGCTTCTGCAGAAGGTCACTTATCTTTCGGTTGTGTCAAACCTTGCGCCCATGCTTGGCCTTCTCGGCACTGTGCAAGGCATGATCTGGGCATTTGCAACACTGGGCACATCCGCCGCTGGCGCGGCGCAACAGAGCATGCTGGCCATCTCAATCGCGCAGGCGCTCTACACCACCGCAGCCGGCCTCTGCGTCGCAATCCCGACCGTCGCTTTCTACTACTTCTTCAGAAACAGGGCCAACAACATCATACTGACGATGATCATCACGACGGTGGACCTTGTGAAGGCGCTCAGAAATGTGGAGGTCGTTCCTGAAGGAGAAACGACCGGCTGACCCGCGGAAATCACATGGCCAAGCGTTCACAGGAAGAGGTAAGCATAAACATGACGCCGATGATTGACGTCGTGTTTCAACTGATCATCTTCTTCATAGTCACCGCCACCCAGGAACAGGAAAACTTCAACAAACAGATTATACTCTCCCAGTCTCCGCACGGGCCGGCCATAGAGAAGAAGGATCCGAGGACAATCGTGGTTGAAGTGGATGCAGAGGGCCGGATTTCGATCGCGCACCGTCGCCTGTCCGAGCCGGTGCTCACCGCGATTCTCAAACAGGCTGTGGCCCGCTATGGATCGGGCACTCCCGTTCACATCAGGGCGGATAGAAAGGTGGAGCACGAAAGCGTGCGCAGGGTTATGGAGGCGTGTGGCCAGGCCGGCATCAGCAGAATTTCATTCGTTGCCGTGAAGGCCGAGGCGCCGAAGAAGGAGCAGAGTTAGAATGGCCAGGCCCAGCCGCAGAAAGGATCCTGGCGCTCTGGAACTGCAGATGACGCCGATGATTGACGTCGTCTTCCAGTTGCTGATTTTCTTCATTGTGACGTTGAAGACTCCGGACATATCAGCCCACCTCGACATATTCCGGCCTGCGGCTGGAGCGCCTCCCGATACCAATGTGGAGCCGCCCAAGATGATTCAGATCAAGATTTTCAAGGGCGCCCTGGTGATGAACGATAGAAATGTCACCATCGAAACGCTGGGATCAGTCCTGATGAAATTGGCGGAACTCAGCAAGACGCAGACAATCATGATAGTCTGCGCAAGAGATTCGGAACACGACATGCTCATCAGGGTTCTGGATCTTTGCGCCCGCGCCGGCCTGGCAAACCTGTCGGTGTCCAGCATGAACTGAGGAACCTGTTGTGAACTGGAGAACTCGCCGAATCTTAGACAATCTCTGGGGCCCCACAGGATCCATCGTCTACCACATAATTCTGCTCGTTCTGGTGTTCTCCTTTTTCAAGATGCAGAAGCGGACCGAAGAGCCGGCCATCGAGGTGGTCGTCAAGGAGGTCGAGACAATAGAAAAACTCGAAGACATCACCGAGGAACTCGAGCAAATTCAGGACATACCAACGGTTGTTGACGCCGTTGCTCCGCCCACTGTGTCGCTGGATCAGGAACCTCCGCAGGTTGACGCCCTCACTGCCGGCGGGCCAGGCGTGGACATATCCGAGTTGAATCTGATGGAGGCTGTTTCTCCCATCAGATTCAAGGGGCTTTATGCGAGCAGGTCCGCAGCCGGCCGCCAGGAAGCGCTGGGCAAGTATTCGGGCGGACTCGGAAATCAGACGGAATACGCGGTGAAGAAGGCGCTCGAATGGCTGAAGAAACACCAGGAGCCCGATGGTTCCTGGGGCCCCAATTACAAGGCCGCGATGACGGGCCTTGCGCTGCTGGCTTTTCTCGCGCACGGCGAAACAACGGCTTCAGAGGAGTACGGCCCGACGATACGCAATGCCCTTCGCTATCTTCTGAAAATCCAGAAACAGGGAGTATTCTCAGCCGGCGGGCCGTGGCATCATCCCTCCCAGATACGCTGTTATGAACACGCGATAGCCACCTATGCCGTCTGCGAAGCATACGGTCTGACGAGCATCCCGTTCCTGAAAGCGCCAATGGAAGACGCCGTGCAGGTGATTATTGACGGCCAGCACGAGGGGGGAAGCTGGGATTACGGCTATGCAAAAGGTCCTGACGCCAACATGGACGTGTCGCTGGGGGGCTGGCATATCCAGGCCCTTAAAGCCGCGGTGGGAGCCGGAGCGGAAAATGTTGGACTGAAATCAGCGCTTGAGAGCGCAATCCAGGGGCTCAAGACCCAGGTGGACAGAGATGCCGGAGGCAAGTTCAGGTACGGCACAAGGGTCAAACGGCCAGGCGACAATGTCATGACCGGCGTCGCAGTCCTCTGCATGCAGCTGGGCGGTCATGCGCTGGATGCAGAGGCTCGCGCCGGGATGAACGCTCTGGAAAAAATGGAGTTCAAGTGGAGCAAAGGTCCTCAGGACCCCAGAGGCGTCGCGGATTGGCCCTTCTACGCATGGTACTACATCACTCAGGCCAGATTCCACCAGGGCGGCAAAACATGGGTTGCATGGAACAAGCAGTTCGCCCCCACGCTCTGCGCGATGCAGAACCCGGATGGAAGCTGGTGTCCCGCGCCCGAGTCGTCCGAGCAGCAGTTCGGTCCCGTGTACATGACTTCGCTTGGCTGTCTGATGCTCGAGGTGTACTACAGATTTCTCCCCACATACAAACCGATAGAAGTTGGAGTTGCAACCGGTCCGGAAAAGCCGGAGAAAGGCGAAGAGGACATTGTCATCAAATTCGAGTAGGACTCATCAGATGAGAATATGCGCGGATATTTGTGCGCTTCTGTTTGTCTCCGCCACGGTCGGCATTGCCGAAACGTACCCCGAAGTTCCGCTTCAGGAGGGGTCTGCGCCGGAATTCATGACCATTGCAACCGAGCCTTTCACCCTCAAGCCCGCGTATCTGCTGTTCGACGGCAATGTCAAGAGCGGGTACAACCGGGTTTACGTGTGGTGTCCCGGGGACGCAAATTACGGCAAGCCAGTCGCCCTGGCCGCGGCAGACAAGAAATTCCCGAAGATTGAATTCGAAAAGACCCACGAGCAGGGCAAATCGCTCGTTTCGTGGACGATCGGTTACGACATACGCGAACATGGCTCCGGCGGCTCTTATTTCGACTATGTGACGGGCAAGACAATTGAACGCGAGGCGAGCAAGGTTACGGTGGCGCAGTTTACGTTCAGTGTGGATTACAAGCTCGCAGACTCCAAATCTCTGAACACAGCCGGCAGGAATTTCCCGCTCGACCTGACAATTTCCGGAGTGGTCAACGGCGGCGGAAGCCGGACCAACCTGCCTCCTGCGCTGGCGCCATGGAATCAGTTGCGGATTGATCTTGCCGTCACCGCCTCGCCTTCTGACAAGAAAGGAGGGTCCCTCACTTTTGTTGGAAAACTTTTCTGGGGAGGCAGTCCCTGCGTGGTAAGATCGCTGCCGAAGACGTCCGAGTTCTATCTGAAGGTTGCGCCGTTCCGCGAAGAGCCGATTTTTGCGGACAACGTTGATCCGGGCCTGGCATTTGGCGCGGGTCAGACTGTAGAGGCGCCGTTCGGGTGGTATGACTTTTCCTGGAAATTCAAGTGCGACGGCATCAAGGAGCCTGCCGTGAACCGCCAGGAAGTGCCCTATGCCTTTGCACCGCCTCCCCCGCCCGGCATATGAATGAGGATTCGGAGCCAGCGTGAACATGAGCAACGACTTCCATCCAAACAGCCTTGAACGATGGACGTACCGCGACGCCATAGACATGTACTATGTCAGGGAGTGGGCCTCCGGATTTTTTGACGTCTCGGAAAAAGGCGAGGTTGTCGTTCGTCCAAGAGGCTCCGACGACCCCACGGCCGTCAGCCTGATGGACATCGTGCGCGGGCTCAAGGCTCGGGGCCTCGACCTTCCCGTCCTGCTGAGATTTGGAGATATTCTCGAATCGCGCGTGGCAGCAATCAATGAAATGTTCCGCAAGGTCATGAAAGAAACCGGATACCGCGGCTCGTTCCAGGGTGTCTATCCGATCAAGGTGAACCAGCAGGAGCATGTTGTGCAGGAAATCGTTTCCTTCGGAAAGCGCTACCATCACGGGCTCGAAGTCGGAAGCAAGGCGGAACTCATCGCGGCCATGGCTTACATGGAAGACCCGGAAGCTCTCCTGATATGCAATGGCTACAAGGACGAAGAGTTCATGAGGTTGGCGCTCTATGCACACAAGATGGGCCTGAAGGTTTTCATAGTCGTGGAGATGCCGAACGAACTGGGGTGCATTCTTGAGGTTGCAAGACAGCTGAAAGTGATCCCGCGCCTCGGCATCAGAGCCAAACTTTCCAGCCGAGCGGCCGGGCACTGGTCTGATTCCGGCGGTGACAGAAGCGTGTTCGGTCTTACAACTTCCGAAACCATCGACGCCGTGGACAAGCTGAAACAGCTCGGCATGCTCTCGTCACTGCAGATGCTGCACTATCACATTGGATCCCAGATTTCCAACATCCGGCATATAAGGGCGGCGGTTCAGGAAGCATGCAGAATATATGTTGACCTTGTGCGCGAGGGAGCGCAGATGGGATACCTCGATGTGGGCGGCGGTCTTGCCGTGGATTATGACGGGTCCCATACGAACTATCCAAGCAGTCGCAACTACACCGCCGAGGAATACTGCGCCGACATCATAGACATCGTCATCAACATGATGGACGCAGCCGGCATTCCCCACCCCATCATCGTATCCGAGTCGGGGCGGGCGACAGTGGCCTACCACTCCGTTCTCCTGCTGAATATTCTGGATACGAGCAGGGTGGAGGCGCGGAGCATACCGGAAACCCTGCCGGAAAACTCTCCGGAATGCCTGCACGAGCTGATGCATCTCATGAGGAACGTGTCGTCAAAAAATCTGCAAGAATTGTACCATGATGCGACCTATTACCGGGACGAGGCGCGCTCCAGGTTCATGCACGGCACGCTGACGCTCAGGGAGCGGGCACTCGCGGAGGAAATATTCTGGAACATCATAACCAAACTTGCAAAGGAACTCAGGACCCAGAAGTATGTGCCGGACGAGTTGCAGAACATAGAATCGGCAATAGCGGACGTTTACTACGCCAATTTCAGCGTGTTCCAGTCCCTGCCGGACGCATGGGCAATAGATCAGCTTTTTCCCGTCATGCCTATTCACAGACTGAACGAACGCCCCAACAGGCAGGCCATCATATCCGACATTACGTGCGATTGTGACGGCAAGCTGGACAACTTCATTGATTTGCACGACGTGAAACACACCCTGCCCCTTCACGAATATAAGGGGGACGACTACATCATCGGCGTCTTTCTCGTGGGCGCCTATCAGGAAACCCTTGGGGATCTGCACAATCTTCTTGGCGACACTAATGTGGTTGGAGTGCGCATCGGGCTTGATGGTCAGATTGAGTTTACCCGCGAGATAGAAGGCGACTCTGTTGCCGACGTTCTGTCCTACGTTGAATACGACCCCAAGGAGCTCGCGAACCGTGTCAGGCGCACGGCCGAGGAAGCCGTGCGGGCCGGCAGGATAAGCCCCGAGGAGAGGCGCGTCATAATGGATGCCTACGAGGGAGGGCTTGGAGGTTACACCTACTTTGAGCACTGAGCCTCGGCGCGTCTCCACCTTTCTTGATGTCCCGGTATGCATGCATCGCAGAGCCACCGCACTCTTCGGAGTCCTGGAAGTGCCCTTCGAGCGCACCGTCAGTTACGGAGGGGGAACGGCGAGGGGGCCTCAGGCGATCCTGAAAGCTTCGCAATATGTCGAAGAATTCGACGGCCGCTCCATTCCTGCCCGGGCCGGAATCTGGGTGGCGCCGCCGGTCAATGCCAGAGGAAACGCAGATGCAGTTTTCGCGCGCATATTCCGCAGTGTCTCATCGCTTCTGGCGGAAGGCAAGATCCCTGTCATATTGGGTGGGGAACATTCCATCACCGCTCCCTGCGTCAAGGCGGTCAGCATCCACCATGGTCCGGTGGGCGTGGTTCAGTTCGACGCGCATTCCGATCTGAGGATGAGCTACGAAGGCTCCAAGGCAAGCCACGCGTGTGTCATGAGAAGGATTCTGGAAATGGGCTGCCCGCTCTTTCAGGTCGGGATCAGGGCTTTTTCCGAAGATGATCCCGATGTCAGGCGCAGATACAAAGTCCACAGCCTCGACGCCGAAGCCATAAGGAAAGGCGGTATTCCGCGCACATTGCTTCCTGCCGCGTTTCCCGAAAAGATATATCTCACATTCGATGTTGACGCTTTTGATTCATCGCTAATGCCGGCCACAGGCACCCCTGAGCCGGGCGGACTCACATGGGACCAGACCATAACGATCCTGGAAAGAATTCTGCCGGGCAGGCAAATAGTCGCGTTTGACATTGTCGAACTGGCTCCCATCAATGGGTTCCACGCGCCCGATTTTGCGGCAGCGAAGCTGGCTTATGCCATAATGGGCATGATCGTCGCAGGCAGACGCAGGACGCAGGGCCGGAGTTGACGTCACTTCGTTCGCTGTCGAAGCGGATTGACATGAACACGGGGCCGACACAGTCAGGCCATCCCCGGGACGAAACACTCCCGCTGAGATTGTTCGTCGCAATCCTCCTCCCCGACGACGTGCGTGCGGCGCTTGATCGGGTCCAGGTGCGCTTGCGCAACGCTATGGATTCTGTCGCGTGGGTCTGCGCCGGTAACATGCACCTGTCGCTTGCTTTCCTGGGTGAGCAGCCCCCGGCGAGAGCCTACGGTATCACGGCTGTTCTCGACCGGGCGGCGTCTTCCGTTTCCCCGTTTTCGTTGCGCGTTCGCGGGACCGGTTTTTTCGGAAGACCGGACGCCCCGCGTGTCATTTGGGCCGGCGTTGAAGCCGACGACGACCTTGCAGTTCTTCACAGTAATCTGACAGTCGGGCTGCGCTCTATGGGGATCCCTGTCGAAACCCGCCCCTTCCACCCCCACATTACGCTGGGCAGGATAAAAAGATGGCGGCCGGGTTCACGGGTGTCGGATGTTTTCCCTAAAGAAGAGACTTTCGGCGGCGCCGTGACCGTCACCTCTATTCACCTTATGAAAAGCACGCTGGATCCAGGCGGCGCAATTTACGAAAGCCTTCACGAGTCGCGTCTTGGCCTTCATAGAGCGGAGGATTCTCATGCGCAAGCTTGAGAGGAAAAATCGAAACTTCGAAGAATTTCTGAAAGTACTCAACCGGAGCGGAAAGCCGGAATATCTGCCCTTCTATGAGCATCTTGCCAGTCCTTCGTTCATTGCAGCC
>Ga0101944_10005292_pt1 | contig 14879 bp, 9 predicted proteins | sample DewCreD2012metaG_FD_75245 | JGI IMG/M metagenome (GOLD analysis project Ga0101944, IMG submission 75245) | Hot spring sediment bacterial and archeal communities from British Columbia, Canada, to study Microbial Dark Matter (Phase II) - Dewar... ... | reverse complement strand
TTCGACGGTGATGGTGCCGTCGCGGGTGATGGCTTCGCAGGCGTTGAGGAGGAGGTTGACGACGGCTTGCTCGAGCTGCTGCTCGTCGCCGCGCACGAGGTCCGGTTCGGCGCCGAGGCGGGAGACGAGCGTGATGGCGCGGCCTTGCAGGTGCGGGGTGAGCATCTGGAGGCAGCGGACGACGAGGGCGTTGAGGGCGACGGGCTGAAAGGTGGATGCGGACGGGCGGGAGTAGCGCAGCACTTGGGCGACGATGTTGTCAATGCGGCGGGTTTCGTGGCGGACGGATTCGGCCAGTTCGGCTTTGGGGTGCTGTTCGAGCAGCAAATCGGCGAAGGTGCGGACGGCGACGAGGGCGTTTTTGACTTCGTGGGCCATTTCGGCGGCGAGGGTGCCGACGCTGGCGAGGCGGTCGAGCTGGCGGATGTCGGTTTCGAGGCGGCGGGCGAGGGTCAGGTCCTGGAGCAGCAGGAGGTGGCGGACCGGCGTTTGGGCCTCGCCGAGTTCGAGCAGGCGGACGCGGAGGTGGGCGAGGGGGCCGGGTTTGGCGGCGGGTTTGGGCCGCAGCGGGGGAGTCGGCGGTTGCAGGACGGCGGCCAGCAGCGGGCCGGCGGGGGCGGGCAGGGGGGCGGGGTGTTTCCCGGCGAGTTGGTGGCCGGGCAGGCCGAGCAACGGGGCGGCCTCGGGGGAGGCGGCGAGGATGTGGTGGCCTTCATCAAGCAGCAACGCCCCGCAGGCGAGGTCGTCGCGCAACAGGTGCGCGAAGCTCAGGGCGAGGTCGCCCTGGTCAATGCTGGAGCGGAGGGTGGGAGGCATGGCTGACGGTGGTGGCGGTGGTATGACCGATGGAGCTGCTGGGGAGCGGTGTAGCGTAAGTGATGCCGGGAGACAAGCCGCCTCCCGGCGGGACGGCACAGGACAGGCTATTGTCCCGAAATCACACGAGGGCAACGTCCGCCGTCGGGGCGGGGCCAATACACGGGTAGATTTGAAACTGAGAACGGCTGGCGTGTCATTTGCTCCGCTGATTCGCGATTATGAAAAACTATTTGCTGATGGGTGTGGTTTGCATGATGCCCTTTGGGGTTCTGGCCAACGGGTTCCGACTGCCGGACCAGGACGCGGCGGCGACGGCACGCGGCGAGGCGTTTGCGGCGACGGCGGACAATCCGTCCGCCATTTATTACAACCCCGCCGGCATCACGCAGTTGGAGGGTTGGCACGCCCGGGTGGGGCTGTATGCCATTTCTTTCACGACGGAGTTCAACGGCACCGCCGAGACGGACGGCGACTGGAATCTTTCACCGCAACTGTTTGCGGTCTATGCGCCGGCGGAAAAGCCGCTCGCGTTTGGGCTGGGCGTGTATGCGCCCTACGGCCTCAAACTGGAGTGGCCCGAGACCACCGGCTTCCGGAGCGCGGCGCTGGCGGCGGATTTGAAATATGTCACCGTGAATCCCGTGGTGGCGTGGCGGGTGTCCGACCGTGTTTCGGTGGCGGCGGGGCCGACCTTCAATTTTTCTGACCTGGAGTTGCGGCAGGGGCTGTCACCGTTTGCGGGCAATGACAGCTTCACCGTCAAGGGCGACGGGGAGGCCATGGGCTTCAACTTGGGGTTGCGCTGGGAGATCACCGAGCAGTTCGCCTTTGGTGCGGCGTATCGGAGCAAGACGGAGGTGGATTTTTCGGGCAGCTCGACGTTCTCAGCGATCGTGCCGCCGACGGCGCTGACGGTGCCGGCGAAAACGGAACTGGTGTTTCCCCAGAGCGTGGTGGGTGGGCTGTCGTGGCGGCCGACCCCCGCCTGGAATTTTGAGGTCAACGTGGACTGGACGGACTGGAACCAGTTGAACACAGTGACCATTCAACAGGCGGTGCCGGTGCCGCCGCTGGCACTGAACTGGGAATCGAGCCTGTATTACGAGTTTGGTGTGACGCGCAGCCTGGGCGAAGGCTGGCGGGTGAGCGCGGGCTACATCCTCAATGAAAACTCCGCGCCCGATGCCGGCTTCACGCCGTTGGTGCCGGACCTCAAGCGGCAGTTTGTCAGCCTGGGCGTGGGCTGCCAGGGCGCGCGGTTCAGCTTCGACGTTGCCTATCAATACGGCTTTGCCCAGTCTCGCACGGTCACCGGCAGCCCGGTTACGGTGGCGGGCGAAAGCGGCGACGGCACCTATGATTTCAACAACCACGCGGTCAGCGTCTCGTTGGGCTGGGCGTTTTGAGATGACGTTTTTTCCCGCCCTGGCGAAACGACCCCGACACGCCCGGGAACGTGCCGTTGGCCCGCCCGGGCAGGCGGAAAGGAGAATCTCTCATGGCACAATGGCCTGACTGGGAGGTGTTGCTGGGCGACGGTGATGCCGCCGTCAGCGCGCCCGTGTTGCAGATGGATGCCACGCGGGTTGTTTTCGAGTGGTATCGCCCCGAGCCGCCGCTCCGTCTCTCCCAAGTGGTGAATCCGCTCCGCTTGCGCCGGGCGGGCGTGGAATGTTTCGCCGGTCGCGGCGTGGTGACCGGGCTGCTGACGCTGGACAGCCGCGAAGCCTGTATTGTGCGTTGGGATGAACCTGGCCCGGAACCCGGGCACCTGACGGGTGGGGAAAAGGATGCGGCGGCCCGTTACGAAGCCTTTTTGTCAGGCTGGCAGGCGTGGCAACTGTTGCCAGAGCGCTTGAAGCTGACCTCCCTGGACCTGCACAGTTATCTCACCGCTTTACGGGCCGCGCTGGCCCCGGAGGAAATCCGCCTGGCGGCGTTGCCGCCCCGGGAGCGACCCGCCGCTGAAATGGAGTTGTTGCAAATGTGGGCACCCTGCGTGCTTGCCGCTGTGGACAAGTATCACGAGGATTTCGAGGCGGTGGTCGCCGCCCATAAAACGCCCGGGGAGGTCGTGGAGGTGCTGGTCCGGCGGCTCCTTAGTCCGCTTTTTTTGCCCGCCCCGTTTGGCCACCGCACTTTCTACAAGCCTCTGGGTTATGCCGGCGACTACGAGATGATGGGGATGATCATGCGCAACTCCTTTGAGGGGGAGACGCTGTATGCCAAGCTCGTGCATTATTGGCTGGTGCAGCAATGGGCCGCCCGGTCGGTGCGCAACCGCATCGCGCACCTCGGAGTCCGTCTGCGGGAGGAATCGGCGCGGGCGTTTGCCGCCGGGCGCAAGTTCCGGGTGCTGAACGTGGGTTGTGGTCCGGCCTGGGAAGTGCGGCAGTTCATCGCCACGAGTGCCCGGGCGGATGACGCCGAATTTACGCTCGTGGATTTCGAGGCCAACGCCATCCAGCACGCCGCCGAGCAGGCGGCGCGGGCCTGCCACGTCGCCGGGCGGCACACCAGCGTGCGGACGGTGCAGATGTCGGTGATGCAATTGATCAAGGAATCCTTGCGGGCGGGCGGCGCGCCTTTGGGACGGGATTTTGACCTCGTGTATTGCGTCGGCTTGTTTGATTACCTGCCGGCGCAGACCTGTCGGCAGTTGACCACCATGTTCTACAACTGGACCCGCGCTGGCGGGTTGGTGGCGGTGGCCAACATGATGCACAACAAGCCATACCGGCACATGGTGGAATACCTGCTCGACTGGCACCTCATCTACCGGCCGGCGGCGGAGTTGGAGCGCTTCGTGCCGACGGGCGTGCCGCGTGAGCAGTGGCGGGTCGTGGGAGAGGAGGTTGCGGTCAATCTGTTCCTCGAAGTCCGCAAACCGGCTTAAGCCATGCAAACGCCCTCCCCAGAATTGGTGGCCGGTTTCGAGCAGGAGAATCGAAACACCATCCGTCGGAATTTCACGGTGGCCAGCGTGGTGGGCATGGTGCTGGTGCCGTTATTTGGGTTTCTTGACGTGAAGGTGTATCCCGAACACGCCACCGAGTTCATCATGTGGCGTTTTGGTTGTTCGGCAGCCATCGCGGTGTTTCTGGCCGTGATGCACACGCCGTTCGGACTGCGGTATTACCGGGTGCTTGGCGTGACCTTGGTGCTGCTGCCGGCTGCCACGATTTCCTACATGGTGTTCCGGACCACGGGCGCGGAGTCGCCCTATTATGCGGGGCTGAATCTGGTGCTCCTGGTGGTGGGGTTCATCCTGCGCTGGACGCTGCGGGAAAGCGTGGTGGCGGTTGGGCTGGTCATTTTGCTATATTTCGCCGCCTGCCGCCTCAACGGGGACTTTGGGTTGCATGGCTTCCGGTTGAGCAACTATTTTTTTCTGGGTGCCACCGGCATCATCGTGGTCGTGGGCAACTACTGGTTCACCCGGCTGCGGTTTGACGAGTTCCGCAACCGTCATGAACTGGATCAGAAGAAGCGGCAGCTCGAGAACACCCTCCAGGAGCTCAAGCGCACGCAGGACGAACTCATCACCACCGAAAAGCAGGCCTCGCTCGGCGTCTGGAGCGCCGGCATCATCCACGAGATCAACAACCCGCTCAACTTCGTCCGCACCGGCCTCTACGCCCTGCGCCACGCCGAGAAGCACCTGCCGGAATCCGAACGGGCCGAGTTCAAGGAGGTGATGGCGGACATTGACGACGGCGTGAAGCGCGTCCACAGCATCGTCGAGGATTTGCGCTCCTACGCCCACCCGAAGAACGAAACGCTGGCGCTCGTGCCGCTGGCGGACGTGGTCCGGGTGGCGCTGCGGTTTTGCAGCGAGGGGCTGCGCGGCAAGGTCGAGGTGGTGCCGCAGGTGCCCGAGGATTTTCACGTCTTTGCCGAGCGCAACAAGCTCATCCAGGTGCTGACCAACCTGGTGCAAAACTCGATTCACGCGCTCGAGGAGAAGCGCTTCAGGGAGGGCGGGCCGCGGATCGTCATTGAGGGGCGGGCCGAGGGCGACCGGCGGCTCGTCGTGGTGCGGGACAACGGCCCGGGCATTCCGCCGGAGCATCTCGAGAAGGTTTTTGACCCGTTTTTCACGACGAAGCAACCCGGCAAGGGCATGGGGCTGGGGCTGGGAATTTGTTATCGCATCATCCAGGGCTTCGGGGGCACCATTCGCGTGCGCTCCGAGCCGGGCGAGTTTTGCGAATTCACCCTCGACCTGCGGGCCACGCCCCCCGCGACCAGTGACGACGATGCAAGCTGACTACGACTACAAGAAGTATGCGGTGCTGTATGTGGACGACGAGGAGCGCTCGTTGAAGAACTTCGCGCGCGCCTTCGGGGAGAGCTTCCGCATTCTGACGGCGAACAACGCCAAGGACGGCCTGGCGCTGCTGGAACAGCATCAAAACGAGATCGGCGTGCTGATGACCGATCAGCGGATGCCGGGCGAGCAGGGCACCTGGCTGCTGGAGCGCGCCCGCCAGCTCCAGCCCCGCATCATCCGGATGCTGGTGACCGCCTTCACCGACATGAACGCCGCCATCGAAGCCATCAACACCGGCGCGATTTACAAATACATCACCAAGCCGTGGGATCCGCCCATGCTGGACACGAATCTGCGGCGCGCGCTCGAGTTTTTCATGGTGCAGAAGGAGCGGGACGAGCTGTTGAAGGAAAAGCTGTCGGTCATCCACAACATGCTCATCGCGGACCGGCTGGTGAGCCTCGGCCTGCTGGCGCAGGGGTTGAGCCACCACATCCGCAATTCGCTGCAGGCGGTCAAAACCTTCCTTGATCTTGCGCCCGCCAAGCTCGAGGAGGAGCGGCTGTCGGTGGAGGGGATGCGCGACCCGGGATTCTGGCGCGAGTATTACCGCAACGCCCAGGGCCAGCTCGACAAGATCAACACGTTGTTGCACGACCTGTGGGCCACGCAGGACAAGCCCAATTTCGAGTTTGCCGACGCGGTGCGGGTGCGGGACCTGGTGGCCGAGGAGGCGGGCAAGTTGTCCGCCGCGCTCGCCGCCCGGCAAATCACCGTGGTCAACGACCTGCCCGCCGACCTGCCCGCGCTGCGCGTGGATGTGGCCAAGTTCCGCCGACTGTTCGAGCTGTTGTTGCGCGATGAAATGATCAGCCTGCCGCCCGGAAAAACCATCCGTTTCACCGGGCGGCACGTGACGCAGACCCATTCCGGCGTGCCGGAGGTCGAGGTCACGGTGGCGGACGACGGCCCGGGCCTGCCGCAGGAATCACTCCGCCTGTTGTTCGATCCTTTTGTCGTGCGGGTGGACGCGCCCACGGAGTATGGCATCAATTTGATGGCCTGTTTCTTCATCGTGCATCATCACGGCGGGCGCATCGAGGTGCGGAACGCGGCGGGGCAGGGGGCGGAGTTCATCCTGCACCTGCCGCTGGAGCCGACGGTGGCCCCGGTGGCTGACCGGCCCGAATTTCTGCAAAAGGTGCTGGTCAACGAGACGCTCTTCCAGAAGCTCATCTCCTCCGCCGAATAGCGCCGCTGATGCCCGGACCGGCCGGGGCGGCGGGACACCGGGATTTTTCCGGGGCGCCGTTCCGGGGGCGCGGGGTCCGCCTGCGCGGAATCTTCCCGAGTGGCGGGCGCGCGGCCGTCCGCCTACGCTCCGGGCCAGCTTTGCATTGACCGGCGCGTGACGTTGCCGGTTAACTGGCCCACGTTGGCGCGCGACGGCGCAAGGTGGCCTGCGGGTCGGCGGTTCGGCCCGTTTGACCGTGGAGTGGCGGTGCCGGCTTGGACGTCGCGGAGTCCATCACGATGAAATCAATCCTGGTCCTCGCCCCCCACCCGGAGGTGGTGGAAACCCTGCGCGGCGGCCTCAGCGCGGACGCGTGGCGCATTCTGCATCGCGTGAGTATCGAGGAGGCGGAGCCGCTGCTGGCCCACCGGCTGGCCGACGTGTGCCTGCTGGACCTTGACCTGACCGGCGTGCAAAGTTCGTGGGTCATTGAAAAGTTGCGCCGCCAGGCGCCCCAGTTGCCGGTGATCGTGGTGGCCGGCAGCCGGCAGCCGGAATGGGAGGAGGACGCCCGGCTCAAGGGCGTGCAACACGTGCTCGGCAAGCCGTTGCGCCCGCGCCTGCTGGAGGCGGTGCTGCAACAGATCGCGGGGGCCCCGGTCCCGCCCCCGTCGGCGGCCCCGGCTGCGTTCGCGCCGCCGGTCTGGGCACCCGCCGGTTCCGACACGGGTCGGCTCCATGCCGCGTCGGCTCCCGCCAGCGGCGGATTGACCACCCACCCGCTCAAGGTGATCCGGGATTTTTCCGCCATCCTCACTCATTCGCTGGAGGCGGGGGCGTTGTTGCGCCAGTTTCTCCTCCTCATCCGGGAGCTCACGGGCGTCAATCGCGCGGCCATTTTCCTTCGGCCGGCCACGCCTCCGTTTCTCGGCGCGGGCGAAACGGCCGACAGTCAAACCTTGTCCGCCGCGTGCGGCATCGGCCTGTCCGCCGCGCTGCTGGACGTGGTGAAGCTTTCCTTTGCCGGGGGGCTGGGCGCGCAACTGCACCGGTCCGGGCGCATCCTGCGCCGGGGCGCCGCCGAGGCGGCGGACCCGGAGACGCGCCGGGAGTTTGAACTGCTCGGGGCCGAGGTGGCCGTGCCCATCCTGGACCGCGAACAGTTGCTGGGCGTGGCGCTGTTCGATGTGCGCGTCACCGGAGAACCGCTGGCCAACGCCGAACTGGAACTCATCTTCCATCTCCTCGAACAGGTCGGACTGGCGGTGAAAAACATCCGGCTGCACGACCAGGTGGCGGCCAACCACGAGATGCTGGCCGACGTGATGAGCGAGTTGAGCTGCGCCTGCATCGTCGTCAGCCGCGATCTGGTGGTGTTGCACGCCAACCGCACGGCCCGCAAGTATTACGGTCCGACCGGCCGCCGGGCGGGCGAGCTTGAATTCAGCGACCTGCCCCCGGCGCTGGGCTCGAAAGTCTTTCAGGTGCTCAAGACGGGGGCGGGACTGGCGCCGTTCCGCTACACGCCCGAGGACGAGCCGGGCGCGGTCTATCAGGTCACCATTTCCCCGATCCACCGGGGCGGCGCGGCGACCCCCACCTCGGTGCTCCTGATGGTGGAGGACCGCACGCAGGCCGAGCAGTTGCGGGCGCTCGAGCAGAAGGCGGAGGAACTCAAGCTGCTCCGCACGATGGCCGAGCGGCTGGCGGCCGAGATCGGCAACGCCATCGTGCCGGTGCATGTGCATCAGCAGATTCTCCCCGAGCGCGGCAAGGACGCCGAATACCGCGCCAAACTCGCGCAGGACCTGGGGGACTGCGCCAGCCGCATCAATCGCCTGGTGGCGCAGATGCGTTACCTGGGCGGCGGCGCGGGCGGCGCGCAGGAAACCTTCCCGCTGGGCAAAGTGCTGGAGGAGGCCTACCAGGAGGCGCGCAAACAGCACCCGGACCGGCAGGACAAGCTGGTGCATCCGTTCGCCAAGCGGCCCGTTATCATCACGGGTGACCGGCCGGCCTTGAAGCATGTCTTCACGGAGGTCTTCCTGAACGCCCTGCAAAGCAGCCCGGCCTCCGGCCAGATTGAAGTGCGCCTCGAGGAGGAGCCGGGGTCGGATCGGGTCTGCCTGGAGGTGCGCGATGGCGGGGCTGGCTTCACCGAGGAAGCGCGACGGCAGGCGGGCACGCCGTTTTTCACCACGCGGATTCCCGGGGTGGGGCTGGGGCTGGCGGTGAGCCGGCGCATTCTCGAATCCCACCGCGGGCGCCTCGAAATTCCGCAAACCGGCCAGCCCGGCCTCGTGAGAATCACCCTGCCCGTCGCGCCCGCCAGCGCTGGCTGAACCCGAACGCTGAAGTTCGCCTTCGCGGAAACGCCGGAACGGTTGCCGGGCCGGTGGCCGCTCGCGCCGGGCGCAGTGGCCTCCGCCGCCGCGTTTCGCCCGGCTCCCGGAGAAAAACACCCGTCCGTGAATGCGCAGCGGCCCGTGACCGGCGACGCGCCTGCGGGACCGTGCGGGCGGGTCAGGTTGAGAGCAGTTGCAGCGCGGCCTCGGCCATTTTGGGGCCGGTGAGGCCGTGCTTCTCGTAAAGGTGTTCGGCGAGATAGGCGCTCTGGCCGAATTCGTCCTGGATGCCCAGGCTGGTGATGCGGTGGGCGACTCCGGCGCGGGACAACGCGTGGCTGACCTGCGCGCCCAGCCCGCACACGACCTGGTGGTCCTCGATGGTGACCACCTTGCCGCACGCCCGCACCAGCGGGGCGATGGTGTCGAGGTCAATACGATTGACGAACGGGTTGTTGATGACCGTGGCCTGGACGCCCTGGCCCGCGAGAATTTTCCCGGCCTCGACGGCCTTGTTGAACAACGTGCCGCAACCGATGAGCACCACGTCACTCCCGCGTTGCGTCACCTGCGCCTTGCCCCACGGATAGGTCGCGCCCGCAAGCCAGTGGACGGGGTAATTCTCGCGCCCGACGAAGAAGATGTAGCTCTCGCCGTCCTTGCCGGCCTTGCGGTCTTCGGCCTGGCGCTTGATGGCCTGATACATCAGTTCCTCGGCCTCACCGGCGCAGCTCGGAGCGATGACCACGGTGTGCGGGATGGCGCTGACCGCCGCGAAATAAGTGGTTGCCTGATGGCTTGCGCCGTCGGCGGCATCCTGGAAGCCGACGTGTGAAAACACCGCGATGACCGGTGCCTGCGACAACGCGGCCATGGTCAATGGGAGGTTGCCCTTGGTGACGCCGAACTGGCCGAACGTGTCCACGATGGGAATGAACCCGGCCTTGGCCATGCCCGCGCCGATGCTGACCATGTTCGCCTCGGCAATGCCCACGTCCTGGAACCGGCCCGTGGCCTTCTGGAACGTGCTGATGCCCGTCGAGCCGGGCACGTCGGAACTGATGCTGAACACCGGATAGCCTTCCCTGGCCGCGCGGATGGCGCCGCTGGACAGGCCGGCTTGCACCTTGTCCTTCTTGACGGCGGGCGCGCTGGCCGGGGCGGCGGTCCTGGCTTTTTTCGCGGCCTCCTTCTGTTCCCAATCGGCGCGGAGGGACTGCGCCCAGGCGGCCAGTTCCGGCGGGGTCTGGCCGGCAAAAATCTCGTTCACGAAGTCCACGATCTTTTCGGCATTGCCGAGCGGGAAACCGTGGCCGCCGGCGGCATTCTCCATGGTGCTCTTCACGCCGTAGCCCTTGATGGTTTTGCACCAGAGGCAGACGGGTTTGGCGGGGTTGGCGCGGGTGTCGGCGACGGCTTTTTCCACGGCCAGATAAACGGCCTGGAGGTCATGGCCGTTGGCCACCGGGCGCACGTCCCAGCCGAGGTCGTCCAGCGCTTCGAAGGTGGGCTGCATGCTGAAGGCGTCCTTCGTGATGCGGCCGGAGAGCTTGGTGTCATTGTCGGAAATGACGAGCACGAAGGGGTTCAGGCGGCCCTTGCCGGCCAGGCCGGGGATCGAGGCGAACGCCTCGCGCGCCTCGCCTTCCATGGCCGCGCCGTCGGACATCACGCAAAGGGTGACGCGGTCGCGCCGGGCCAGCCGGTCGCCCATGGCCAGGCCCTGCGCCTGCGGCACGGCGGAGGACAGCGGGCCGTTGGAGAGCAGCACGCCCTCGGGATTGAGGTGCGATTCCCCGTGGCCGGTGAGTTTCGAGTGGATGCCGCGGAACCCCTTCAGGTCCTCGAAGGTGAGGCCGTCGAACCCCCAGTTGGCGCGCAGCGCATAAACACCGTTCTCGGCGTGGCCTGCGTCGTTGACGTAGTTGAAGGCCTCATGCCACGGGCGGTCTTTCACGGCGAACATCAGGCTGTGGATGGCGGAATTGATTTCCGCGAACGCCGCCGGGCCGCCCCAGTGGCAGGCGGCGCCGCCGTTGACGGCGTGGACGTTCATCAGCGCGACGAGGCCGCGCGTCGCCCTCGGGCAGCCGCAGACGACCGCCTGGGCGGCGGCGTTGCGGACCGTGGTGGCGTAACGCGGCGGGCCGGCGGGCGTGGGCGCGAGGCGCGCGCGCAGCGGCAGGGGTTGGAGCGGGGGGACTTCGACTTGGGCGACGGTGGAGGTGTCAGCGGCCATGAGTTGAGTGTGTTTGGTTTGGTTGCCAGCGGGCGAATCAAACGGCGGCCAAGCTACGGGAAAAGGCGGCGGAATTGAACTGAAACTTGTGCAAAAAATTCCTCAAGGAGCGCAGTCGGCGTCCCGGCGGCGGCGGGGGATTTGCCGCCGCCCCGCTTGACTCTCCCGGGCCGCCGGCCAAATCTCCCCTGCCTCCGGGCATCCTATGAATTTGCCGCCCCCGATCCTGAGCGCGCCCCCCGCGCCCATCCTCATCACCAACATCGAGAGCATTCCGGGCAAACGCGTCGTGGAGCATTACGGCCTGGTTGCCGGCAACACGGTCCGCGCCAAGCACGTCGGGCGCGACATCATGGCCAGCCTCAAGAACCTCGTGGGCGGCGAGCTCAAGGGCTACACCGAGCTGCTGCAGGAAGCGCGCGCCGAGGCCACGCAACGCATGGTGGCGCAGGCCGCCGCGCTCGGGGCCAACGCCATCCTCAACGTCCGATACGCCACCTCCTCCGTGGCGCAGGGCGCGAGCGAGTTGTTCGCTTACGGCACCGCCGTCCGCGTGGAGAACGCCGCATGAACGGGGACGCCGTGGCGATGCTGGTCGGGCTGGTCCTCCAGTTCGGCGTTCCGGTGGCGCTCATTGCGCTCGGGTATTTTGCCGGGCGGGAGGCCGAGCGGCGGCATTATGCCTCGATCCAGGAACGCGAGGCGCGGTTCCTGCGCCTGCCCGCCGTGCCCACGAAAGCCTGGGACACGACCCGCGCCGTGGCGGAGGCCCGGCTGGTCTGCGGTTCCGTGGTGGTGTCCGCCGATTATTTCAAGCGGCTGCTGGCCGCCCTGCGGAATCTCATCGGAGGCCGGATGCGGGCCTACGAAAGCCTGCTGGACCGCGCCCGGCGCGAGGCGGTGTTGCGGCTCAAGGAACAGTGCCCCGACGCGCACCTCATCGTGAATCTGCGGATCGAGACGAGCACCATCGCCAGCCGCAACCGGCAAAACGGCGTCTCGTGCGTGGAACTGACGGCCTATGGCACGGCCATCCGCTATCAGGAATGAAGGAATGACGGGCGTTGCGGCTCCGTCGCCGCTTACCGCATCCCGAGTTCCCGGCGCAGGAAGCTGAGTTCGTCGAGCTTCTCCTCGATTTGTTTGCTGGTCGGTTTGCCCGCGCCGTGGCCGGCCTTGGTTTCAATGCGGATGAGCACCGGGTTCCGGCCGGCGTGATATTCCTGGAGCCGGGCGGCGAACTTGAAGCTGTGCGCCGGGACCACGCGGTCGTCGTGGTCGGCGGTGGTGATGAGGGTGGAGGGATAGCGCACGCCGGGGCGGAGGTTGTGGTAGGGCGAATAGGCGAGCAGGGTTTGGAACTCCCGCGGGTCCTCGGCGCTGCCGTAGTCGCTCTTCCACGCCCAGCCGATGGTGAACTGGTGGAAGCGGAGCATGTCGAGCACGCCGACCGCCGGGAGGGCCGCAGCGAACAGGTCGGGTCGCTGCACCAGGCACGCGCCGACCAGCAGGCCGCCGTTGCTGCCGCCCTGGATGGCGAGTTTCCGGGGCGAAGTGTAACCGTTGGCCACCAGCCATTCCGCCGCGGCGATGAAATCGTCGAAGGTGTTTTGCTTTTGCAGTCTGGTGCCGGCGCGGTGCCATGCCTCGCCGTATTCGCCGCCGCCGCGCAGGTTGGCGAGGGCATAGACGCCGCCCATTTCGAGCCACGCCACGCGCGCGACGCTGAAGCCGGGGGTGAGGCTGATGTTGAATCCGCCATAGCCGTAAAGCAGCGTCGGATTCCGGCCGTTCAACTTCAGTCCCTTCCGGTGGACCAGGAACATCGGCACCCGGGTCCCGTCCTTGCTGGGATAGAAGACCTGCTTCGTCTCGTAAGCGTCCGGGTTGAAATCCACCTGCGGCTGGCGGAAGACGGAACTCGCGCCCGTGACGGCGTCGTAGCGGTAGATCGTTCCCGGCGTCGTGAAGCTGGTGAACGAGTAGAAGCTCTCCGTGTCGGCGCGTTTGCCGCCGAAGCCGCCCGCCGTGCCCAGCCCGGGCAACGCGACCTCGCGCACGAACGTGCCATCGAGGTTGAACACCTTGACCACGGTGTGCGCGTCCTTGAGGTAGGTGGCCACGAACTGGTGGTTGAGCACGTTGACCGCGCGCAGGGTGTCGGCGGTTTGCGGCAGGATTTCGCGCCAATGTCCGCGTTGCGGGCGGGTGATGTCTATGCCGATGAGCCGGCCCCGTGGCGCGTCCAGATCGGTCTTGAACCAGAAGAGCGGGCCGTCGTTGCCCACGAAATCGTAACTCGCGTCGAAGTCCATCAACAACTCAACCACCGCGCTGCCGGGCGCGTCGAGGTCCTGGTAGAGCACGCGGTTTTTCGGGTCCGTGCCCTGGCTGGCGGCGATGATGAGATACCGTCCGTCCTCCGTGACTGCCGCGCCGAAGCCCCAATCGGGCTGGTCTTTGCGCTCATAGACCAGCGCGTCCTCCGCCTGGTCGGCGCCGAGCCGGTGGAAGTAAAGCTTGTGGAATTTGTTCACGCCTTTGAGCGCGTCGCCGGGCGTCGGGGCGTCGTAACGGCTGTAATAAAAGCCGCTGTTGTCCGGCCGCCAGGCCGCGCCGCTGAACTTCACCCACCGCAAATGGTCGGTGAGGTCTTTGCCGGTCCGCACGTCCCGCACGCGCCATTCGTTCCAGTCCGAGCCGGACGCGGAGGTGCCGTAGGCGAGGTAATTGCCGTCTTCGCTCACCTGCAGGCCGGCCAGCGCCACGGTGCCGTCGGCGGAAAGCGTGTTCGGATCGAGCAGCACGCGCGGTTCGGCGTCCAGCCGGTCCGCGGTGTAAAGCACGCTTTGGTTCTGGAGCCCGTCGTTGCGCGTGAAGAAATAACGCCCGCCCGCCTGAAACGGCACGCCGTAACGCTCGAAGTTCCACAACCTGGTCAGGCGGGCGCGGAGGGCGTCGCGGCCCGGGATGGCATTGAGGTAGGCGAAGGTGACCTGGTTCTGCGCCTCGACCCACGCCTTGGTGGCGGGCGAATTGTCGTCCTCGAGCCAGCGATAAGGATCGGGCACGAGCGTGCCGTGGTAATTGTCCACCACGTTGGTTTTGGCGGTGACGGGATACGCGAAACGGGCGGGCGCGGGCCGCGTGGCGCAACTGGCGGCGACCACGAGCGCGGCGGCAACCGACAGTCCGAGGATGGGCTTGAACATGGGCGGAGCATGGCCGCGTGACCGGCACCGGTCAACCCGGGCACGCCGCCTTGCCCGCGTTCATGGCGTGGCGCACCGGCGGCGCGCGCCGGTCCCGCCGTTTCGGCCCAACTCCGTGTCCGCGCCGGGCGACGCGCGGCGCCTCGGCCTAACCGGGGCGGTTGCGAGGGGCGGCATGGCCCGGATATTCCCACTCCGGGGGGTGCCGGTTTGCACCGGCTTGTCCTGGTAAAACATCCACAGCCGGTCCTGGACTGGCGCTCCGCTCTGTCGGCATTTCGGGCGGGGTGTGAAGTATCCGGCATGGGTGCGTTTCTTTCGGGTGTGAACGACGAATGGCCCGCTTTTCAGGGGGAGCTTCGACCTCCAAGAATGGACGCGCATCGGAGCCATGAACCTGCCCGACAGCCCCCTCACCCGGCGGGACGCCACCCTCTCCCCCAGCGGGGGAGAGGGCAGGGTGAGAATTCTCCCAACCAGAAGTTCGCGCTTTGAACCCCCGAACCGCAGCGCCGACGCCGTAGTGGGACAGGCGTCCCGCCTGTCCGGTGAGGCGTCCATTGGGTGTGAGTCCAGCGCGAGTTTGGCGGTGCCACCGGACAGGCAGGATGCCTGTCCCACTACCGGGTTCGGGGGGAGGGGCGCGGGCTTCCGCCCGCTTCACCGTCCGAATTCCCCAGCGGCCCCCCAATCTCCTGCCCGCCGGGGCCTGGTGAGGCGCAGCGGGGCGTGGCGGGCTATCAGGCGCACCGGGAGC
>Ga0101944_10005291_pt1 | contig 14880 bp, 12 predicted proteins | sample DewCreD2012metaG_FD_75245 | JGI IMG/M metagenome (GOLD analysis project Ga0101944, IMG submission 75245) | Hot spring sediment bacterial and archeal communities from British Columbia, Canada, to study Microbial Dark Matter (Phase II) - Dewar... ... | reverse complement strand
CTTGAGGTAAGGGACGTTGAGCCGCGGGATCAGATCCTCATAAGCGGCCAGGGCTTCCTCCTTTCTTCCTTGTTTCAGAAGAATTTCCCCCTTGAATTTTCTGGCTTCCCAGAAAGAGGGGTCCAAGGCCAGGGCGCTGTCCAGTTCTCGAATCGCTCCCTGAAAGTCCTGTTCGTTGTAGAGGTAGCGGGCCAGGGCCATGTGGGTGAAGGCGTCGGAGCTCGATGCCGCGCACTCCCTCAGGAAATCCTCCACCGGCTTGAGATTCTTCATCTCCCCATAGGCCCCTTCCAGCCTGCGGTAAGCCAGAAAACTGAACTGCGGGGCAATCTGGACCACTTTCTTCCACGCGGACACGGCCTTCTTGTACTCCTGCTTCAGGAAATAGAGGTCCCCCAGGTGAAGGTGCGCATCCAGACAGGTTTCATCAATGGAGATCGCTTTTTGATAACAGGATTTTGCTTGGGAAAGATCTCCCTTCTCCAGGCCGGCTTTGCCGAGTTCCACCTGGTAATGGGCCAGCACGTGCTTGTGGTTTCCCCTGCTCCCCTTGGCGATCTTTTGCCTGGTGGCAAAGGCGTTTTCCCAGTCCCTGAGGTCTTCATAAATCTTTTCCAGCCCATCCAGGACCTCCAGGTTCGTCGGGTCTTTTTGAAGCGCCTGATGCAGGGCTTCCAGAGCCCGGTTCATGAATCCGCCCTTTCGGTAATCCAGCCCAAGGTCAATGAGCGCTCTTGTCTTGGACCCCTCATCGATGTTGGGCCTCAGAATAATGCTCTGACGAATGCGGATCGCCCGGTCGATGTCCCCTTTGGACCGATAAAGATTCCCCAGGGCCACGTAAGTTTCAATGGTGTCGGAATTGATCTGGACGGATTTGGTGAATTCCTCGATCGCCTGGTCGCGGTCGTTGGAAAGAATGTACTGGATGCCTTTAAAGAAGGCTTTGTCGCTTTCTCTCCGCAGGACCCGGGTACTCTTCTCCTTTCGATAGCTCAGAAAGCGACCGGCAAGTCCTCCCAGAATCAGGCTGATCAGGATGATGAGGCACAGTTGTTGGTGGGTGGGCTCCAGAAACCAATCCCAGAGCTGCTGCATTTCAATTTCCCTCCTCCCTTACCGCCGGCCTCACGCGGCATCCGGCTTGGACGGAGGGACAGGGTCTGAAGTGATCGGCAGGTTCCTGAGGTTGTTCACTTCTTTTTCTTTTTCCTCCAGCGTTCTGGTGAGAACCTTGATCTTTTTTTTCAAACGGAATCGTTCGGCGATTCCGTAAAGTCCGATCGACAGGACCCCGAGGAGATAGGTGACAATGATCACCTCGTAAAGAGTGATCTCCGAGGTCATCCTCTCCTGGAAGAAGTAGGGGTTCATCCTGAATTGGACAGTTTTCGAAAGGGCGGCATTGTTCTGGACCACGAGAATGATCACCGCCAGGCCGATCAAAATGAAGACAATCGCTTTAAGATGGGCCATGTTCAACCTCCTCTTGGATTAAGGGCTTTTCTGAAAAAAGGGGACCAACTTCGCATAGGTGGCCTCGATGTGTTCCGGAATCACGCGCACGTCATCGATCACGGTCATGAAATTCGTGTCCCCTTTCCATCGGGGGACAATGTGGAAGTGCATGTGGTTCTCCATGCCTGCGCCCGCCACGTGACCGAGGTTGAGCCCCACATTGAAACCGTCCGGTTTCATGGCTTGCTTCAGAATCTCGACGGATTTGCGAACCATGAGCAGGAGACCCAGCGTCTCGTCCTGATTCAGTCGTTCGAGGGAGGAGACGTGTCTGACCGGCGCCACAAGGAGATGACCGTTGTTGTAAGGGAATCGGTTCATCACCACCATGGTTCGCGGTCCCACGTGGAGAATCAGCCGCTCCTGATCCTTGCTTCGATCGGTTCCAGGGCAGAAGATACAGCTGTCCGCCTTGTTTTGCGCGAGAATGTATCCCATCCTCCATGGCGCCCAGAGGACCTTCATGCCGCTCTCTTCACCCATGCACGTTCACCTCCTGCAACAGGCTCTCAATCGAGATCGATGATCTCCCCCTTCACCGTGTCCCCGCACTCCAGGATCCCAATGCTGTGGACTCCGGACGAACTATACCCGCTGGCGGTCCCGGGATTGAACACAAGCACTCCCCGGACCACGTGATTCACCGGTTTGTGGGAGTGCCCGTAGACCACCACATCTACGTCGTCGAATTGGGCCAGGACTCTTTCCTCCAAACCCTCGGGAGAACCCCAACCGTGGATGAGCCCGAACCTGAACCCTGCGATCTCAACGATTTTTTTCTCGGGCAACACCGCTCGAATGTCCAAAGGGTCCATGTTCCCGTACACCCCATGAAAGGGCTTGGAACTGAGGAAGTCCAGGACCACCGGGGAGGTATAATCCCCCAGATGGAAAAGGATTTCCGCCTGGGAAAAGTGATGCGCCAGGAGCTCTTTCATGTCCCTGCTGACGCGGTGCAGATGCGTATCGGAGAGTACGCCGATTTTCATGCCCATAAGCCCGTTCTTGCTAACCCTTCACCAAAGGTAATCGTTTGATGCGTTCGTAAAAAGTCCCGCGGAGTGAATCTGTCATTTCGAGCGCAGGGAGAAACCTGACTCGCCTTGGCGAGTCATCCTGAGCAAAGCGAAGGATCTGTTATTTATGGACAGATCCCTCTCTTTGTTCGGGACAACGCTCCGCGTTGGATTTCTCGCTTCGCTCGAAATGACATGAAAAGGGGCTTTTTACGAACGCATCACAGTTTAGCTCTTTGAAATAATCACAGAAAAGGGCCATCCATTTCAAAGAGCTAACCTGGTATTATCAAAGTATATCAGCATGAAAAAAAAAGACAAGCCGTAATCAAGGTTTCCCAAAGGGGATTGACGGGAAAAAATTATTTTGTAGAATAACGCCATGAAATTTACAGGTTTTGGGTTTTGGAGGAGCTGTCATGCCGATTTATGAATTCTATTGCAATAAATGTCACATGATTTTCAATTTCTTCTCTTCCAAGATCAACACGGACAAGAGACCGCTCTGTCCCAAGTGCCGCAAGGTCAAACTGGAGCGGCAGATGTCGCTTTTCTCGCGGGTGCGTCAGCGAGGAGAAAACGAGGACTCCCCCATGCCGGACATCGACGAGTCCAAACTGGAGCATGCCATGAACCTTCTCGGCCGGGAAGCGGAAACCATGGATGAAAATGATCCGAAACAGGCGGCCAACCTCATGCGCAAATTGAGCGACATGACCGGTATGAATTTGGGTCCGGGGATGCAGGAGGCTCTCCGCCGGATGGAAGCAGGCGAAGATCCGGAACAGATCGAGCAGGAAATGGGCGACCTCCTGGAAGAGGAAGACCCCTTCAGCTTCGGGGACAAGAAGACCGGCAGAGGCCTCAAGAGACGCCCACCCGCAAAGGACGAAACGCTGTATGAGCTGTAGGAGGATCGCTGCGCTAGAGGAGCGGGGCTTCGCCCCTTGAGGGAGGGCGGAAGGCCAGGGGGGTACCTCAAGCGGAGCGGACCTTTAGCGGAGCGATCCTTAAACCCCGCAGGGGCGCTCCTATATCGCCACCAGCTCTATTTGCCCCCATGTCGCCAATTTATCTCCCAGGACCACCAGGACGCCCAGGATGCCTTTGACGCTTCCCGCCCATCCGTCAATCCCCTTGAGATCTTTCGGCCCCTGAATCCTGTTGCACAGAGCGGTGGCCGCAGCATCCGCAAGAGCGGCTGAAGGGGAAAGCACACAGCCCGCATCCGCCTTTCCCAGGCTCAAGGAATGACCTATGGTCGCCGACGAGGAGGCGACTCCCACAGGCATGAGCCTCGGGGGAATCACCAGGCCGATCTTTTCGCTCAGGGGCGAAGGTCGTGCAAAAACAGAAACGGTCACCGGCCGGTCGGCCTTCATAAAGAGATCTCCCCCGTTTTCCACAATCACCTGATTCGATTTCTCCAAAAGACGCTTTCCGACATACTCGGCGATAGCGCCGGCCACAGAGGCCATGGGACCCACTCCGACCTCCCTGGAATGCTCAATCATTTCCTTGACAAGGGGCGGGGCGAAGGGATCTTCGGGATAGGGCTCCAGAGCGGTGAGAAACTCCGAGTGAGTTTCGATGTAGCTCTCGATGTGATGCCTTGCCTCGAACACAAGATCGCGGGTCTCTTTCTCCAGGTTCCGCTCCGCGCTGACCTGGAGATCCGTTTCTTTCACGGCCACCTCAAAGGTGACAAGGCCGCTGGATCGGACTCTTCTTCGGTAGTAACGCTCTGTGTAGTCTTCCAATACCTTCACACCACCGTACTGTAGGAGCAAGCTCCTGCTTGCGATCCATCGCGGCCGGGAGGCCGCTCCGACATCATCCGTCCAGACCCACCTCGGTCTTGCACTTGTTGCACCGCTTGGCTCCCCGGAACAGCTTGTGGCCGCAGCTTGGGCAAACGTAGCGAGACTCCTCATCCTCCACCCATTTTTCAGTCCCCACGCTGCGCCAGTGAGGAATCGCCCTCAAGATGACTTTTTTGCCCACGGGCATGGGGAAATGCTCGATCAACTGACAGGGGAAATCTCCGCATTCGTGGCAGCCGGAATACCCTTTCTTGGTAGTGCAGTCTTTGATGTCACATTTCTTGCAGTAAATAAAAGGCTCCTCGGAGAGGCATCCCTTGCAGTGAATATCCTCCACGCAAAGGCTTTCGCTTCCTGCAAGCCTGCCCTTGTAAAGGTCCACGAGCTTTTCTTTGAATTTCAAGTTGTTTTCCCGTGTGGCGTAAAGAACAGCGCACACGCCGCAGTAAAGCCCGCAGGGAGCCAGGTAATCACGATTGAGTTCCATGGGACACCTCTCCGGTTAAAGGGTTTTGAAGACAGGAAGGATGAACAAGGGTACTTCGATTTACGGCACGCGTCAAGGAGCCCTGAAAGGGAAAAATTCCTGAATGCCATAAGGAAAGAATTGTGCTAAGGATTTCCCAGGGAAGACTTCTTTCCGCCGCCGCCCCAAAAACTCTCGGAGGACTCTTATGGAAATTTTCAATGCCCTGGACAAAGCACCTGCCAAGATCGAGACCTACCCTTACAAAGGCAAACCCTACAAGGTCAAAGAGGTGTGGATACGCTGGCTCAGCCAGGCCGGCCCCAAGGACACTCCTGAGTACGGTTTGCGTTTTTTCACCATAGGCCCGGCAGGCGAGATCCCGATTCACAATCACTTCTACTACCAGACCATGTTCATTCTCAGCGGCCGGGTCGCCGTGTTCTCCCACGAAGCCGAAACAGACAAAATCAAGCAAGAGAGGACCGCCGGACCCTTTGACGTGGTCTTTGTCCCGAGCATGGAGCCGCACAGCTTCAGGAACCTGAGTCCCTCCGACCCGGTGCTTTTCCTCTGCTGCGTGGGGAATGTTTACGAAGAGGAAGACAAGTAGTCGCTCGTCCGTCGTCAGTTGTCAGTTGTCGCTGCCCAGAGTCAAGCATACAGAATCAAGTGTAGTGTCTTAGTGACCCTTTAGGCATTCAACTTCTTTTCACCCCCTCCTCGCCTCCCCCATCAAGGGGGAGGAGCCTATTTGCTTTGGCTCAATCTTCCCCTCCCCTGTTGCCCGTCCTCCGTAGCAGGGCTACTGCGGAGGATGGAGGAGAGGCTGGGGGAGGGGGCAGCCAATGCCCATCGGTTGGCAAATGCGGAGACACACCACCAGGATCGCGCTACAACCCCTTTGCGTGGAGGGCGGCCCCGAGGGCGCCGACAATCTGCGGCTCCTGGTACACATGAATCGGGTGCCCGAGCTTCTCCTCGATGAAGGCGACCACCCCCCGGTTCTTCGCCACCCCGCCGCTCATCGTGACTTCCCGTTTGACCCCGAGGGTCTTCACCATGCTCCATACGCGGTTCACGATGGCCCGGTGAATGCCCCTGATGATTTGTTCTTTGGGATGGTTCTGAGCCACAAGGGAAATGACCTCGCTCTCGGCGAAAACCGTGCACACACTGCTGATCCGCACCTCACCGTTCGCTCCCATGGAGAGGGATCCCATCTCGTCCAGGGGCACCTTCAGCTTGGCCGCCATCACTTCAAGAAAGCGACCCGTGCCGGCAGCGCATTTGTCGTTCATGGTGAAGTCAACCACCTTGCCGGCCGGACCCACCTGGATCACCTTGGAGTCCTGGCCTCCGATATCAATAACGGTCCTGGTGTCGGGAAAGAGCTTATAGGCACCGAGGCCGTGGCAGGAAATCTCGGTCACTTTCTTGTCGGCAAACGGAACGGAGATCCGGCCATAGCCCGTCGCAACAATCCGTTTCACCCGATCGCGCTGCAAAGCAGCCCGGTTCAGCGCCTCCTCAAACGACTTCCCGGCCGCCTCGGTGCTGTTTGCGCCGGTTTCCGTGATGCTGTAGGAGAGGATCTCCTCCTTTTCATTAATGAGGACGCAGTCCGTGCTGAGAGAACCGACGTCAATTCCTACGAAGATGTCCATGGTCCGTCGTCCGTTGTCCGAAGGCCGTTGACCGATATCCGTTCACGGTTGACCGTTAAGCTTGCAGAAACAGGTACCATGAGCCGATTCACGAGTCGTTTTTTTCTTGTCCCTTGTCACTCGTCCCTTGTCACTCTCTTCTAATTCTCCATTGTTTCAAAAAACGCATCCAGCCTGGTGCGGGCCTGCTCTTCGGAATAGGCCCTGGAGTCGGTGATGTCCCCTTCAATGATCACCGACGGAACTCCCAGACGATCCATGAGGAGCCTCTTGAGATCGTACTGCCCTACGGAGTAAGGTTTGCAGCTCCTTGCCGAATGAATGACCAAGCCGTCGACTTGGTAGTCCTTGATGAGACTCTCCATCAGATGGAGCCGGTGGTTGAGGTTGTTGTTGAGAATGACAAGGCTGTAGGCTTTTGCCATGGACTCCAAGGGACGGTCCGAATCCATGTAAGGCGTTGTCTCGGCCCAGGCATTGGTGTAGGTGGCGGTGACAAAGTTCATCCCGTGCTCGGCGAAGAGGTTGGCATAGTCCCTCACCTTGTACCACATGGCAATGTTGTCCCACATGAGCCTCTTTCGCTCGTTGGTGATCGCCCCGACCCCCTGCGCCACCCTCTCCCTAAGTTCCTTGAGCAAAGTCCGGTAATAGTCCAGGGCCACGGGTAAGCCCCGAAGAGAAACCACCGGGGCCAGGTGGCCGAAGGCGTCAAAAATCGTCATGGGAGCAGGTCTCGCCTTCATGGTGGCAAGCACCTCTCCCCAGGTCTGGGACGTTTCCTTGGCCGTGCGGATGACTTCCTGAAATTTCTCCTCATTGAAAGAAACGCCGGAGATGCGCTCCAGCTCGGGGATCATCTCTTCAAACTGGCCCACCATGTAAGCGACGTCCCCTTCCTTGATCTCGGCGAAATTGTAAGGGGTGTCGAACAGGATCAACGGGATTTTCCAGTGATGGGCCAGCACCTTGTACCAGTAGACTACCGTCTGACAGATGTTGTTGGAGGCAAAAAGAAGGTCCGGCTTGGGCAGTTTCCCCACAGGGGTCTTCCCGGTGAGGCAGACCGCGAGGTCTACACGCGCATAGGAGCAAAGATCCTGGCTGTACCCCCGCTCCTCGGCCATGGCGCAGAGTTCCGGAGCCACTTTTTGAGCGCCGCAAAGAGCGCCGTGGTTTTCCGGGTAGAGGGTGTAAAAGCCGAAGGGTCGCAGGATCTCCACAGGCGCGCCGCTCGTCACCCAGGCCACGGGCTTTGCCCCTTCAGCGTAACGGGAGAGGAAGTAGTGTCTCGTGAGGATCTGCTTCAGCCGATCGTTGCACCGGAGTGGCGGTCCGAACAGGGGGCTTGCCTTGCCCGGGCGTTTCTTCTTTTTCAAGCCGGCCAGCTTCATCAAGGCCGGAGCCCCGTAATCCTTCATGAAGGAGTAACGAATCTTCTTGGCGAGAGACATAAATATCCTTTCAACAAAGGCTCTCAAGGATAAATTCGAAATCCGAAGCACGAAATTCGAAACAATGATAAATGAACGAAATTCAAATGACTAAAACGTACCCTCTCGGTCCGGCCTTTGCTTTGAAAATTAGGACATTCTAATTTTGCATTTGTTAGGAAATCATTTCCACGAACGCTTCTATCCTCGTCCTCATCTGCCCGCTCACGCCCTGGTTCAATTCAGCGTCCATCACCAGCGTCGCGACTCCCTTTCTCTTTAGTCCTTCCACGAGCTGGGGGATGTCGAAAAGCTCAGGCTCGCAGAACTTCACCGTGTAGAAAATCACGCCTTTGGCGCCGCTCCGCTCAATCTTGTGCAAAAGATGCTTCAGCCTTTTCTCCACGGGGGCGTTCTTGGTGGTGCAGGGCGGCATGGCAAAGTAGCCGTCCGCCAGGGCCTCAAAGGGATTTCCGCCGGCGCTCGGAGCCGCTAACAGCCTCCTGCTGCAGCTCAACAAGTCATCGTCACCGATGCGCACTCCCAGCTCATCCAGAAGGCCCAGGATCTCGGCAGGGCTGGGCAGCACGCCGCTCACGATGACGGCAGGGCCTTTCTCTTGATCCCCCTTCGCAGCCCCTGCAAAATCGGAAAGAAGAGGCAGGAAATCATCCGGGTGAAGAAACTCCCCTTGACGGAGCACGCGGTAAAATTCTTCGTTCGTGCTCCTCAGCCTCCCCTCCGCCCTCAGATCGTAAATCTGTCGGATCAGGGCGGACATTTCCCGGCCCTGTTGAATTCGTCGTTTCAGTTCATCTGGATCAAGAGGGCCGAGCTGCCTTTCCAGGGCTGAGGCAAGACCTTTCAGCTGTTCTAGATAATAGCCACGGGAACACGCCCTGTAGGTCGCCTTGGGGTGGTAGAAAAAGTAGCAAGGCTTTTTGAGCCCCAGGTAATCGTTCACGATGGAAGCGAGATTCTGGATGGAATCGCACGTGTGAGGGAAAAGAAACCCGTCCAACCCGTCGCAGTGACCCTGAAGCACCAGTTCAAGCCCAAGTCTCACCACCGAGCAGATGTAGGGCTGAAGGTGGGCGCCGGCGTGGCTGACCTCCAGTGGAGGATCCCAGATCTCAACGGGCAATGCATTCATGGCCCAAAAGATCTCCTTGGGGTAGTGGACCGGAAAGACCCCGAAAATGTGTCGGCCGTATTTCTCCCTCTGGTCACGGATGTACTCTTTTCTGGATCTGGGCTGAAACCGAATGATCATGGCATCCCACCTCTCCCCGCGCTCCTTCGAGTCATCGCCTCGCGTGCCATGCGCTTGTTCCCTGCGCCTCACCGCTGCACGCTGTTTATGCTAGCCTTCTATGATCACAAATACAACCCCTCTCATGTGTCTTCCCATAGAGCGTCCCGGAGGCCTGAAACGCGGGTGGTGCGGCGGCTCACCGCTTCGCGAAACACGCTTTCATGGCCCCAGACTTCAACCTTTTCTCTTGCCCGGGTGATGCCTGTGTACAGGAGCTCTTTCGTGAGAACCGGAGAGTCCCGGTCCGGAAGAATCAGTAGAATCCGGTCGAACTCGGAGCCCTGGCTCTTGTGAACCGTCAGGGCATAAACGGTCTCGTGCTCCGGCAACCGCACAGGGTGCAAAGCGCGGAGCCCGCCCTCCGGCGCCGGAAAAAAGACCCGAAGCGCTCCCCCTGCTCCGCGATGGGGCAGAGCAATGCCCATGTCCCCGTTATAAAGACGGAGATTGTAATCATTCTGGGTGATCAGAACCGGCCTGCCCCGGTACCACTTTCCATCCCCGCGGATGAGTTTCTGCTCCCTGAAGAGGTTCTCCACCATGAGATTGACGGATCTCACCCCGAAAGGTCCTTCTCTCAAAGCGCAGAGAATCCTGAAGCGGTCCAAATATTGAAAAATCTCCTCAGGATCCCGCTCCTGAAAAACATAGTGAAGTTCCTCCAGCCCTCTGTCTTTCAGAGCGCGGGGCAGGGACTTGGCCGGCGGCAGAGCCCTCCATTGCAGATCCCGGTGTCTTGCCTGTTGCAGGAGGTCCAAAGCCCTGGCGGCATCGCCTTCATTGACCCAGCGGCTGGCGGAAGCAATCCCGCTGTCTTCTCCGAAACGATAGCTCCGGGTGAGCAGCACAATCGAGTCGCTCATCCGGGGAGCGCTTTCAGCCCCCTGGATCTTATAGCCCATAGCCTTTTCGATATCCATGGAGAAGGTCTTCGAAAAAGGGTGGGGCTGCCCGGTGTCGCAGATGTCCCCGAGCACAGCCCCTGCCTCCACCGAGGAAAGCTGGTCCTTGTCGCCCAGCAGAATAAGTCGCGCCGGCGGCGGAAGGGCTTGAACCAGCTTGGACATGAGGGCCAGATCCACCATCGAGGCTTCATCCACCACCACCATGTCCACTGGCAGTGGATGGTCGGCATTGAAGCGAAAATAGGGGGAATTCCTCTCCGGCCCCAGGAGCCGATGAATCGTCGAAGCCTGCTCGGGAATGAGCGCCTTCACGCTTTTTTCGCAGGCCAGGTCCTCCTTCGCTTTCTTCATCGCCTCTTCGAGCCGGGCGGCCCCTTTGCCGGTAGGAGAGACGAGCGCCGCGCGAAGCCCCTGTCCCCTGCCCTGCTGCGCCAAAAGGGCCAGGATCTTGGCGACGGTGGTCGTCTTTCCCGTGCCGGGACCGCCGGTGATGACACAGAATCTCCTCCGCGCAGAAGCAAAGGCCGCCACCTTTTGCCAGTTCACTTCCCGGTCATTTCCCGCTCCAAAGATTTTTTTTAACCCCTCTTGCAACACCCTCGACTGGGAAACATCCTTTTCATCGGCGATCCTGCTCTTGATTCCCCTCGCAAGTTCCTCCTGATACTCCCAGTAGCGGAAAAGGTAGAGCCGGCCCCTTGAATCAAGGATCAGGGGCCTGTGCTCTCCCGGTTTTCCGACCACACCGCTTTGCCTGAGCTTCTTCCCCCATTTCCCGGGTTCAGGGAAGAATTCATTTTCTTCCGTCCCAGGAGCTTCGAAGCTTTCCTGAGAAGAAAGATCAAAGCAAATGTGTCCTTCTCTCGTGCCACGACTCACAAGTGCCGCAGCCAACACCAGCTCCTGGGATGGAGTTTTGGAGATCTTCGCCATGAACCTCCCAAAGTGAAGATCCAGGGGAGAAAAAAAACCGCTTTGTTGGAGGGAATCCAGTTCGATCATGTCTCACGAATCCCTATGAAAATCCGTCACGCTGTGGCTTTTGTTTCTGTCATTCTGATTTTCTTCATTCGGATTTTGTTTCGCGTTTCGGATTTCGTGCTTCGAATTTTCTTTACGCCACTCCCATCAGCTCTTCCGTCAATGTTTCGATCAGTTCCCGCGGCGGTTTACACCTGAAGACGCCGAATTCAGGCCCTTTGCCTGGGTCCACCCCACGCAGAAAGACGTAGAAAACTCCTCCGAAATCACGATCGTAGTCATACCGCCGGACTCTAAGCTTCAAGTACTGGTTGAGTGCCAGGGTGTAAAACGTGTACTGCAAGGTGTAGCAGTTCTCTTCCATGGCCCGCTCCAAGCTTTGAGGACCGTAATCCTCCGCGGTCGGCCCCAGGAAGTTGGATTTCCAGTCCACCAAGTAGTAGCGCTCTTCAAACCTGAAGACCATGTCCATAAAGCCCTTCATAAAGCCGCGAAGGGGCATTACGCTCAGGCGCTCCATGGTCTCTGGGGCCTCCCGGCGGAGATCGCCCCTTGCCAGAATCCTCCCCACGGTATCGGCATCGATGCGCTTCAGCGGAAAGTAGAATCCAAGTTCATTCAATCGACTCTCTTTCGGGACCGCGGAGAAGCAGAAATCCTGACTCTGCGGGTCCAGGGGGACCCTGAGCACTTTGTCCACCATGTCGCACACGATCTCCAGCCACGAAGGATCATACCCGTACTGGACCAGTTTTTCTCGCACCAGGTCTTGTCTCGACGACACAGAACGCTCGCAGAAGTCCAGGTGTTGAAACACCTCGTGAAGAAAATTGCCTGCCTTGGCCCCTTTGGGAAAGGCGAAGATCCCGGTCGGCTCCTGCAGGGTGCCCAAGGGATCCTCCGGTCCCGGCCGCAGAACCGCGTCGTAGTCAGCCCCCTCTTCAGCGTGAAGCCGATCGGAGACCAGAGCGGAAAAACTCGATATCTTCCACTGCCGGTCGATACGGCCGGCAAAGCCCTTTGGAGGAGTGATCCGCCTTTCCTCCGGCAAGGGGGAAAAACGGCTTTCCTCAGGCTCCAACTCCGTGATCACCTTCACGGTCGCCGAAGGTTTTTTCAGGACAGACCTTGCCCTGGACACAAGCCCCTCGTTCGTCACCTGTTGGAAGTTCTCTGCGAGCGCTCCCACGAGGTTCTCGGTCTTTGTCCCGGATGGGGCGTGCAGGAGATACGCGGGTGCCGAGGTCTCGGCATCTCTGAACCGTCCCCACACCAGATAAACCCTGCATTTCGCACGGGTCAGGGCGACGTACAAGAGCCTGACATTTTCGGCCAGCTCTTCTTTTTTCGCGAGGACCTCGTGGACCTTGCGGTCCTCAGATCCGAGATCGAAGAGGAGCTCCATCCGGTTTTGCGGATCGTGGAAGAGAAATGGTTCATCCTTTGCCTTGGACCTGACGCCCTCCCAGGAAAAAGGGCAAAACACGATCGGATACTCGAGCCCTTTGCTCTTGTGGATGGTGACGAGATGGACTGCGTTTTCGTCGCTCTCCAGGCGAAGCTGATGCTCCTCCGACCGCGGAGCCCCTGGGTCTCTCTGTTCCGAGAGCCACTTCAACAGACCTGTCATGTTCAGTTTTCTCTCCACGCAAGTCTGATGAAGAACTTCCATGAGATGGAGAAGATTCGTGTTTCTTCGCTCCCCGTCCTCGAAAGCCATGAGGCGAATCAGGACGTTCTCTTCCTTGAGGAAAGACCGGAACATGCGAAAGAAGCCTCTTTCTTCCCACAGGTCATGGTAATTCCTGAACTTGACGAGCCAACTCTCCCACAGACCTTCATCCAGCGTCAGCCGCTCCAGTTCCTCGCCTGTAATCCCGACCACGTCCGTGGACAAGGCGGCCTTGATCAAGGACTCCGAGTTGGGCTGTGCAACGGCGGCGAGAACCCTCTCCGTCTCCATGGCTTCGCGGGAGTCGAACAGGTTTTCCGTGCTGTAGAGCACGCTCGGAACATTTCTTTCCGAGAGGGCTTTCTGAACGAGAAGGGCTTCCTTGTTTTGTCGCACCAGCACCGCGATATCGTTCGCCCTCAGAGGTCTGTCGCCGATCAGGGCCTTCCGCTCCTTTCCCAGGTTCAGAAGCCGGGTGATTTCCGAAGCCACCCAACCGGGGAGTCGGGCCTGGGCCGCGCCCTTGTTGATGACCCCGTCCTGCCCAGCCCACCTCTCCGAGTCCATGACCCAAAGGGTGAAGGCTTCCCTCTTTCGCTCGACCGTGAGGGGTTGGACCTCTCCTCCCTCGGCAGGCTTTGCCGGTTCGAAGGGTATCTTTTCATAGACAAAAGCAGGGGTGACGTTCCCGAAAAGCGCGTTGAGGGATTGAATCAATTCCGGTTCTGAACGCCAGTTCTCCGTGAGGGTATAGCGGGCATCCACCCTGTCCACCGCCTCCATGTATGCGAAGATGTCCGCCCCGCGAAAGCTGTAGATGGACTGTTTCGGGTCCCCCACGAGAAAAAGAACGCTCCCTTCGTCGAGGAAGATGCTTTGGAAGATCGCGTACTGCACAGGGTCTGTGTCCTGAAATTCATCGATCAGAGCCGCGCGGTATTTTCGGCGGATGGCCTTGGCCAGATCCCCTCCGCCTCTTCCTTTCAGGGCGGCCTGGAGCTTGAGCAGCAGGTCATCGAAGGTCTGGACGTTCTTTTCCATCTTTTTCTTGGCCAGCGCCTCGCCCACCTCTTTGAACAGCTTGACCTTGAGTCCCAGAAGACGCCCGGCAAAGACCCTTTCGAGGTCCTGAGAGGCCTGGTAGAGATCTTCGCACAGATCAAAGAAAGGGTGCTCGGGCGGCGCAAAGCCCCTTCTCATGCCTGCCGCCATTTCGCTGCGGAGAAATTTCTTGAAGCCCGGAAAGAGCCCTGCCGCGTTTTCTCCATAGGCGAAGAGATCTTCCATCTCCTCCAGCCCCGCCTCGATCTTGGAGACAGAGTACTGAACCCTGTTGAACCCCTCGTGAGATGTGAGAAGACGGGCCAGTTCGTCCCTGGAACTTCCCCAGGCCTTCATGGCCTTTGAAAAAGCATCTCTGAACCGTTTTTCCTGGACTTCGGTGTCCGGTCCCTCCCCTTCAGGAATGATGCGGAGAAAGGGCTGATTCATCTTTTGCTTCAAGAGCGACATCATCTCTTCAGGAGTGAAACCGTTTTGCAGCGCATAGTTCACGAAAAGAGGAGACGCCGTGTAGAGATGATGCCGCCAGAAATCATCCACGCTCTCCCGGATCATGGCGGATGGATCGGTGACAAGCTCTGTGTCAAAGAGGCTCCCGCTCTCAAAAGCGTTTTCGTGGAGCATTCTCCTGCAGAACCCGTGAATCGTGAAAATAGAGGCCTTATCAAAGGTCCTTAAAGCCTCACGCAAGAGTCCCAAGACCTTGTCCGCCCGCATCTGTTGCTTCAACAGCCTTTCCAGAAAGGGCCCCCGGCCCTTGCCGCCTGAGAAGGCGTCGATGGCCTCGCGGATCTTGCTCCGGATTCTGTCTTTCAGTTCCTCCGTCGCCGCTTCGGTGAAGGTCACCACGAGGATCTGGTGGATCGCCAGGTTCTTCTCCAGCAGGAGGCGCAGGAAAAGCCCGGCAATGGTGTAGGTCTTGCCTGTGCCTGCGCTGGCTTCTATGAGGTTGGCTCCTTCAAGAGGAGTTTCCAGAGGATCAAAGATTTTGTAGTCGCTCGCCATGGATCACGGTTTCCCTT
>Ga0101944_10005290_pt1 | contig 14882 bp, 9 predicted proteins | sample DewCreD2012metaG_FD_75245 | JGI IMG/M metagenome (GOLD analysis project Ga0101944, IMG submission 75245) | Hot spring sediment bacterial and archeal communities from British Columbia, Canada, to study Microbial Dark Matter (Phase II) - Dewar... ... | reverse complement strand
ACGAAACGCTCGGCCTCTTCATCCTGGTCGATATTGACCTCGTGGAAGGGCAGGCCCAATTCGTGCAAGCGCTGGCGCGTGCGCTGGGTGTCATCGCAGTCTGTGGCGCCATAGAGAGTGAGTGACAGGGGAATGGCAGCACCTCCTTTCAATTATGCGCGTCAATTATGTGCGGGGACGAAATCGGGACATTCGAGATAAGTGTTGACCTCCATCAACGGCGCGTCGACAAAAGCGCAGTGGTGCGGGGCGAGCGGGTCCTCGGGGTGGGCGTCTTTGCGGAAGAACTGACAGCCCCAGCACATCTCGTAAACCTTCACGTAGCCGGCGCGCTGCAAACGGCCAACGACAGCCTGAGCGGCGCGCAGCAAGGCGGCCTGTTCCGCCTCGGGCAGGGCGTCCACCTCGAATCGCGAAGGCAGCGCCCCGCACAGTTTCGCTTCCTGGAGGGCCTGGACGACATCAGGATAACGCCCGCCGAGTTCCACCACGGCACGAATCACTTCGTCCAGTTTGGTCGAAACCAGCCGCTTCTGCTCCGGCTCGTTGACGGCAAAGCGGGCCACCGAGATTTCGTCGGGACCGACGCTGGTAATCATGATCTGATTGCCTGCGTTGACGGCCAACGGCGTGACGAGCCGCTGATCGCGCCCGAACAGCACCAGTTCCGCGCGCCGGCTGTGGGTGACATGCACCAGCGGCGGACCGAGGGAATCGACCACGCAGTAGGCGAAGTGTCCGCCGAGGTTCTCGCCTTTCACCAGAGGATCCTCGCGGTTCATCGCCCACAAGGCGCGGAAAGCGCCGTACCGCGTTTCAGTGCTGGGCAGATCGAGCATTTCACGGAGCTGTTCGTAGGCACTGTAGTCGTCCATGGCGCTCAGCGCCGTCAGGGCGAAAACACGGAAGGCAGGTTCGGTTCGGGCCAGTTGCCCCAACGGCTCGGCCGCCTCGCGGCGATCGAGGTAGGCCAAGGCCTCGGCCGCATAGAAGCGAACCTCGCGGTGATTCGAGGCAAGCCCTTTCAGCAAGATGTCCGCCCCTTGCGGCCCAATCGCTTCGAGCTGCAACGCGGCCTGGGCGGCGGTTTCCGGTTCGAGCAGTTCGCGCGAAAGGCGTTCCATCCGCTGCATGCGCTGCGTATCGGTCTCGCTGATGGCCACGGCGCGGCACACCTGCACGTAACGGGCGATATTGTCTTTGTAGCGCGGATGAACGGCCAGCACGATAAACTTGTCGTTTCGAGCCTTGGCCACGCCGGTTTGCGTCCCGCGATCGAAAATATGGAACCGCTTGTTGATGGCGGCGGCGATGCGGGCCGCATTGAACACGTCTTGGTATCCCTCGCGCAAAACCAGCCCTAAATCGCGCGACTTCTGGCACACGCCGCCGCCGAGAACTCGACCGCGGCAGAGCATCACCTGGTCCTTCTTGGCCTCGGCGGCCGGGTCGATCATCACGGCGCCTTGAGCCAACGCGAGCAGATTGCCGTGTCGATACACGCCGCCGAGCAGCTGCATTTCGCTCAGCCGCGTCTCCATCAACCAGCCGCCGCGAAGGCTGGTCGTGTCGCTTCGGCCCGGCACGCGCACCTCGATGTCGAAGCGATCGCCTTTCTGAATGCCCGGTCGCAGCCAGCCCTGAACTTTCACCAGCGAACAGTTGCGCGAAGCGAGCAGTGTTTGCGGATTGACCACCCCGCGCGCCTGCATGTCGTCGATCAGCGCCTGGCGCTCGGGCGAAGGCCCCGGATCGCTGCCGGTGCCGTTCAACCCCGTAACCAACCCGACCGCCTCCACCCGAATCGGATGCATGCCGAAGGCCACCGCCCGATCGCCCACCAACGGAACCGTCGGTTTTTCGGGGTCTTCCGGGCTTTGCGAGCGGATGGCAAGCGAGCTGCATCCGGCCAAAATCATTGCGCCGCAGAGCAATACGATGACGCGCGATTTCATGCTTCCCTGCACTCCTCGACGCAAAAAGGGCGGCCGCCGGGCGAAAAACCAACCGTCGGCGCAAGTCGGTATCATCTGTTTCCCTTGCTCCTCAACCGCCATCCGTGGCCGATCGAAGACGGCAAGCCGTTCCGTGCCGCCGCGGCTGATCGCGGGTACACAATTGCCCCGCACCACGGGAAACGGCCGCTTTGCGGGACGGACGATAACCACTAGGCCGCTCAACGTCAAGATCAAGCGTTTTTGCGAAAAGGCGTCGTTCGGGCGGGCCGGGAGACGCCGCCATCCGCTGAACGACGCCCCGAGCAACGCCCCTTGGCAGTCAGTTGCTGCAAGTCGTGCCGAGAAAACGGAATCCGGGGTCAGTGATACAAGGCCGGACCGCTGCTCCGAACGTCTTACCCCCGAAAGCAGAAGCCCGTCCCTCCCCAAAACACGGCTCGGCGCCGTTTCGCCCAACCGGCGGCCATCGGCTCGACCGACTTGGAAACCGACAAGACATAAGACAATAGGGAAGTAATAACTGCGTAAAGCAGAGGGTTTGCGCGCCTGATCCGGCTTGCATAAAACGGTCGGAAATGGTATTCCAGCATGATCGTAGAAAAACCGCGGAAAGGCGAGAAGCGAGGCACAGGACGTGTCGAAGCCCCTGGAACAAGCAACGGTTGCTCGGCTGTCGAGCACTCTTCCGGCCGCGCCGACGGGTGAACCGTCCGGCGCTAAGATGCGCGCTGTGCCGGGCAAAATTGGGCCGCGCGCCGAGACAGGCGAGGCTGCGTCGGAGGCGGCCGCCGTCGCGGGCCGCAACCTGCGATTCGACCCGGCCGAGGCATCGAGCCTTTGGCCCCGTTTTCCGCAACGGCTGGAGCGCGAGGCGTTTTACGCGGCGGCCTATCCGATCATCTATCGGTCGCGGCGGCTCGAAGAGCGTCTGATCGAGCTGTTTCGCAAAGGATACGTCAAGGGCACGGTAACGATCAGCATCGGCAACGAGGGGACGGCCGTGCCGATGGCCATGCCGGTTCGTCCCGGCCGCGATGTCGTTTCGCTATTGCATCGCGACTTCGGCGGCCACTTGGCCCAAGGGGCTTCGCCGCATCGGTTGCTTTGCCAGTACCTCGCCAATGCCGAAAGCCCAACGCACGCCACCGAGGGCAACGTCCATCACGGCGACGCCGCGCGGCGCCGCTTTCCGATGATCAGCCATTTGGGCAAGATGCTCAGTCTGGTGGTCGGCGGCGTCTGGGCCGCGCGAAGGGCGGGCGAAGATGCGTTGGGGCTGGCCGCGATCGGCGATGGAGGAACGAGCACCGGCGAGTTCCACGAATCGTTGAATATCGCCTCGGTGCGGCGGGTTCCCGTGCTTTTCGTCATCGAGAACAACCATTACGCTTTTTCCACGCCCACCAGCCTGCAATACCGATGCCGGCGGTTGTCCGATCGGGCGGCCGCCTACGGCATCGAAGGCTGCACGGTGGACGGCACCGACGCCTGGGCCGTGTATTCCGCCGTGTGCGATGCGTTGGAAGCAATGGCCGAGCAATCGTTGCCGCGGATCATCGAGTGCGTCAGCCTGCGGCTGCACGGCCACGCCGTGTACGACAAGGCGGAGTACGTTTCCGAGGAGCAGCTTGCTCAGTGGCGGCAGCAAGATCCTCTGCCGGCCGCCCGGCAACGGTTGCTCGATTGGAGCGGCTGGGAGGAGGCGAAGGCGATCGAACTCGAGCGGCAGATCGACGCGGAACTCGAGGAGGCGGTAGCCCGCGCGCTGCGCGTCGCCCGGCCCGACCCCGCATCGCGGGTGTGGACGGCCGTGGCGCCGAGTGCTCCGCCACGGCTCAAGCCGGCGCAATGGCCGCGGGTGAAAAACGGCGATGCCGTGCGGCTGGCCCTGGAAACCCTGTTGGCCGACGAACCGGCCGCATTTGTGATGGGCCTCGATGTCGGGCCTTACGGATCAGCCTTCAAGACGTGCAAGGGCTTGATCGACCGATTTGGGCCCGATCGCGTGCTCGACATGCCGTTGTGCGAATCGGGCTTGGTCGGCTTCGCATTGGGGGCGTCGCAAACGGGCGGACGGCCGATCCTGGAGTTCCAGTTTGCCGATTTCTCGACCGAAGCAGCTACCCAACTGGGCCTCAATGCCGGAACGTGGTATTTTCGAGCTGGGCGGCCGGCGCCGCTGGTTATCCGCCTGCCCTGCGGCGGCGGGTTGACGATGGGCGCTTTTCATTCGGGCGAATTCGAGGGGCTGTGGTCCCGGTTTCCCGGGCTGAAGCTGCTCTACCCGGCCACCGCGCAAGAGACATACGAAGCCCTTTTGGCCGCCTTCTACGATCCGAACCCCTGCCTGGTATTCGAGCACAAACTGCTTTATTGGAGCAAAGCCGGGCCGATCGATTTCGACGGCGACCTGAGCCGTGTGTGGCGCGCGCGGGTGCATCGGCCGGGCGACGATGTGACTGTCGTAGCCTTCGGCGCCATGGTTCACGAATCGCTTGCCGCGGCAGCCAAGGTCGATTGTTCGATGGAGGTCATCAATCCCTTCTCTCTCCAGCCGTTGGACGAAGATGCGTTGGCGGCATCGGTCGGCAAGACGGGTCGTTTGTTGGTCGTGCAGGAATCCCCCGAGTGGCACGGGTTGGGCGACCGGATCATCGCACTGATTGCCCGGCGGGGAATTCGCCTCAAGAGTCCCCCGCGACTGCTTGCAGCACCGAATGTGCCGGTGCCTTTCGCCGCGGAGTTGGAGGCCTTCTACCGGCCCGACGCGGAAAAGATCGCAATCGCCGCAGCCGAATTGTGCAAGGAACGTTGATGGACGCTGGTGTTTTTCGGCTCTCGCTCTATCTGCCGGCTCAAGGGGCTTCCGAAACGGAAGCTACGATCATCGAGTGGCATGTTGCCGAAGGCGACCGCTTCGAACAAGGCCAGTCGCTGGCGCAGGTTGATAGCGCCAAGTCGGTCTTCGAGTTCGAATCGCCGTGCCGTGGGCGGGTGATTCGCCGCTTGTTTGTCGAGGGCGAGGCGATTCCGATCAACAAGCCGGTGCTGGAAATCGAAACAGACGATCCGGCCATGCGCGACTGGATTCCACCCGCCCCCGCCGCTTTGCCTGCGGCAAGCCCGGCGCTGCCGCAACCGGCGGACGAAGTGCTGCCGCTGCCGCGGACGGCGCAATCGTGCGCGTTGCTGGCGGTCGGCGGATACCTGCCGCGGCGGGTGGTAACCAACGAGGAACTCGTCGAGCACCTGCCGCACATCTCGGCCGACTATGTGGAGCAAGTTACGGGAATCCGCGAGCGGCGCTGGGCCGCGCCGGGCGAGCGGCCGTCCGACATGGCCTACGCGGCGGCGCTCGAGGCGATTCGCAAGTCGGGGCTGGCCACCAAGCAGATCGACGCGATCATCCTCGCCACCACCACGCCCGACGTGGCCATGCCCGCCACGGCCGCTTTCCTTCAAGATCGCTTGAATCTGCCCACGATTCCGGCGTTCGATCTGAATGCAGCGTGCTCCGGCTGGCTTTTCGCCCTCGAGATGGCCCGCGGAATGATCCTCTCGGGCACGGCGCGGCACGTGCTTGCCGTCGGAGTCGATATGCAGTCGTATCTGCTCGACAAGACGGACGAAAGCGCGTACTTCATCTTCGGCGATGGAGCGGGGGCGGCCATCGTGGGGGCCTACGAAGGCTCGGGCGCAAAGATCGTCCGCACGGTGCTGGGCGGCGACAGCCGCGGTTTGCACCTAGCTCGCCGCAACACCCCCGGCTACGCCCCGATCAACGCCATCGGCCAGATCGATCCGTGGATCCGGCTCGACGGGCCGGCGCTGTTTCGCGGCGCCGTCGAGAACTTCGCGTCCCTGGTCCGCGAGTCGCTGATCCGCAGCGGCTGGGCTCCCGACGAGGTCCGTTGGGTGATCCCCCATCAGGCCAACGGGCGAATCCTTCGCGCGGCCGCCAAACGAAGCGGAGTGCCGTTCGAACGGTTTTTCCTCAATATGGGTCATGTAGGCAACACCTCCAGCGCAAGCATTCCGCTGGCTATTGTCGAGCTTGAACCGCGGCTTCAACCCGGCGACCGCCTGCTGCTGTGCTCGGTGGGCGCGGGCTTGACCACCGCCGCCGTATGCTTAGAGTGGTAGCGCCGGCGTTTGTGCGGCAGCGGGGTCGTCCGCGATCGATCCGGCGGTTCTGGGCCGCCGCCAGGGCCGGGTGAGTCGCTCGAAATCACTCGCTGTGGTGTTCCTACGAGCGGTTTGTTTGGTAGGGATGGATTGCGAGTCATGCCGATCTACGAGTTCTACTGCCGTGACTGTCACCGAGTGTACAACTTCCTCGCGCGGCGTTTGAACGTCGAAACCGTGCCTGCCTGCCCGCGGTGCGGACGTCCGCAACTGGAAAAACGGCTGTCGCGATTCGCCATCGGCCGCCGTCGCGAAAACACTGCCGACGATTCGCAGGAAACGCCGCCCGGCGACGATGCCGCCGTCGAGTCGCTCTTGAGCGAGTTGGAACAGCAGGCGGAACACCTCGACGAAAACGATCCCCGGCAAATGGGGCGGCTCATGCGGCAGTTGTGCGAGAAGACGGGCATGCCGCTCGACGGCCCGATGGCCGAGGCCATTCGCCGGCTCGAAGCGGGCGAAGACCCCGACCGCATCGAAGAACAGATGGGCGACCTTCTCGACGAGTTCCCCGACGACGCACTGCCCGACGCGGAAAGCGATGCTCTCCGCGGATCGGCGGGCGCGGCCAAACGAAAGGCATCGGCGCGCGGCTGGGTGCGGCGACTCAAACCGCCGGAAGTGGACGACGGCCTTTATGATCTAGCCTGAAAGGCAGCGCAAGCGGTTTCAACCGACAAGCCGGGGCCGACGGACCGAATCGATGCCGCGCATCTCGCGGCTTGCCGGCCGCCTTGAAAAACGATGCGCGTGTTTCCGACCGGCCGGGACCGCGATTGCCGGTCGCTACTTCGGCTGCTCGGCGTCGCGCAGCGGTTCCAGTTTTTGATCAATCGCTCCCTCGCGCACAAAGTTCCTCAGCACGATCTCGGGCAACGAAAACCGCAATTTCAGTCTTTTCGTCAGCAAGGCCGACTGGCGGGCCACTTCCACGGCGTTCCATTTTCGCTCCGCTAGCGGGGCCAGCAAAATACGGTTGCCCGCCGCCGGCACATCCACCCGATACAACTCCGGAAACACCTCCTGATAGGTTCGCACCATGCGGTCGTAGAGGCGGTTGGAATCGCGGCTCCAGACGTTGCCCACCACAAGCCCGTCGGGCGCGGTCGCCCTGCGGGCCGCTTGCAGGAACTCGACCGTGGCCAGATGAAACGGAATGCTGTCGGCGCCGTACGCATCGAGGAAGATCAGGTCGTACGGTTCACGGACTTTCTCGACGAACGCGCGGCCGTCGCCGACGTGGGCGCGGAGCAACTCGTCTTCTTTGAAGCCGAAGAACTCCTTCGCCACGCGGACCACTTCGGGATCGATCTCGACGCAATCGATCCGGCATCGCGGCCAATGGCGATGCAAGTACATCGGCAGCGTGCCGCCGCCCAAGCCCACCACCAGCACCCGTTGCGGCCGCTCCACCAGCACCAGCGCGGTGAGAATAGCCTTCAAATAGCCCAGTTCGAGGTGATCGGGATCGTCGAGCTTGATGACGCTTTGCCGAGCGCCGTGCAGTTCGAAACGCAACTCGCGCAGCCCGCCCGGCTCGTCAACGACGAAAATCTCATTGTACTCCGATGTCCGCCGGCAAACGACTTTCGAGCCGTCGGCCGAAAAGCACAACGAGGCGATGCCCCCGAGAACTGCCGAAATCGCCAGACCAACCCAAAGGTTCGTCGATCGCACGGTCCGCATAGAACGATCCTTTTCGCTGCTGTCTTCCAACGGAGATGGTAGGAGGGCCGCCTCGAAATGACGCCACGGAAGGCGTCGGCGGGTCGCCCGGGCGGAGCACGTCACCGTTCCTCGCGCCTGGCGGCGGGCCGATTCTCAGAAGACGACCCTTCGCCCGTCCATTACTCCAGCATCGGCCGAACCGCGCGGAAATGCAAGCTCTCGGGCGGCTCCTTGGGCGTCAGTGCCCAAATCCGTTTGCTGCGCCTGCGGCCAACGGCCGCCGCAGCCGGCCGTTGCACACGGAGCGAACTCCGCCATCCGGCAGTCTCAGTGCGATCCAACGACGAGAAGGTCTCTGTTCGTTTCCGCGGGGATACCGGTCGGATCGTCGCACCGAGCGACAATCAAAGCGTCCATCCCTCGCGGTACTTGTAGCGGAGCAGCGCGTTGGCCGCCTCATCACCAACGATCTGGCCCATTTTGGGCCGATAGACCAACTGGCGATCGAACTGCGTGGCGATGTTGCCCAACATGAGCAGCTCGCTTAGGGGACCTCCGATGTCGAAGCCGGCGATGATGTGCCGCTTTTGTCCGCGGCAGGCCTCGATCCAATCTTTGTAGATTCCCTGTGTTGCGGGAATCCGCTGCGGTCGGTTCGTTTCGATCTTCTCGAACTTCTCTTTGGGCAACGCGGTGATTACGGTGCTGTGATCGTTGCCCACCAATGCGCCGTCGGCGCCGATGAGCATCGAGCCGGCCGACGCCATCAAGGCATCGGCGGCTTTCGCATCGGCAAGGCCGAATTGCCCCAATCGCCCGCGAATCAGCTCGCGCGAGCCGGGGGCCAAACCCGGCCCATGATGCCAGTGGATCGTAACGGGCGGCATGCTCTTACGGGCGGGAAGCTCCCACCGCACCCGTTCCCATCGCGGAAACGACACCCGGTTGCGCCGCGAGCACTCGGCCTCGACGGTGATCTCGGCGTCGGCCGCATCCCACAGCTCCCGCAACGCAAGTGCCATGAACGGGAAGATCGAGGCGTGCATGCCGAAAACGCCCAGGCCGCCGTTGCACGTCTCGCGCCAATGCGAGTACGACATCCAATCGGGATGATACTCGCGCCACGCGAGCGGCCCAAGCCACAAATCCCAGTTAAGCCCCTCGGGCACCGGCTGGCTTCCGTTGGGGAGCGCATCCCGGTCCGGCCCGCCGCGATCGAGCCACACGTGAACCTCCTTCACGGGGCCGATCACCCCATCTTCCACCAGCTCCATCGCACGGCGGAACTGCCCGACGCCCGTGCCGGGGCTGCGATAGGTGGTCGGCAGCTTCGTTTCGGCAGCCAAGGCGCGCAGATCGCGGGCATCGCCGATGTTGAATCCCAGCGGGCGTTCGCTGCACACCGGCTTGCCGGCGCGAAGGGCCGCGCCGCATGCTACGCCGTGGAAATGGTCGTAGTCGGAAACCACTAAAGCGTCGATCCTCTCGGCCGACTCGCGGAAGAGCCGGCGAACGTCGTCGGCGATGATCACGCCCTTCCGCTCTGCCATTTCGGCATAGCGTTGAGCCGCGAGGCGATCTTCGGGCTTCGGCGATGCCGACAGCTTGTCGGCCTGTTCGCCCCACATCTTCAATACGGCCGGAATCTTTCGCTGATCGGCATTGCAAATCGCCGTGATCTCTGCGTTGTATGTGTGCGCTGCCACGAGAAAATGCTGGGCGTTGTACATCGAACCGAAAACAGCCAGCCGCAACCGTTCGTTGGCCGCAAAGCCGAATGCGGCACGGGCCGAAGGGAGGATCGTCAGCCCGCCCAAACCCAGCCCAGCCAGCCCCAGCCCGGCCTGACCAAGAAACGAGCGCCGCGTGCTTCGCCGTTTCATATCGTCCAACCCTTGCGATACTCGTACTGGAGGAATGCCGCCGCCCGCGGGTGATTGGCGATTCGCCCGTCGGCTGGATCGAATTCGATCGTTTCGCCGGGAAATCGCGTCGAAATACTGCCGACATTAAGGAACTCGGCGAATGGGGCGGCATAGGCGAACGAGGAAATCGTTGATCCTTCACCGCGACAGGCATCGACCCATTCTTTGTAGTGCCCGGGCGACAGCGGCAGCCGTTGCGGCTTCTTCTGCTCGACATCGGCGAACTTTTCCTTGGGGAACAGTCGCACCTCGGTGTTGTGGCTGTTCGTGGCTAGCAGCCCCTTGGTGCCGACGATCAGGCAACCGGCGAATTTCAGCACTGCTTCGATGTCGGCATCGGTCGCCCCGCGCTCGCGCAGCATTTGCTCGAACATCGCCCGCGAACCCGGGGCGTAATCCGGCGGCCAGCCGTGATGCCAGGTGAAGACGACCGGGGGCAGTTTGCCTCGGGCGGGAACCTCCCAGCGGATCCGTTCCCACCGCGGATACGAAAGCTGGTTCGCTTCGGAACATTCCGCCTGGACGCGAATCCGCGAATCGCTTCCGTCCCGGCCGTCCCAAAGCTCCTTCACGCGAAGACCCATGAACGCCATGTTGGCCGAATGGGGGCCGAAGTTGCCCAACTCCCCGATGCTCGACTCGCGCCAAGCAATGCGGTTGATCCAACCCGAGTGATACGGTCGCCACTTCAGTTGCGCGAGCCAACAATCCCAATTGAGTTCCTTGGGACACTCTTCCGTGCCTTGCGGAGGAGCTTGAAGGTTCCGACCACCTCGGCTGAAGAAAACATGCACTTCGCGGACGTCGCCCAACAGGCCGTCTTCAAGCAATTCGACGCCGCGGCGAAAACCGGGCGAGGCCGCGCCGCCGTTGTTCATTTGCGTGGCCAACCGGGGGTGTTCCTTCGCCAACCTTATGAGCGAACGCGCCTCGTGGGCGGCAATGGTCAACGGCTTCTCGGCCAGCACCGGCTTGCCCGCACGCAAGGCGGCGGCCGCGATAATCGCGTGGGTGTGGTCGGGCGTCGCCACCACGACGGCATCGAACTGCGAGGCCGCCTCGTCGAACATGCGGCGGAAGTCGGCAAACAGCGGCGGCTTCTTCGCGGCCAGCGGCCCGAAGACCTCGACCGCTGCCCGGCGCTGCACCGGGTCTTCGCCGTTCGCCCACTGGGCGGCCCGTTGATGCCACAGGTCGTACACCTTCTGCACTTTCCGCAGATCCACATCGCACGACACGCTATAGGCCACGTTGCCCAACGTATGCAACGACTCCGCAAAGCCGTGCCAGGCGCCGTATCCGGCCATTCCGACAACCGCCAACCGCAATCGCTCGTTGGCCGAGTACCCCAGGGCGTTTGCACGAGGCACAACAAGCGGAGCCGCAGTCGTGAGGGCAACACCTTTGATCCAGTCTCGACGCAGCATGGCATCTCCCTCGTGATGGAAAGGATTCAACTCGCCTAACCAAAGATTCAGCTCGCCCGACTTATCGGTTCGAATCGCTGCGTTCGGTTCAACTCATCGCCGAGTCGGTGCGACACACTGAACCGTCGCATTCGGCGGCGTCTCATGTTGCGAGGCGCAATAAGGCGGGATGGCAAGCGGACCGTCGTTGATTAGCGTAGCCTGACGCTCATGCAACTGCAACCGCAAGAGCGAACAAACGACGGCCGACGGCGATCGCCGCTCGGATTCGCCGGCATCACGATGCGGCCTGCCCACGCTTCGGATGCAGGAAGCTTCGGGGGTTTACGGGCAGCGCAACGCGGAGTAAGCTGTTGAAAACTCTTCGAGGTTCTCCCGCTCGCCCGTCGAAAAAGCAGCAGGCGAAAGGGGGGCTCCGTTGTCTTCAAGGCAGTATTCGGGGTGAGATCGTTCCCGCCCTTGCGCGAGCGGCAAGCGGTGCGGGGATGATCGTGTTCGGTCAATCGGTCGGAAGGAGTGAACAAGAATGGACAATGCCCGTTTATCGCGCTACGAGCAAGCCCTTCAGTTTGCCGAACGTCAGGTAGCCGCCGAAATCGAGCGCGACCCCGACTACTTTCCCATCTACACCACCGGCGGCAAATGGCGCCATGAAGGGGAACTGTGGACCGACTGGACCGGCGGGTTCTTCGCGGGCATGATGTGGCAGTTCTACCGCCGCACGAAAGATCCCCTGTGGCGGCAACGGGCCGAACACTATTCGAAACTGCTCGAACACCGCAAGCTCGACCGCAACGTACACGACCTGGGATTCATCTTCCTGAACACCTATTTGCCCTGGTTCCAACTGACGCACGATCCGGCGCTCAACGAGGTGTTGATTACCGCCGGGCGCACGTTGGCCGCCCGCTTCGTCGAGTCGGGACAATACCTGCGGTCGTTCGTCAGTGTCGATTCGCTGTTCATCGACATCATGATGAACGTGCCGATCATCTTCTACGCGGCAAAGCAAACGGGCGATCAACAGCTTTGGCAGGTGGCCGTGGCCCATTGCCGCACGACCCGCGACCGCTTGGTGCGTCCCGACGGCTCGACGGCCCATGAGGGCTTGTTCAACGTCGAAACCGGCGAATTCCTCCGCGAAAGCACCCATCAGGGCCTCAGTGCCGATAGCGCCTGGGCGCGCGGCCTGGCGTGGTCGCTCTACGGCTTCAGCAAAGTCTATGCTCTCTCCGAAATGGAGGAGTTCCTCGCGGTTTCGGAGCGCAACGCGGCCTACTGGATCAGCCACTTGCCCGAAGACAGAGTGCCCTACTGGGATTTCCACGCCGATCTGAGCGAGCCGTTGCCGTGGGGGCCGCAGAAGGAAAGCTCGGCGGCGGCAATCGCGGCCAGCGGGCTGCTCGACTTGGCCCAGCAAACCAAAGTGCCTGAGAAGGCCTCGCTTTATCGCCGCACCGCGCTGGAAATGCTCGACGCCCTGTGCGATCCGGAATACTTGGCCATCGACACGCCGGGCTGGGAGGGCATTCTCAAGCACGGCGTGTATCACACGAAAAAGGGCCTGGGGGTCGATGAATCGGTGATGTGGGGCGAGTACTTCTTCGTCGAAGCGCTGACCAAGGTTGTCGTCGACGGGAAGTGATTCCCGCGAGTCCGAGGGGAATCGACGCGGCAGGGCGGCAACGCGAGAGAGCGGCGAGAAGGAATGCGACTATGCCGTTGGATGCGAAGTCTTCTGACCGGCTCGGATCGCTCCGCTTCCCCCTGATTGTCGGCGTTGTTTTCATTCATGCCTATGCGACCGAGGTCCGCCTCTCGGGCGGGACTGTCGGCACGGCGCAGCCGGCATTCCTGCTCGACTTTCTGCGAAATCTTCTCTCGCAAGGCATTGCCCGGATCGCCGTGCCGACCTTCTTTCTGATGTCGGGCTATTTCTTCTTTCTCGGTTTTTCGTGGTCGGTCCAAGCGTACAAGTCGAAACTACTTTCGCGCGGCCGAACATTGTTGATCCCGTATGTGTTCTGGAATTTCTGCGGGCTTATGGCAATTTGGACGGCTCAAAGCCTTCCCGCAACACGCCCGTTCTTCTCTGGATCGATGCCCGATATTCCGTCGCTGGGCGCGTGGGAACGAATCGATGCGATGATCGGATGGACGAGATTGCCGATCCTTTATCAGTTCTGGTTCATTCGCGATCTGATGGTCTTAGTGCTTTTGGCTCCGCTTGTCTATGGCGCTCTTCGATTGCTGCCCGGAGCAACTATTGCTGCGGTGATCATTGCCTGGTTCTTTGAAGTCTGGCCTCTGAAAATGCCAACCATCGAGGCATTAGCGTTCTTCCTGATCGGCGCTGGTTGCGGCCTGTCTGGGCGAAGTCTATTCGCCCTCGATCGATTGGGGTTTCTGATATCGATCGTTTATCTCATCATTCTCGTCTCCGACACGCTTTCAAAAGGGGCGCCGTTCAATCCGTATCTTCACAAAGCAGGCATACTCGTTGGAATCCCGTGTGCCCTGTTTCTGACGCAGTTGGTTGTGGACCGACCTAGGCTGAAGGAAACGCTGTCTCGGCTGGGGCGAAGCAGTTTCTTCGTGTTCGCCGCTCACGAGCCGCTCATGACCGGCGTCAGAAAGATTGCCTACACCCGGCTCGTGCCGTCAACCGAGTGGTCGGTTCTTGCACTTTACTTTGCGATTCCATCGATCGTTATTCTTCTTCTGGTTCTTCTGCACACAGTTCTCAGTCTGTTGTTCCCCCGCCTTGTGTCAGTGATTACGGGCGGGCGATAGTGTCCTCGATCCTGGAGGGTGCGTCATGCTTTCCATGTCCCAGTTGGCCTTCATACAGCGTTCGGCCAAGCTCCGTCATGCGGCGGCGGCATCTGGGCTGGCCACGGCAACAGCCGCGGCGATTCCGGCAGTCCATGCCGGCGAACAGCACACGATTCAGGTGGGGCTGATCGGCTGCGGCGGGCGAGGCACCGGCGCGGCCGCCAATGCGCTTTCCGTTCCGCATGGGCCGATCAAGCTGGTGGCAGCGGGCGACATCTTTCCCAATCGGCTCGAAGCCAGCGTGCGGAACCTCGCTCGCCAGTTTCCGCAACAGGTGGACGTGCCGCCTGAACGGCAGTTCCTCGGGTTCGACGCCTATCGCCATGTGATGGACGCGCTGCGGCCCGGCGACGTGGTCATCTTGACCACTCCGCCCGCCTTTCGTTGGCCGCATTTCCGATATGCCATCGAGAAACGATTGAACGTCTTCATGGAGAAGCCCGTCTCGGTGGACGGTGCGAGCACGCGGCGGATGATCGAGCTGGCGCGGCAATCCGCGGCAGCGAATCTGAAGGTGGGTGTCGGCCTGATGTCGCGCCATTGCGAGGCGCGGCGGCAACTGGTCGATCGCATTCGCAACGGCGAGTTGGGCGACCTAGTCGTCATGCGCACCTACCGGATGCACGGGCCGATCGGGGCGTTTCCCTCGAAACGCAAGCCGGCGAACATCAGCGAGCTGCGCTATCAGGTGCAGCGGTTTCACAGTTTTCTTTGGTCCGGCGGCGGCGTCTTCAGCGATTTCTATGTACACAACATCGACGAATGCTGCTGGATGAAAGGGGCTTGGCCCATTCGCGCGCAGGGCGTCGGGGCGAGGCACTTCCGCGACGATGCGGTGGATCAGAACTTCGACACGTACAACGTGGAATACACCTTCGCCGACG
>Ga0101944_10005289_pt1 | contig 14883 bp, 5 predicted proteins | sample DewCreD2012metaG_FD_75245 | JGI IMG/M metagenome (GOLD analysis project Ga0101944, IMG submission 75245) | Hot spring sediment bacterial and archeal communities from British Columbia, Canada, to study Microbial Dark Matter (Phase II) - Dewar... ... | reverse complement strand
CCAGGACAAGCCCATGTTCAGTGCCCGCAACATCCAGTACGAACTGGCGGACAAGACCCGGGGCCTGGGCACAGGCGGCATCGGGCTGATGCACCTGCTGGCCCGGCGGGTCGGGCTGATCGAGGCGATCGACCGGAATCTGCACCTCTTGAAGGTCCACAAGCCCTACCACGAGTCCGACCACGTGCTGAACATCGCCTACAACCCCTTGTGCAACGGCACGTGCCTGGCGGACATCGAACTGCGGCGTAACGATGAGGTGTACCTGGACGCCCTGGGCGCCCAGCGGATCCCCGACCCGACGACCGAGGGCGACTTCTGCCGGCGGTTCGGTGTGGCCGACATCCGGGTTCTGATGGACACGGTCAACCAGGTGCGCGTTCCGATCTGGCGGAGCCAGCCCAAGGCCTTCCGCCAGCAGGCCCTGATTGATGTGGATGGGACGATCACCCCGACCACCGGCGAGTGCAAGCAGGGGATGGACATCTCCTATGACGGCCGGTGGGGGTATCACCCGCTGGTGGTGTCGCTGGCCAACACCGGAGAGCCGCTCTATGTGGTCAACCGGCGGGGCAACCGGCCCAGCCAGGAAGACGCGGCGGTCTGGCTGGACCGGGCGATTGCCGTCTGCCGGGAAGGTGGGTTTGGCCGGGTCCTGCTGCGAGGCGACACGGACTTCAGCCAGACGACCCACCTGGATCGCTGGGATGCCGACGGGGTCGGCTTCCTGTTCGGGATCGATGCGATGGCCAACCTGGTAGAAAAGGCCGAGAGCCTGCCGGCGGCACTGTGGAAGCGGCTGGTCCGGCCGGCCAAGTATCAGGTGCAAACGCAAGAGCGGGCCCGGCCGGACAACGTCAAGGAGCAGATCGTCCGGCAGCGGGAGTTCCAGAACATCCGGCGGGTGGACGAAGAGGTAGCGGAGTTCGCCTACCGGCCGACGGCCTGCCGGAAGGACTACCGGGTGGTGGTGGTCCGCAAGAACCTGTCGGTGGAAAAGGGCGAGCAGGTGCTCTTCGACGATGTGCGGTACTTCTTCTACATCACCAACGATTGGACTCTCCCGGCGGCGGACGTGGTGCTGCTGGCCAACGACCGGTGCAACCAGGAGAACCTGATCGCGCAGCTCAAGGGCGGGGTGCGGGCCTTGGCGGCCCCGGTGGACAGCCTGGAGAGCAACTGGGCGTACATGGTGATGGCGTCGCTGGCCTGGACGCTCAAGGCGTGGTTGGCGTTGCTGTTGCCCGAGAGGCTCCGCGGGCCGCAGTCCGATGTTGCGGCCAAGCCGGCCGTCTTGAAGATGGAGTTCAAGCGGTTCGTGAACGCCTTCCTGCTGGTACCGTGCCAGATCGTGCGGCAGAGTCGGCGGATCGTGTACCGGCTGCTGGCCTGGAACCCGTGGCAAGGGGTGTTCCTGCGGGCGGTGGCGGCTCTGCGGCTACCGCTGCGCTGTTGAGCGGGGATCGAGACATCGGGGTACGGATGCCCCGATTGGCCCAGGCCAAGAAGGTCAGGAAAGGCGGGTCAGGATGGACAAGCGAAAACCCGGGCAGACACGGCGAACCGTGAAAGCGGTTCTGGCGGGCAGTCCTCACCCGCGGACGACCGCCTGGCGGGCGGCACTACAGCGTCGGAGTATTCGCTTGTTTGAGGTCTAGAATGACGTTGCGGATGTTGTCCGCGTCCACCACGTGCCGGCCGCCGTCCTCGAAGATCATCTCGTGCCCGAACAAGTCCCGGAATCCCGGGCCGGTCCGCCTGCACCGTCGATCGAGTGGCACTGCCTGCACCCGCGAAGGCGGTACACCCGCCGGCCGGCCCCAGGCGGGGGCATGGCGACCAGGAAGTTGCGTACCGTGGCAACCCACGGCTCGAACTCGCCGCGAGGGTGGATGATCAGGCGGGCCTTCATGGTCGAGTCCTCTGTGCCGCGGTACTGGGTACACAGCAGCGGGTACTCGGCGGCTTCTTCGGTACGAAACCAGATTCGGGAGTGCCGGCCAGGGACCAGGTCACGCTTGATTCGCAGGGCCGGGATGAACAGGCTGAAGATCAAATCCAGTACGAAAAGCCGACCGTGCCCGGCTTGAGCTGCGCCAGGATATCCTCGTGATTGGCGAGGATCACGCCATCCACCATGGATATCGTGTCCACTCTGGCGACAGCGGCACAATGCTTGCACACGAATACCCTGCCGCCGTTGGCGATCACATCCGCCACGAGTTGCTTGACGGGCGGAACGTCTGCCACCTTGACGTTCTCGGAAAGGTTCTTGGATGCCAACTGCGTTGCATCGACACGACGACTTCGTGCCCTTCCTTGGCGGCGCTGCTGGCCAGTCCCAAGCCCATGGACACGGCATGCACGCCATTGCCACTGGTGCCGCTGGTGAGATTGAACAGCAGGGCGGCCTTGGACGCTGGCTGCGTGGCGGCAGGTGCGGCGGACGCTCGCTGCATTGCGAATCCGGCCGTGGATACAGCAGCGATAGCGACAAGCACGCCCGTCAGACGCAAGCTCAAGTGGCGCAACATGGTCTTCTCCTCCCATAAAGAGGATCGGTCAGTCGTATGTACCTCGCCCTTGACGGGGCAAATGAAACGCATTACCATATTCGTATTGGCTAATATGTGGATCGTGCGGCGACGGATGTTCCCGATGCCTGATGAAACCGAAATTCTGGCCCATCGCCTGCAGGCTGTGTCGGTAGGGACGCGGATCAGGATCCTATGCCTGCTGAAGCAGCAACCGCTGTGCGTGGGAGCCATCGTCGCCAGACTGAACATTACACAAGGGGCCGTCTCGCAGCATCTCCGGGTCCTGCGGGAGGCGGGTTTCGTCGAGGCCGATCGGCGCGGATGTCACGTGCACTATCGGCTCCGTGAAGATGCAGTGGATGAGTGCAAACAGGCCCTGGACCGCATCCTGCGGTGCCAGGAAAAGGAACCACGTTCAGGAAAAGGAGGCCGACCATGTGCCAGAATGCGAAAGGCTGTCAGAAACCGAAGGAGTTGAAGGGCAAGCCCCAGGATTGCTCACCCGAGCAGATCCGCAAGTGCCACGGCGACGATAAGAAGCACCCGTGCGTGGGAAAGAGTAGACGATCCAGGAATTGAGGCAACGCGACAGGGACAGGGATCAACCGTGCAGCAGCATGATCATTTGGGAGTGGCGGACGTGTCCGAGCCGGCCGGTGCAGATCCTGCCGGTTTGCCAGACCAGCCGGTATCGCCCGCCAGTTCTGCCATCCGGCCGTACTTGGGGATGGTTCTCAGGTTCCTGGCGCTTGCACTCGCTGTCGGGGGCGCCTTCTACTGGTTCCGCTTCCGGCCGGTGTCCGTGGAGGCGTACCAGGTCGCCCGGGCCCCAGTTGTAGCCGAGGTGATGGGCACTGGCACCCTGGAGGCCCACGTCAGTGCAACCGTCGGGGCCAAGATCCCCGGCCGGGTTGTAGAACTCAAGGCGGACCAGAACGACCGTGTCAAGAAGGGCCAGGTCCTGGCCATGCTCGATGACTCGGAACTCAGGTCCCAGGTCGAAGTGGCCGATTCCGCCCTTCAGACCGCCCAGGCGACATTGGCACGCGTCAAGACCGACAGGGTCCGGGCCGAGGCCGTGCTGGAGCTGGCCCACATCAACCATGATCGGGCCAACAAGCTGCAGAGCCAGTCCGCCGCCGCCCAGCTGGAGGTCGATACGTCCCTCGAGCGCCTCAAGGTCGCCCAGGCGGACCTCGAGCGGGCAACGGCCGCGATCGCCGAGGCGGAGCACCAGGTGGTCACGGCCGAGAATACCCTGAGGTACCAGAAGACGCTGCTGGCCAACACGGCTATCGTGAGTCCCTTCGACGGCCTGATCGTGCGGCGGGACCATGTTGTCGGCGATGTCGTCGCGGCCGGTACGTGCATCTTCCAGATTGTCTCGACGGACGAGCTGTGGGCATCGGTGTGGGTGGATGAGGCGGCGATGACGGGCCTAAAGCCCGGCCAGGCCGCTCGGGTCCTGTTTCGCTCCCTGCCGGGTAAGGAGTATCCCGGCGTGGTGGTTCGCCTGGGGCGGGAGGTGGATCGCCAGACCCGCGAGTTCCTGGTGGATATCCAGGTGAAGGACCTGCCGGACAACTGGGCCGTCGGCCAGCGAGTGGATGCTTACGTGGCTACGGATCGCAAGGAGAACGTGCTGAGCCTGCCGTACCGCATGCTCGCCTGGAAAGCCAGTAAGCCCGGCGTGTATCTCGCCAGGGATGGCCAGGCCCAATGGCAGCCGGTGAAGCTGGGGCTTAAGGGCTTGGCCACGGTGGAGGTTGCCGGCGGGCTGTCAGAGGGACAGACGGTCGTGGCAGCTCCCGCCAACAGCGGTTCCCCAACGCTGCTGAATGGCCGGAGGATCGCCCTGCCATGAACCTGGCCCTGCGGGACATCCGCTACAACTTCGGCCGGTTCGTCTTCACGGCGGCGGGGATCGGCCTGCTGCTGATGATCGTGATGGGCATGACCGGCATCTACAACGGCCTGATCGAGGATGGCGTTGGGCTGGTCAACGTGATCGGGGCGGACCTTTGGGTGGTCCAGCGGGACACCCGTGGGCCTTTCGCCGAGATCTCCCGCGTGCCACGCAGCCTGGAGGATCGCCTGGCGGCGGTGCCGGGGGTGGCCAGTGCGCGGGCCTTCATGTCCCAGATCATCCAGCGAGAGTACCGCGGCAAGCCGTTGCGGATCGTGGTGCAGGGTCTCTCCTGGCCGCAGGACAAAGGCGACTGGCTGCCGATCGTCGCCGGCCGCCCGCTGCGGTCCGCTCACTACGAGATGGTCGCCGACCAGTCCCTAGGCCTGGGCCTAGGCCAGTTATTGCCGCTAGGCAAAGACATCTACACGGTGGTCGGTCTGACGCGCGGGATGGTCGGCAATGCCGGTGACGGCATGGCCTTCTTCAGCCTGCTGGACTCGCAGGCGATCCAGTTCGACCAGCCGGGCGAGGCCATCCGGCTGGCCCGGGCCGCTCAGGCAAGCCAGCCGTCCCAGCGGGCGTCGATGCAGCCGGCGCGCATGGATTCCACGGGTCAGGCGGATCAGCCGATCAGCGGCGTGTTAGTGGACCTCAGGCCTGGCGCAAACTCGCAGGAGGTGATCAAGACCGTCTCCGGCTGGGCCGACGTGATCCGGAAGTTCCGCGCCGCGCCCGCACCCCAGTTGTTCACCATCACGGCCAGGCTGAACGGGATGCTCGGCTCGACCACGTCGGTGAACGGATCGTCCGCATACACATCCCGCTGGTGGAAGTAGTCCAGCGTCAGCCGCGCCGTCGGGTTGACGGTGATGGGCACGGGCGTCAACGGCACGGCCACAATCGCGCCGTTGAACTCGTAGCGGAACTCGCCCGTCACGTAATAGACCGTCGGCTCGGTGGGCGCGGCGTCCACGGTCGGCACGATGGTCCAGCGCGCCGTGCCTTTGCTGGCGCCGGGCACGCGCCCGGTGCCGTTGACGTCGCTCAGGCCGGTCAGCTCGGGATCGCGAATCCCGAACAGGTCCGTGGCGTCGTTGCCCTGGCTGTCGGTCAGCCGAACGGTGACTCGGATCTTGTCCACGGCGAACGCGGTCGAGTTGTCAATGTCCAGCGTGGCGCGGAAGGCCTCGCGGCTGAGGACGGCCTCCTGGTCGAGCTTGATCTTGACCTTGGCGCAGACGCCGCCGCCCTGGCCTTCCTGGGAGCGGATGCGGAAGGTCTCCACGATGGCGTTAATCGGATCGGTGAAGCCCGCCGCCTCGGCTTCCTGCTGATAGACGCCCACGACGAGGATCTTCTGGTGCAGCGCCAGGGCGTCAATGAAGTCCAGGTTCGCCCCCGGCGGCGCGTCGGCCGGACGCAGAATGCCCAGCGCCCAGTTCTCCAGGCTGCGATTCCACCGGTCCAGCACGCGGGTAACCTCCTCGGGCGGCACCCCGGGGGGCTGCTCGCCACTGAGCAGGGCGGTGCGCTCGTCGCTGGTAATCGTGCGACCGCCGTCCGAGCCGTCACTGGCCGCGGACTGGAATCGGGCCAGCCAGTCGCCCGTGCGGTTGTCGGCCTGCGGATTGAGCCAGACGCCGGGCGGCGCGCCGGTCAGCTCGTCAAACAGCTCCAGCGCCTTGCGCACCCCCTCGGCAAAGTGCGCCGTCGGGTCCTGCGGACCGCCGGCGGCTTCGAGGGGCGCGCCGCCGCTCAGCGACCCTTGAATGCACCGGGCGATCCCGTAGATGCAGGCCGGAATGTCCGCCCCCGGAACCAGACACCCGGCAATCCCCACCGCGCAGTCCACATAACTCATCGGGTTGCTCGGGTCGCCGCCAATGCCCACGCTGCAGGAAAAGCCGCTGAAGAAGCAGCCCACCGGGCCCGGAACGCAGCCGGCCGCGGCCAGGATGTAGCAAATCGCGTCGCACGGGATATTGACGTTGATCGAGGGCGCGCTGTAGCTGCTGCTGCCACCACCGCCGCCGCCACCACCGCCGCCGCCACCCCAACCGCCCCAGCCGCCGCCGCCACCACCGCCGCCGCCACCACCGCCGCCGCCGCAGTCACCCTGCACTCCGCTGACGCCGACCGGCGAGCCGCCCGGCACTTTGAACGGACCGCACTCGAAGGCGTAGCCCACGTTGCCGTTCATGGCGCACGGCACACCACTGGCCGCCCGCACCTGGCCCGGCGCGGGGCTGGGGAAGTCGCCGATCCGCCGCATCGTCACCGGAATGGTCAGCGACGACTTGGCCGGCAGGCGGCCCAGGTCGCTGATCAGCGGCTCGATCGAGTAGAACGGATGCGTGCTGAAGGTGATCTTGGTGTCATCGGCCGCGATCAGACCGTGGTTGCGGATCGTCAGGTTCACCTGCTTGGTCTGGCCGACGATCTTCAGGTCGCTGACGTCCAGCACCGACGGTTCGACCGTGACGACCGGCTTGGGCACGACCGTTTCGAACTCGGTTTCGATGGTGATGCGGTAGTGGTCTTCGATCTCGATCCGTTCGACCGTCCAGGTGTAGCGGACGGCCTGGTAGGACAGGAACGCCGTGACCTCATTGGTAATGCCCGGCTCGACGAAGATGGTGCTGCGGTGGCCGTTGTGCTGCTCGGCGTCCAGTTCAAGGTTGTAATAGCCCTCCATCAGCTCGGGCACGAAGAAGCGGCCCTGGGCGTCGGTCACCCCGTTGGTCACCACGGCGCTGCTGACGGCGTCCCGCACGCGCACGGTGGCGTTGGTCAACGGCGGCGCGCCCTGGGCATAATACGTGAACTCGTCGGCTGCCAGGATTTGCAGCGCGCCCTTGGCCTCCGACAGCGCGCGGAAGGAGAACGGCACCGAGATGCCCGTGCTCGTACCGTTCACCGCCAAGCTGCCCTGGTGCACCGTCAGCGGCAGGTCTTCCGGCGGGTTGAGTTGCAGCGTCACCACGTTCGTCTGGCCCGGCGCCAGCGACGGCATCGGGTTGGGCGAGCTGAGGCTCATCCACGGGATGGGCGGCAACGAGACGGTGATCGGCCCGGTCTCCAAGCCGCCCTCGTTGGCGATCTGGAACGAGACCGTGCGCTGCGCGCCGCGTTTCATGCCGCCCTCCAACCGCCCGGGCACGGCCACCAGCCGCGGCACCAGCGGGTCAATGTCCACCCGGATCGGCACATCCAGCACCGCCCCTTCGGTGTTGGTGATGCGGGTGTGGATGTAGCCCCAGGTGTAGGTGGCATTCAGGGCGGAGACGCCGTAGCCCAGTTGCGTGGTGGCGTTGCCCGCCAGCACGTTGGTCTGCAACGTCAGCGTCACTTCCACGTTCGGCGGTTTGCTCACCACCTCGGCCGCCAGGCCCGTCAACGGCACGTCGCTCAGGTTTTGAATCTCCACCGTCCCGCCGGCGCTGCTGCCCTCGCTCAACCGCATCGAGGGCTGCGCCGGCTGCGCCTTCATGCCCAGGAGGTAGAAGCTGTCCTGGGCCGCCGGGACGGGTTCACCCGGATGCCCGGCCGAGATTTCGTAATAGCCCGCCTCGCCGGGCAACGGCTGCCAGGTCGTGCTGAACCGCCCCTGCGCATCGGTCAGCGCCGCAATCGTGCGGGTCGTGCCCCGCACGCCGATGTGGATGCTGACCAGCGCGTATTGGGCCGGCCCACCGCCGCCGCGCAAGGCCTGGCCGCTCAGCGGCACGGGCGTGCCCGCCGGCGCCGCCTCCAGGTCGGTGGCCACCGTGGCCGAATAGGCCGGGGCCACGTGGATGGGCGTGGCGGAGATGCCCACGTTGTTGTCTTCGAGCAGCTCGACGATGGTGTTGGCCGTGTCGGTAACCACGATGACCCAGTAATCGCCCGCGGTCTGGGGCATCCGCACGGGCAGGGTCTGGCTGAACTGGCTGCCCGCCGGCAATGCGCCGTTGAAGGTGTATTGGCCCATCAACACGTCGTCACCCACCAGCGGGTCGCTCGACAGGTAAATCCGCTGCGTCACGGCGTTGGAAGGCGAATTGACCACGCCCTGGTTGCGGATCTGGTAACCGATGTCCACATACGCCTCCGTCTCGGCATTGGCCGGCCCGGTCACCTGGCTGACCACCAGGTCGGGCAGGTTCACGTCGGTGACCGTTACGGGCAGACTGCCGGCGGTGAAGCCGGTCGCCGTGGCCGTCACGGTCACGGTCTTGTTGCCGTCGGTGACGCCGTCGTCCACCGAGGTCATGGGGAACTGGGCCGAAACCGCGCCGGCCGGGATGGTCACGGTGGGCGGCAGGAGCAGCTCGTTGGTGTCGCCCGAGGTCAACGTCACTGTCAGCGGCAAGCCCGTGCCGGTGTTACGCGAGACCGTGCCAGTGGCCGCCAGGCTTTGGCCCTCGGGCAGCACCTGCCGGTCGGTGGCCAGGCGCAAGGTCGGTCCGTCGTCGTCCGTTACCGTGACCGCCGCCGGCGTGCCTTCGCCCAGACGCGTGCTCGAACCGGTGGCGCGGAACCACACGCGGACTTCGACCGGCTTGTTGCCATCCACCTGGTCGTTGTCCACCGCGCTGACAAAGAAGGTCGCGTTGGTCTCCCCGACGGGGATGGTCACCAACCGCGGCACGCGCAGGGCGTTGGTGTTGCTGCTCTCCAGCTCAAGCTCAAGCGCGCGCGGCGACAGCGGCAGCCGGGTCAGCGTGGCCCGGGCGGCCTGCGGCCCGGCGCTTTCGCTGACGCTCTCGGGACTGATCGTCAGGGTCACGACGGGCCAGTCGTCGTCCAACACGGTGACTGTGGCGCTGCCGTTCCGGTAACCGTTGGCCGATGCGGTGACCGCCACGGTCAACGGCGGTTCGACCTGGGAATCGCCCAGCGCCAGCACCTCGAAGGGGGCGAAGCTCTGGCCGGCCGGAATCTGCACCGTGGTCGGCACCTGCAACTGTGCCGCGCTGGAGCTGCTCAGCGTCACCAGCAACGCCTCCGTGCCTGCGTCCCGCGACAGAATGCCCTGCACCACCAGGCTCTCCATCACTTGGTTGGTCGCCAAGGTCACAGTCAGCCGCGGCAGGTCCACGTCCAGCACCGTGATTTGCGCGCTGGCCGGGGTGAAGCCCGCCGCCGTGGCGCCCAGGGTGACGGTTTGGGGACCGTCCACGACGCTGTCCAGCAGCGAGGCGACCTGGAACGAGACGGAGGCCAGCCCCGTCGGGATGGTCACTTGGGCCGGCACGGCAATTTCGCTCGGATCCCCGTTCAGCAGGGTGACAGTCAACGGCGAGGTTCGACTGCCGTTGCGGGTGACGGTGGCTGTCAGCGGCTGGGACGCGCCTTCGCTGATCTGCGTGGCAGACAATTGCAGCGTGAGCACGGCCGGCACGAGCGTGCTTTGCGCCGCCACGCCGTAGTTGTTGGCTTCGTTGCTCTCGATCACGTCGGCGCGGCTGTCGGCCAGCACCGCGAACCAGAGGTTGCCCACCAGCCCGCCCGCCGGCACCACAACAGCCTGCGTGCGCACCAGGCTCAGTCCGGCCGGCAGCGTGTTGGTGAAGTCCAGTGTGGCCAGCTCGACGGCCCCGGCGCCGGCGCTGTTGGTGGCCAGATAAACGGTCTCGGACCAGACCGGCCCAGCGCTGGCGCTGCCCAGGTTGGTCACCGTATAGACCAGCGCCACGGTCTCGCCCGGCAGGGCGTTGGTCGGTGCGAGCACGTCCACCACCGCCAGGTCGGGCAACGGCGGCAACGAGACCGCCACCGCCGCAGCGCGCAGGTTGTTGTTTTCATCCGATTCGCCGACCGCGTTGCCGTGATCGGTGGCCACGACCAGGAAGTATTGGCCGGGCGTCGAGCCGCCCGCCAGAGGCAGGGTCACCGGCACGGTGTTGGTGTAACTGCCGCCCGGCGGCAGCGGCACGGTCAGGGCGTCGGTTGTGGCCAGCAGCGTCGCCAGCGAGTTGCTCGTGGCCGAGAAGTCAATACGGTCCACCCACGGCGCGGCGGCCGGGGCCGTGCCGGCGTTGGTGACGACGAACTCGACGGCGACCGTCTGGCCGAAGTTGGCGCTGGCCGGGGCGCTGACCCGCGCCACGCGCAGGTCGGTGGCCACGATGGTCAACGGCGCGGCGGCAAACGCGGTGTTGTTGGTCTCGTTCAATTCGAACAACACATTGCCGCTGTCCAGCAGGATGCCGAACCAGCGCGACCCGGTGCCGACCGACGGCACGATGACCTGCTGGGTGACCGTGAGCGTGGCGCCCGGGGCGAGGCCGCCGGCGCCGGGGCTGAAGCTCACCGCGCCGAGCAGTTGCGCGCCCGAGCCGTCGGCGTTGGGCGACAGCAGCACCGCGTTCTGCCACGGGCCAAAGGCCGTGCCCGGGCCGACGTTGGTGACGTTGAAGATCAGCGGGATCATCGTGCCTGCCTGGGCGGACGCCGGCACGCTGACCGCGCCAGCCACCAGGTCGGGCGGCGCCAGCGTGGTGAAGGTGCGGTCTTCGGAGACGGTCTCGTTGCCGGCGGCATCGGTGACCAGCACGCGGAAATGATGCAGCGTGGCCGGGGTCAGGCCGGTGAGGGTGAAACTGTGCTGGGTGCGGAACTGGCCGACGCTGTTGGTAGTGCCGTAGGCGGTCGTCAGGCCGTAAGCCACGCGGGCGGTCGTCGGCTCGTTGTTCGTCCAGGTAATCGTGGCGGTGGCCACGCCGGACGTGACGGCGATCGGCCCCAGGACGGGCGGCGTGCGATCCAGCAAGCTGTATTCGGCCACAAAGGCCATGTTCGTCGGATCGGTCGTGGCAAACGTCTTCTGGAAGCTGGCGTTCGTGCCGTACGGCGCGCCGTTCAGAGTGAAGCGCTGGAAGGCGTAGTAGTCGGGCGGCGTATTGGTCACGGCCAGCGGCGCGGTGATGGTGGCGGTTTGGCCATTGGTGTACGTGCCCGCGCCGCTGACGGCCGCCAGCCCGGGCGGCAAAGTGGCCGTGGTGACGACGTGAATCAGGTGCGCCTCGGCGTACTGAGCCACAAACAGCCGGTTGCTGTAGGCCACGACCGTCAGAGTCAGGTTCGTGCCCACCGTGGCGCCGTTCTCGGTCCAGTGGCTGAACTTGTAGCCAAAGGCCGGGTGGGCGGTCAGCGTGTTGGTGCTGCCCCACGGATACGTGCCCGCGCCCGAGACCGTGCCGGCGGCCGGCGGGTTGTTGGAAGCGGCGATCGTGATACCCGGCAGGCCGAACACGGCGTTGAGGGTTGTATCCTGGTTCAGCGTGAAGCTGTAAACCGGGTTGGCACTGCGCACGGTCGCGCCCTCGACCCAGTTCTGGAACAGGTAGGGCGCCTGGTTGGTCACCGGCGTGGCGGTAACGGTGACCAGCGTGCCGGCCGGATACGTGCCCGCGCCGGTGAGCGTGCCCGCGCCCGGGGGCACGGCGTTCAACGTCACCGTGTAGAACGCCGTGATGGCGAACGATGTCGAGACGGTGTTCAACTCGGCGCTCTCGTGGCCGGCGGCGTCGTACTCGAACACCTGTTGGTCCGAGTCGGTGGTCACCTCCACCAGATACGTGCCGGCGGTGGTTGCGATGAACTGGACCTGGCGGGTCACCGAGGCGTTGGTGGCCAGCGCCTCGGCCACCGTGTAGGTCTGGTCCAAGATGGTGGTGGCCGTGGTCTGGTTGCGGACGCGGAGGCGCTCCTTGAAGCCGGCGGGCGCGGGGGCCGTGCCGCGGTTGAACGTGTCCCAGCGCACGGTGTAGGTCTGGCTGGCGTCCGGGCCGGTCAGTTGGAGGTTCTCGACCTTGAGGTCCGGGTAATCCGCCCGCGCGATGGCAAGCGGGTTTTCCGACGCGGTCTCGTTGTCACCCTCCAGCAGGAACTCGTTTACCGTGTCGGTGTAGTCGGCCTTGACGATGAGGTAGAAGCTGCCGCTGATGCCGTCGGGCAGGTTGACGGTGTTGGTGACGCTGTAGCTCTGGCCCGGCGACAGCGCGCCGCTGTGCTGATACAGCCCCAGCGGCAGGTCGTCGTTGTCCAGCACGGTGTCGGTGGACAGGACGGCGCGGTCGAACCAAACCGAGACCGGCGTGGCCAGCGAGCCGACGTTGGCCACGGTGAAGGCGAACGTGAACGGATCGCCGCTCTTCAGGCCGGTCGTCACCGGGATCACCAGGTTGGTGACCTGCAGGTTCGGGATCACCACGTCCTCGGTGGGCAACACCGGCACGTCCAGCAGATACTCGCTCATCAGCCCGGCGGAACCGCTGCCCGCCCGGACCAGGGCGTAGTAGGGGCCGGTCTGCTCGATGCGCACCTCGGCCACACCGTCGGAGGGCCGGCCGTTGCCGGCCTCGGCCTGGTAAACGCCGGCGGCATTGTAAAGGCTCACGACAGGCTGCAACAGGCTACTGGCCGGTTGGCGGGTGCGCAGGAACACCGTCTTGCCGGCCTCAACCACGCCGAGGTTGAAGTAGTCCAGGTCGGTCGCCAGTTGCGCGTAGCCGGCAATGACCGCCGTGCGGCTGTTGCCGTTGGTCGTGAAGCTCAGCGCGGTGGCCGTGGCCGGACTCTCATTCGGCTCCAGTTCCACCGGCAGGCCATTGCGGTAGAGCGAGACCCGCACGCGATATTCGGCATAGTAGCCGTAATGCGGGCTGACGCGGACCGTGTGGATGCCGTTGTTGGTGAGCGTGAGCGGACCGTGCTGAAGCAGGCCGTTGGCTTGGGAGGAAACGGACGCGATGCGCGTGCCGGCCGGGTTGTGCACCTCGTAATACAGACCGCTGCCGTTGGGATTGCCGGGCACCTCCGCCGCGAGCATCATTTGGTCGCCGACCTGCGCCTCGAAGCTCCAGAAATCCACGTCGTTGCCATCCAGCAGGAAGCCGCGGCCCGCGCCGGAAATCAGGTCGGGCTGCGTACTTTCCAGCGGCAACGGTGTCGCGGTCTCGCGGGTGTTGTTCGGCTCGGATTCGGTGCTGAAGCCGGCGATCTGCACCACGGTGAACTGGCGGGTCCAGGGCGCAGCCAGCGCGTTGCCGCCGCGGTCCTGCAAGGCGGTCTTGGCCGTGAATCGGTACAGCCCCGGGGGCAATGCGCCGCTGGTGACGCGGTAGTTCGCAGTCAACCCCGAGCTGTAGGCCGGGCTGGCGGCCACCGGCCAGAACAGGTCGTCGGCCGTGTCCAACTGGCCGTCCGCACCGGCGGCGCGCAGTTCGTAGCTGCCCGGGTCGTTGACGGTTGCCGCCAGCATGTCTTCCGAGAAGGTCAGAGCGAAGCGATCGAACAGGCTCAGGACGCTGCTCCCTTCCGCCGGCAGGGTGTCGGCTACGATGCTCGGCGCCAGCAGGTCGGTCAGCTCCAAGCTCAGCAGATACTGCGTCAACAGACCAGGTTCGCCGGCGGAAGCGGGAGCGATCGAAGCCCACGCGACGCCGTTTTGCAGCGTGCCGGTGCGGCCCTGGCCGCTGGTGTCGGCTGTCGTGCCGCCCTGGCCCTCGTTGAAGCGCCAGTAGCCGACCAACCCGGATTCGCTGCCGCCCAACGGGCCGGCGAGCCGGGCTTGAACTTCCTCACCGGTGAGCGGCCGATTCCAAATGGCCACTTCGTCAATGTAACCGGGGAAGTTATTGCAACCGCACCAGACCTCGCTACCGATGCGCGTGCCGGCCGCCGTGCCCACGTAGTTTGGCTCAACCGGTCCGGAGGCTACGAATTGGCCGTTGACGTAAAGCCGCGCGGTCAGGCCGTCGCACGTGCCGACCACATGATACCAGCTACCCAGGATCACGAGATCCGGAGACGGAATGGTTTGACTGCAACCTCCTGGCTGTCGGATCACAATCCCAAACCGTCCGTCCTGCATCGTAATGCCCCAGTCCATGCATTCGGCAAACCCGCCGGCAATGGTGCGACGTCCCCCGGGCAGGCTGACCGGACGCACCCACGCCTCGACCGTCCACTGCGTGCCCGGCGTCCACGCTCCGACATCCACGTAGTCGTTGCTGCCGTCGAAATACAGGGCGCTCTCGGTCTGCGAACCGTAGCCTGGCGCGCCCGCCTGGATCTGGGCGTAGTAAGCACCCGCCTGATCTGTCGGAATCACGTAGGACAGGTTCGTCGTGCCCGCGGGCGCGGAGGCGACCACCGCGCCGGCGCTGTTGAGCACGCTCAAAATGCCGCTCAAGCCGCTGCTGGCGGGCTTGCCATAGGCCAGACGCGCCTCCGTGCCAACCGAGAGATTGCCGAGGAAAAACACATCGCCCGGGTCGCCGGAGCGGAGGTAGCCCAGCACCTGGGCCCATTGATTGGTCCCTTCCCGCGTAAAGGCCGGCTGATTGGCCTGCCCCACACTGTTGTTGTCCTCCGCCTCCAACTGCCACGGCCCCGGCGCCAGACTGACCCGCAACCGATACTCACCCCGGTAATCATAGTTGTAGCTCA
>Ga0101944_10005288_pt1 | contig 14885 bp, 8 predicted proteins | sample DewCreD2012metaG_FD_75245 | JGI IMG/M metagenome (GOLD analysis project Ga0101944, IMG submission 75245) | Hot spring sediment bacterial and archeal communities from British Columbia, Canada, to study Microbial Dark Matter (Phase II) - Dewar... ... | reverse complement strand
ATTTGTCCGGTGGTGAAGCGCATCTGGACCCCAAGCTGGACTCTATTCAGCGGCGGCATCTGCTTCCTTTTCCTGGCCGCCTTCTGCTGGGTCATCGAAGTCCGCGGCTGGCGCCGCTGGAGTTTTCCCTTGAAGGTGATCGGGATGAACTCCATCGCCGCCTATGTCATCGCCCACCTTTGGGAGAGATTCATTGCGGATTCTTTCCGAATCCACCTGGGCCGCGAGTTCTTCCAGGCCTTCGGGCCTGGGCTGGAGCCCCTGTTTCGCGGGATGGCGGTGCTTTTCGTGTACTGGCTGGTTTTGCTCTGGATGTACCGCAGGAAACTATTCTTGAAGATCTGAAACGGGAGGACAGGATGAGCCGGTCATTGGTTTGCCTCGCGCTGGCGATGGCGTTCGCATCCGTTTCTCCGGCCGCGCAGGCGCCGGTGAGCATTGCCGTCTCGGGCGAAGTTGTGCGCGAGAACTTCCGCGGCGTTGGGTTCCACGGACAGCTGTTTCTCGATTCCTCCACGCCCGAGTATTGGGATCAGGTTATCGCCAAACGCTGGAAAGAGATGAACCCCGCCTTTGCGCGCGTCTGGCATCAGTTCGCCCGCGGCCCGAAGCCCGCCCGCGACCAGCAGGCGCTGGACACGCTCGCCCGGGAATTGCTGGCTATGAAGGAATGGGCGGATACCGAGGTCTACCTGACAACCTCCTCGCTGCGATACCTGGAACCTGGCGAGGCCAGGAGCGACTACGCCCGCCTGGTGGCGGACGAACTGGAATACCTCCATCAGAAGGGCGCGACAAACGTCAGGTTCTACGGTTCCAGCAATGAGCTGACCATGCGCTCCTGGGGCGATCTCAACCGCGACCTGCCCACTTACAAGGATTATCACCAGCACCTCTTCCAGGAATTCCGAAAACGCAAACTGCCGGTAATGCTGCTGGCCACCGACGCCTCTCCCGTCAGCTACTGGAACTCCCTCCAGTGGGCCGCCGAGAACATGGACGACATTACCGATATCTATGGCGGCCATCATTACGCGACACGCCAGCCCGCGGACGACCTGGAGTTCTACGGCTGGTTCCTGGAGCGCTGCTCCTGGGCGGTGGGGCTGGCGAAGTCGAAAGGCAAGGATTTCATCCTGGGCGAATTTGGGCCGGGCCAGTATCAGGAACTCCGCTGGGGCCGCCGCTGGGACACGCCCGAGGCTTTCGGGACCGCCATGGAGGCGCAGGCGGGTCTCCAGACCGCGGAGGCCGCGCTGGCCGCCGTCAACGCCGGCGTCTATGCCATGGGCTACTGGACTTTCACGGACTACCCGGACCGGCCGGGCCAGGGCATCAATCAGTGGGGGCTGTTCAAGTCCATGGCGCAGGGCGCCGTGGTGCGTGCGCCCTACTACAGCTACGGGTTGCTGTCCAAGTTCTTCCGGGGACCCGCGGCCGTGTACAGGGTGACGTCCTCCTCGCCCAGTGTTCATGTAGCCGCCGTCCAGCGCAATTCCGATAAGGCCTGGTCGATCGCCGTCATTAACCGCGAGACCCACCCGGTCGCGGTTGCGATCACTCTGGCCGCTGATCCCGGCAAGCCGTTCCGGCGCTACGTCTACGACACAGCCCGCGTGCCGATTACGGAAGACGGCGATCTGCAAGAGGCGTCTGGGCGGCTCAGCGCCCGTCAGCGTGTGCTCGCCGACACCGTGCCCGCCAACAGCATGATCCTCTACACTACGGCCTACGATGACGCTCCGCCCGCGCCTGTCCAGGGATTGGAAGTTGGTCCGGCTCCCAGGACCCCCGGCATGCCGGGCGATGCTCTGCGGATCACGTGGAGGCCAAACACGGAGAGAGATCTCTGCTACTACCGCATTTACCACAACAACGTGCGCGTGGGCTCCACCGTCGCCACCGAGTACATCATCGCCGGTCCGGAACGCTGGCGCGGGGGCCCCTATACCGTGGCCGCCGTGGACACTTCGGGAAACGCCGGCGAGAGATGAGATCGGTTCGCCGCGGAGGGGCGGTGCTGGTCTGGGAAGGAAGGAGAGACCCCCCGGCCGCGGACTCGTTCAAGTAGGGCGGCTGGGGTGCGGCTGTTCCCACTTCACCCACCCTTCCGCCGCCGGTCCTCCCATCCGGCGCGAGCCTGAATACCTCAACGATACTGCCGGAAGATCTGATACTTTCTCATGCGGGATTGAAGCGTGGTCCGCTTCAAACCCAGGCGGGCCGCCGCCCCGTCCGGCCCTCCCACCACGTAATTCGACTCCTTCAACGCTCGCAAGATCTTTTCCCGGTCCACCGCCTCGCTCGTTTCAGCATGCGGCGGGCGCGGACCCGCGGCGCCCGTCTTGCCGGTCACGTCCGGCATGGCCACATTCAGCACGTTTCCCTTGGTCAAGATCACGGACCGCTCGATCACGTTTTGCAGCTCGCGGATGTTGCCGGGCCAGTCGTACCGGCACAGCGCCTCCAGGGTCGAGGAAGGAATGTCCTGGATCGTTCGCTTCATGCGCTGGGCGAACTTCTGGACGAAATGGCGCGTGAGCAGCGGGATGTCCTCGCGGCGCTCCCTCAGCGGCGGCACGCTGAGGGGAAACACGTGCAGGCGGTAGTACAGGTCCGGGCGAAAGCGGTTTTCGTCCACCATCGCCTTCAGATCGCGGTTCGTGGCCACGACGAAACGCACGTCCACCTTGATTGTCCGGTTGCCCCCCACTCTTTCGAATTCCTGGTCCTGAATCGCCCGCAACAGCTTGGGCTGCAACTCCAGCGGCATCTCGCCGGCCTCATCGAGGAACAGCGTTCCCTGGTGCGCCAGTTCGAACCGCCCGATCTTTTGGCCCACCGCTCCCGTGAAGGCCCCCTTCTCGTGGCCGAACAGTTCGCTTTCCAGCAAACTGGCGGGGATTGCCGCGCAATTCACCTTGACGAAGCTCCCTTGAGCGCGCCCGCTCAGCTCGTGAATCGCCCGGGCCACCAGCTCCTTGCCCGTTCCCGTCTCTCCGAGAATCAGCACCGTGGCGTCGGTCGGAGCGACGATCTGAATGCTCTTCAGCACGGATTGAAAGGCCGGCCCTTCCCCAACCATGTTTCCGATGTTCTGGTCCAGGCGGATCTCATCCTCCAGATAGAGCTTCTCCCGGGCCAGGCGCTCCTTCACCTCCGCCAGCTCGCGGTACGACAGCGAGTTCTGCAAAGCCAGTGCGACTTGCCGCGCCACCTGCACCAGGAACTCCACGTCGTCCCCCATCCAGCACTCGCCCGTGGTGCGCGCCAGTTCCAGGGTGCCAAGCGTGCGGCTCGCCGTCACCAACGGAATCGAACAAGTGGACTTGATGCCCACTCCCACGAACTTGCGATAATCCGGCGACGGGTACTTCTCGAAATCCTCGCCGTGCACAATCACCGGCTTGCCCGATGCAATCGCTTCCGCGGAAGGCGTCCCCTGCGCGTCGCCGGATGTCCGGCTCAATTGGAAAAGCTCCTCGCCGGGAAAGTGCAGCGCGTAAAGGTCGAGTCCGTTTCTGGTCCCTTTGCAAAGCGTGAGCACGGCGATGTCGTAGCGGATCACCCGGGCCAGCTGCTCGGAGATCGCCGAGAACAACTCCTCCGGCGGCAATTTTGACACCAGCGCGTTTGTGATGTCGAACAACGCCCGGGTGCGGTCCCGCTCTCGAACAAGCTGCTGTTTGGTCACAAACGACTCGACTGCGACCGCAAACTCGCTGGCCACCCGCTCCAGGAACTCAAGTTCGGCCGAGTTGGGCTCGAACGGCGTCCGGCACCCGAATCCAAAAACCCCGATCCTGTTCTCCCCCGCGGTCAGGGGCACCATCGTGAAAGCCCTGAGTCCTCCCTTCCGGGTCCTGGCGAGAAACTCGGGCCACCGCGCGTCCTTCTCGATGTCGGGGATTACCAGCGGCTTTTGGTTTGCCCAGACCCATCCGCCCGGGTGCTGCTCGACGGGGAATCTTGCGGTCCCCTTGGCGTCGGCGGCCTCGGAGGCGCCAAGGAGGTAGAGATGCATCCACCGCCCGTTCCGCTCGGGCAACAACAGTCCCACGTAGTCAAAGTTGACCACCCGCCGCAGCGCCTGCGCCACCCCTGACAGGAGGCTGTCCAGGTCGGTGTGGCCGGCGATCGACCTCGAAAGGGTCAGGACTGCCTCGTAGATCTCGGTGGGTGAAGCTCCCACGATCCCGATCATAACCGATTCCGCCTCCGGGCCGTGGCAACCGCCAATCGGCATCTGACGAAAGTGACGATGCTCACGGCCACGCCGCCAAAGTCTACGCCCCTCCCCCAAGCACCTTGTACAAAGTCACCAGATTGGCGAGCCGGGCGAGCCGGAGGCTCAGCAGGCCTTGCTGCGCCCCATACAGCGCCCGTTGCGCCACCAGCACACTGAGGTAGCTGTCGATGCCCGCCTTGTAGCGCGCCTCCGCGAGCCGGTAGGTCTCCTGAAGGGCGTTCACCAGCGCCTGCTGGGCCTCCTGCTGCTCCAGGAGCCTGCCCCTGAGGGTCAGTGCGTCGCTCACCTCCCGAAAGGCGGTCTGGATCGTCTTCTCGTACTCGGCCACGGCCAGGTCCCGGTCTGCCTCGGCGACCTTCAGGGCGGCCTTCCGGGCGCCGGCGTCGAAGATTGGCATCACCGCCTGTGGCGCGAAGTTCCATGTCCTGGACCCGAACTTGAACAGGTCGGCCAGATCTCCGCTCATGAAACCCAGCGCGGCGGTAAGAGTGATCCGCGGGAAGAAATTCGCCCGGGCAGCCCCGATGTTGGCGTACGCGGCCTTCAATTGATGCTCCGCCAGGAGAATGTCGGGCCGCTGAAGCAGCACATCGGAAGGCAGTCCCGCCTGGACTTCCTTCAGCACTTGCCCAACATCCAGTCCGCTGGGCAGCAAGCCGGCGGGCACGGCCGTACCGGCCAGGAGATTGAGCGCGTTTTCGTCGAGCGCGATGAGGGCCGAGTACCTGGCGATATCGACGCGCGCAGCCTCCACCTGGCTCTGCGCCTGTTTCAGGTCCAGGTCGGAGGCCATCCCCGCGTCGCGTGTCCGCAAGATCAGCTCATAGAGCGCCTCCTGCGTGGCGAGCGTTTCCTGGGCCAGCCGCAGGTTCTCCCGGCCGGCTGCCAGCGCCAGGTAGCTGTTGGCGACAGCGCCGACCAGCGAGATCTGCGTCGCGGCCCGCGCCTGCTCGGTCGCCAGGTACCGTTCCAGCGCCGCGCTCTTGAGACTGCGCACCCGCCCGAACAGATCCAGTTCCCAGGAAGCCGTCCCCGCCCCTGCGACAATCTGCCCTCTAGTGTCCGGCTCCCCGTCGTTCGACATGTAGCCCGGAAGCCGGTAGACATCCGCGGTGGCGGATGCGCTGATCGCCGGATACTGTTGCGCGCGTTGAATCCGGTACAGCGCCTCGACCTTCTCTACGTTCAGGGCCGCCATCCGCAGGTCCCGGTTGTTGGCCAGCGCGAGTTCAATCACCGATTGAAGCTGGGCGCCGGCAAAGAACTCCTGCCACTTCACTGGTTGAGCCGCCGCTGGACCGGCCGCCCCGGACTGGCCGGCGGAACTCTCCGGCCAAGCGTTCGGGACCGGCGGCGCGGGGCGGTGGTACGCCGCCGGGCGCAGGCACCCGCAGAGGCAGACGGCCAATCCCGCCGCAAGGAATTCCCGTTTCATGGTCACCGTCCCTCCGCCGGGGCCGGAGCGCCGGAGTCCGGCGACTCCGGAAGTCGCTGCTTTGTCCTTGTAAACAGCCGCACGGTCAACACGTAGAACAATGGGATGAACAAGACCGCCAGGAATGTGGCGGTGACCATGCCCCCCAGGACGCTGGTGCCGATAGCCTGTTGCGCCCCCGCCCCCGCGCCGCGCGCGAGAAACAGCGGAAGCACCCCGCCGCCAAACGCCAGAGAGGTCATCACGATCGGCCGCAGCCGGATCTTCGACGCCTCCAGCGTGGCCTGGACCAGCCCCTGTCCCTGCTCAAGCCGCAATTTGGCGAACTGAACAATCAGGATGGCGTTCTTCGTGGTCAGCCCCAGCACCGTCAGCAAGCCGATCTGGAAGTACACGTCGTTCGGCAGACTCCGGTGGGTCGAAGCCAGGACCCCGCCGATGACTCCAAGCGGCAGGGCCAGCATAACCGAGATGGGAACGGTCCAGCTCTCATACAGCGCCGCCAGCACCAGGAAAATGACCAGGATCGAGAAGGAGTACAGGAGCCCGGTCTGGGCCTGCGCCGCGCGCTCCTGGTAGGAGAGTCCTGTCCACTCGTGGCCGATTCCCTGAGGCAGCCGGGCCACGATCTCCTCCATGGCTTTCATGGCTTCCCCGGAACTCCTGCCCGGGGCCGGTTCTCCAATGAAGTTCAGCGCCGGAAAGCTGTTGAACCTCTCCAGCCGCGGGGAACTGTAGACCCAACGTCCCGATGTCAGAGCCGTGTACGAAACCATTTCGCCGTTCAGATTGCGGACGTACAACCGCCCCAGATCTGTGGGCAGCATCCGGTACGGAGCATCGGCCTGAACGTAGACCCTCTTGACCCGTCCGCCCTGAAGGAAGTCGTTCACGTAGGCGCTCCCAAAGGCCGCCGAGATGGTCTGGTGAATGCTCGAAAGCGGCACGCCCCAGGTCCCCGCCTTCTCCCAATCCACATCGCTGCGGTACTCCGGCACATCCTCCAGACCGTTGGGGCGGACCCGGATCAGCCGCGGATCCTGCGCCGCCATCGCCAGCACCTGTCCGCGGGCCTGCATCAACGCCTCGTGCCCGAGCCGGCCCCGGTCTTGCAGCATGAAGTCGAAGCCCACGGATGTCCCCAGTTCCGGCACCGCGGGCGGCGCAAAGACGAACGCCATGGCGTTGCGGAGGCCCGCGAACGCCATGTTCGCTCTTCCGGCCACGGCCGGCGCTTTCAGATCCGGCCGGTTGCGCAATTCCCAATCCCTGAGCTTGATAAATGCCATCCCCTGGTTCTGTCCACGGCCGGCCATGCTGAAGCCCGATATGGCCATGCAGGACTCCACCGCCTCCTTCTGATCCTCGAGGAAGTGCCGCACGACCCTCTCCATGACCGCGTCGGTTTGCTCCTTGGTCGAACCCGGAGGCAACTGCACCATCGAGACAAGCATCCCCTGGTCTTCATCCGGCAGGTAAGCCGTCGGCATCTTCTGGAAAAAGTAGCCCGTCACGACGACGATCAAAACGAAGGCCGCCAGCGCCGGGATCTTGGCGCCTCCCAGAACCCGCCGCACTATGCCAAGGTATGTGTCCCGCAGGTAGTAGAAAGCGCGGTCGAACGCAAGGAAGAAGGGTCTGAGGGGGCGGAACCCTGCCTCGGCCGCCTCGTGTCCCTTAGGCACCGGCTTAAGAAGCGAGGCGCAGAGCACCGGCGTCAGGATCAGGGCCACCACCACCGAGAGCAGCATGGAGGAGATCACCGTGGCCGAGAACTGCCGATAGATAATGCCCGTGGAGCCGGGGAAGAAGATCATTGGAGCAAAAACCGCCGAGAGCACAAAGCCGATGCCCACCAGCGCTCCGGTAATCTCATCCATGGACTTCCGCACCGCCTCCCGCGGCGGGAGTCCCTCCTCGCTCATCACCCTCTCCACGTTTTCCACGACAACGATGGCGTCGTCCACCAGCAGGCCGATCGCCAGCACCATGGCGAACATCGTGAGCATGTTAATCGAGAAGCCCAGCAGCCCCAGAATGCCGAACGTGCCCAGGATGACCACCGGCACGGCGATGGTCGGCACCAGTGTCGCCCTCAGGTTCCCGAGGAAGAGAAACATGACCAGGAACACCAGGACGATGGCCTCCAGAAGCGTCCGCACCACGCCCCAGATGGCGACTCTTACAAAGGGCGTCGTGTCGTACGGATACACGACCTCCATTCCGGGGGGGAAATACCTGGACAGCTCCTCCATCTTCGCCTTCACCGCCGCCGCAGTCTCCAGGGCGTTCGCGCCGGGCTCCTGACGGATGGCCAGTCCCGCCGCGGGCCTGTCCTTGTAAACGACCTTCATATCGTAGATCTCGCTGCCGAGTTCGGTCCGGGCCACATCGCGAACCCGCACGATGGATCCGTCCGGATTTGTCCGCAGCGGAATCGCGCCGAACTCCTCGGGCGTCTGCAAGAGCGATTGAACCAGGATGGGAGCGTTGAGCCGCTGCCCGGGCACGGCCGGGATCCCTCCGAACTGGCCCGCGGAAACCTGCACGTTGTAGGTGCGGATAGCCGCGATGATGTCCCCGGTGGTCATGTTGTACTGGGTGAGCTTGTCCGGATTCATCCAGATCCGCATGGCGTACTGCGAACCAAACGACTCGGCCTCGCCGACCCCGCGGACTCGCGCCAGAGATGGCTGGATCTGCGAAACCATGTAGTCCATCAGGTCGAACTGATCCAGGCTCGAGCCTTCCGACGCGGTCAGCCCCACGATCAGCAAGTAGTTCCGCGTGGACTTGCTTACCGAGATGCCGCGCTTCTGAACCACTTCCGGCAGCGCCGGAATCGCCAGTTGCAGTTTGTTTTGCACCTTGGCCCAGGCCAGGTCGGGGTCTGTGCCCGGGGCGAAGGTCAGCTCCAGTATGGCGGCGCCCGACGAATCGCTGGTCGCCGACATGTAGAGCATGCGGTCCAGTCCGGTCATGTTCTGCTCGATAATCTGGACCACGCTGTCTTCGACGGTCTTCGCGTTGGCGCCGGGGTAGAAGGCGGTGATTCGGATGGACGGAGGGGCGATATTGGGATACTGGGAGATGGGCAGGTTGTAGATCGCCAGACCGCCCCCCACCATCATCGCGATGGCGATGACCCAGGCGAAGACCGGACGGTCGAGGAAGAATCGGGACAGCATTACCGGCCCCCCTCCGCCTGGTTCTTTCCCCGGCCCGCCGCCGCGCTGTCCGCCGACGGGACAACCTTCACCGCCATTCCCGGACGCACCCTCTGGCGGCCTTCGACGATCAGCCGGTCTCCGGCGGCCAGCCCGCCCGTGACCAGCCACCGGTCGCCGATGGCGCGATCCAGCTCGACCGTCCTCTGCGCCACTTTTCCGTCCTGCTCCACCACCCAGGCGATCGGGTTCCCTTTGTTATCCCGCGTGATGCCCTGCTGCGGCGCCAGGATCGCCTGTGGGTTCACCCCTTCTTCTACGATCGCCTGGACGAACATTCCGGGCAGCAGCACCAGGTTGGGATTGGAGAAGACCATGCGCAGTTTGACCGAACCCGTCGTAGGATCCACCGTGACGTCCCGAAACTGAAGTGTGCCCCGCAAGGGGTACGCCGTTCCATCCTCGAGCAAAAGGCGCACGTTGCTCTGCGCGGCTCCGCTCTGTTTGAGATGGCCCTTCTCGGCGCGCCTGCGCAGCCGGAGCAGATCCGCGTTGGCCTGCACCACATCCACGTAAATCGGATCGAGCTGCTGGATCACGGCCAGCGGCACGGGCTGGTACGCGGTGGCCATGGCGCCCACCGTAACATTGGAGATGCCGATGCGGCCTGAAATCGGGGCCCGGATGGGCGTGTACGAGAGATTGATCTGCGCGCTCTCCACAGCCGCCCGGCTGATCTCCACGGCGGCCTTTCTCGCTCCCAAGGCGGCCTCGGCCTGCCTCAACGCCGCGCTGGCATCGTCGTAGTCCTGCTGCGAGACCGCGCGGATGGCCACCAGTTCCCTCAGCCGGCCTTCGCGTGAGCGGATCGCCGGCAGATTCGCCTCCGCCGTGACCAGTTCCGCCTGCGCCGTGGCAAGCGTAGCCTTGGCCTGGTTCAGGGCCGCCTCGAAGGGGGCCGGGTCGATCTGGTACAGCAATTCGCCCGCCTTGACGTCGCTGCCCTCCCGAAACAGGCGCTTCTGGATCAGTCCGCTCACCTGGGGGCGGACCTCCGCGACCAGATACGCGGAGGTCCGGCCGGGTAACTCCGTCGTCAATACGACTTTCTCCGCAGCCAGGGTTACGGTCATGACTTCGGGAGGGCCGGCCGGCGGCGGCGCCGCGCTCTTTGGCTTGCAATTCATCGCCGGCAGGCCAGCGATCAGGAGACATACGACCGCCAGACAATTCGGCCGCTGGTTGGTGGGTTGCATGGAGGGAACTGGCATAGTTCGCGATTCTCTGCTCCCGCAGAGCAACTCAATGCCCGTTCATGGCCGAGACGCGCACAAAGGACTTGGGCTGACGAATGGCGTCATCTGCCCAGCGGAGTCGTCATATGGCGAAGTCATGTGACGATCCGCGCCTGCCCTTGCCCCTGCCGGTTGGCGTCGCCCCGGCCCCCATCTTTGCCCGGCTCTGCCGATCATCCCGGAGGCCGTAGCCTCACGCCCGGCGTCCCGGCCCTGGACTGCGCCGCGGTCCGCACCGCTGCCTTGGCATCTTCAGCCGTTTGGGATGCTGAGGTGTGGCGGAGGAAGAGGGATTCGAACCCCCGAGGGCCTTCCGACCCTAACGGTTTTCAAGACCGCCGCCTTCGACCGCTCGGCCATTCCTCCACCTCCAATCTAACGGGTTCCATGCGCGGCGGGCAAGGGGAGCGCGGGCTGTTCCAGCCCAAAGCTTGCGGGAGCGGCGGCGGCCCAGTTTTCGCAGCCCCTAGCGACGCACCGGCAGCAGCACGTGCGACGGCCGTTGCGCGTCGTGGTATACGGTCTGCCTCGCTACCCGCAAGTTCGTCTCGTCCGCGATGGATCGTCCCGTGTTGGGATTCCGGTCAAACCGCGGAAAGTTGCTGCTCGAAACGTGCAGCCGGATGCGATGCCCCTGGCGAAACAGGTTACTGGTGACCCCGGCATCGATCAGCACTCTGTAGACCTGTCCCGGCTTGGCCGGTTCCATGCGCTCCAGCGAATTCCGATAGCGCAGCCGCAGAATCCCGTCGCACAAGTTGATCGACCGCCCGTCCGGCCAGACCTCCGCCAGCTTCGCCGTAAAGTCCGTGTCCGGCGCCGACGTCGAGACCCAGAGCACCACTCTCACCGGCCCCGTCACTTCCACGTCCTGCCCGAGCGGATCGCTGGTGTAGACCAGGACATCGGGCCGCGACTCGACCGGACGCTGGTCCACAGGTCCCCAAGGGAATATCTTCGGGCTGCAACACACCGACCCGCCCATCGTCGGCGCCGGCTTGCGCGGATCATAGACAAAGCGGTCCGGACGGCTCTTACCCGGAACCTTCGCCACCAGCCGGCCGTCCGCCGCCAGGTAGTACGGCGCCGCCTGCGCGGGAGGCGGCCACGTTTCGGCATCCCGCCACCGGTTGGCGCCCATCACGAACAGCTTCGCGGGGGCTTCCGCCGCCGTCGCCCGTGCGGCTTCCGGAGCCGGTTTGAGCCAGCGCGCGAACCACTCCAGTTGAATGCGCCGGATGGCCAGGTTCGCTTCCGGACCGAAGTCGAATCCGGGAAAGGTCGAGGGCACGTTGTGCGGCCAGGGGCCGATGTAGAGGCGCGCCTCGCGTCCCATCTGCCGCATGAGCCGGAACGCCTCAAGGTCGTTCTCGGCGAAATTATCGTACCAGCCGCCGAAGATCAGCGCCGGCACTCGCACGCGGTCCAGTTGGGCCCGCGTGCTGATGGACCGCCAGTAGCCGTCGTAGACCGGATGATCCAGCGCCGCCTGCCAGAAGTCGATCGTCCGGCCCGTGGCGGCAAGGTCACTGGTCCGCAAGGGAAGGTTGCGAACGTAATCCTCGAAACTCGGCGCCGGCAACCGCGGGGCCCGCAGGTTCCCCGCCAGCCAGGACAGCCTGTGCCCCAGTTTCATCGCGCCGCCCTTGGAGTAGAAGCGGTCCTCGTACTCGTCCAACCCCGCCACCGCCGGCGAGATCGCTTTCAGGTAGGGGCTGCCGCTCAAGGCCGCCTTCCACTGCACGATGCCGAGATAGGATGCGCCCAGCATTCCGACGCTGCCGTTGCACCACGGCCGCGAGCCGATCCAGGCCAGGGTATCGTAGCCGTCGTTCACTTCCTGGTGCAGCGGCCGGAAGACGCCGCCGGAATCGCCGCGGCCCCTCACATCCTGGATGACCATCGCGTAACCGGCCGTCAGGAACGGCTCGTACGTGGCCGAAAGGTCCGTTCCCTTGCCGTACGGCGTTCGCACCAGCAACGCCGGCGCCCGCCCGTTGCCCTCCGGCCGGAACACATTTGTGCTCAGCTCCACCCCATCCCGCATGCGCACGCGGACGCCGATTTCTCTCTCGGCGCTCTGCGAACCGGCCGGCGCCAGGCAGACCGCAGCAATCAGCAATGCTTGTCGCAACATTCGCACAGGACCTTCCAATAGACGGCCGCCGCTTTCGCCACCCCATGATGCTCACGGATATAAGCCGCCCCCAGCCGCCCCATCTCCGCCGCCGCCCGGGAATTCGACGCCAGCAAAATCATATAGTGCCTCAGTTCCTCTTCTTCGGCAACGCCCGGCCCGATCCTGGCGCAGGCGCCTTCGGGAAACGGGGACGTCTCCTCGCTCTCCGTCACGATTACCGGTTTCCCCAATCCCATCAGACGGACCGTCACGCCCGAGGTTTCCCCCGCCGCCGGATCGCGCAGGTTAATGCAGGCATCCACCATGGCCGCCAGAAGGCGGAATCCCCGCGCATCGGACCATCCCACCCGCACCACTCCCGCCTCACTCAACGCCGGCCCCAGCGACCTCTCCAGATCCTGAGACGCGAACCGGCCCGCGACCAGCAGGGTCATCTCCCTCCCCTGCCTCCGCGCGCGTTGGAACGCTCTCAGGACGGCCGGCAGCCGCTTTGTCTCGCGCAGGTGTCCAAAGACTCCGAACACAAAGCTGGCCGCCGGGATCTTCAGGCGTTCCCGCAACTCACGCAACTCTCCGGCGGTGGCCGGCTCTGGTTCCGTCCACAAGTGCGGCGCCTCCTCTATCCTCGCGCCGGGCACATGCTCGCGCGCCATCCTGGCCGCCGCCGGATTATGCACAATCACCGCCCGGGATCGCTCCACGACGCGCCGCAGCATCGGGTACCGGAAATAGGCCGGCCGGCTGGCCGATTGCGCCCGCCCCTCCCATAGTTCTTTCGCCGTCCCCCTGTGCCACTCCCCGTAGTTGTAGACGAACTCCTCGACGTAGGCCTCGCGGCTCAGCCTTCCGAGCAGGAAGTGGTGCAGCACCGCATCATGCAGGACCACGACTCCAGGCCGCTCCAATGCCTGGCCGTAAGCCGGCGCGTGCAGGCCGTTGTTGCCGAGATGGCAGAGATGCACATCCGCCTCTCGCGCTCCCGGCAGAATCTCCGCCTGCCGGCTCAGCGCCCGAATGAGATCCGCCGCGTAGTCCGCCACCCCGGTTCGGGCCGGCGGCAGAGGGGAATGGAAACCGACGATCACGCCCGGACTCTGGGACCGAACAAGGCGCTGCCGATGCGGATATGGGTCGCGCCCTCCTCGATGGCCACCTCGAAGTCATGCGACATGCCCATCGACAAGCCGCGCAGCCCCAGTTCCCTCGCCAGGCCGGCCAGCCGCCGGAAATGCGGGCGCGAATCCTCCGGATTCTCGCTCCAGGGCGGCATCGCCATCAGCCCCGTCAGCCTCAGGTTCGTCATCGAGCGCACCGCCTCGGCCAGCGCGGGAAGATCCTCGGGCGACGCGCCGCTCTTCGACCCCTCCGGGCTCAGTTTCACTTCCAGCATCACTTCCAGCGCGCGCCCCGATTCATTGACCCGCCGCGCCACCCGCTCCGAGTCCACCGTCTGAATTACCTGGAACAGTTCCGCCGCCCGCCGCGCCTTGTTCGATTGCAAATGCCCCACGAAGTGAAACGTCGCTCCTTCCAGTCCACCCACCTCGGGCGCCTTGGCCTCAAACTCCTGCACGTAATTCTCGCCGAAGTGCCGCAGCCCCAGGCCGTATGCTTCCCGGATCACCGATGAGGGGAACACCTTGGTGATCGCAACCAGCGTAATCGACTCTCTGGGCCTTCCGGCGCGAAGCGCGGCGGCCTGAATCCGGTCTTCCACTTCCTTCAGTCTCTGCTGGAGCACGGCGGTAATTCTATAATAGGGGCGAATGAAACCCCTTGGGGGAAGCGTCCGGAGAGACGACCCGGCCGCGACCCGGGCGGCGATTGAGCGTTTTCTCAGTTCCAGCCGCCAGCCCGTCCTGTTGGAACCGGGCGAAGATCATTTTCCTCTGCTGGCGGGCTCCTACGAGATCCAGAGCGGCCCCAGCGTGATCGTCCAGGTTTGGGACGATCGCCGCACCCTCTCCCGCCGTGTAACCGGAATCCGCTCCGAGAAGCCCGGCAGGATGGAGCTCGGAATCGAGAAGCTGGGCAGGCGCGCCGGCAAGCTGTATCTGATCGACCTCGCCCGGCCCGGTTCGGCGAACGTGGTCGTCCGTGAGAAGCGCCTTTCCTTCCGGGAACGATTCCGTCTGCATCTCTCGCGCGAATTCCCGTCCTGGGAGATCTCGGAGCTGTCGGCCGAGCTCGATCTTGAGCACAGCCTCTCCTCCCGGTACCCGCGCGCGTTCCTGACCAGGGGCCAGGCCGGGTTCGCCGCCATCGCCGTGCCTCCGCACGAGGCGACGCCCGACGGCGTACTGAGTTACGGTCTGGTCTGGCTGGATTATCTCCGCCGGCGGGAGCGCGGCCGCGCCGTCGAGGGACTGGCCCTGTTTCTGCCCCAGGGACGGGAGCGAACCACTTGCCTCCGGCTCCGCTGGCTCAATCCGGACCTGGCGCGCTGGCAGGTCTGGGTCTACTCGCCGCACGACCATGTGGAGCAAGTCGATCTGCGCGACTACGGCAATTTCGACACGCGCCTGCCGCCCTTCTGCGACTACCGCCAGTCCCTCGGCGCGCAGGCCATGGAGCGGGTTCAGCGCCCGGCCTCCTTGCC
>Ga0101944_10005287_pt1 | contig 14888 bp, 10 predicted proteins | sample DewCreD2012metaG_FD_75245 | JGI IMG/M metagenome (GOLD analysis project Ga0101944, IMG submission 75245) | Hot spring sediment bacterial and archeal communities from British Columbia, Canada, to study Microbial Dark Matter (Phase II) - Dewar... ... | reverse complement strand
TGTCGTCCAGTTGGGTGTCCTTCAGTCACGGCTCCAACGATGCCACCAAGGTGATGGGCATCATCATCATCTTCTTGGCGGCGCAGCATGGTCTGCGGGTAGATGACTACGTACACCAGAACGGCTTCCCCTACTGGGTGATTCTGGCCGCGGCCTCAGCCATGGCGGTGGGTACCTTCCTGTCCGTCAAATCGTTCCGGCTTATTCGGACGCTGGGCGAGAAGATCACCAAGCTTCACCCCATCAATGGTTTCAGTGCCGAGGGGGGAGGGGCGCTTATCATTCAGCTGGCTTCCGTGTTCGGGCTTCCCGTCTCCACCACGCACGTGGTCACCTCGGCCGTCACCGGGACCGGTATAGCCAGCCATCTGGGCGGGGTGAGCTGGAAGGTCTTCCGTGCTATCATGCTGGCCTGGGTGGTGACTTTGCCGTTCTGCGCGGCGGTAGCGGCGATCATGTATTACCTGCTCGATCTTGTCTGGTGAGGGGCGTCCATGGCGAAATCAAGGTTGAAGAGTATCCGTCGCACCATGGGGGGAGAGACGACCCTGGAAGGGGCGATCGATGCCATGGGCCGGGAGCGTGAGGAGCAGGTACTTGAGCACATCACCCGCTTCACGGATGAAGTGGTGGTGATCGTCAAGAAGTTGCAGGACCTAGTTGAGCGCTTCGCCTGCGACGACTACGAAGGGCTAGAAGCTCTGGCTCGAGAGCTCGACGCTCTGGAAAGCGCCGCCGACGACACCAAAGAGGCCATTCTAGACCGTCTGTCGATGGGCGGTGTGTTCCCGATGCACCGGGCCGACCTGGCTCGCCTAGTAGGATCGATGGACAGCATCAACAACCTGTCCGCCGGTGCCGCAGACCGCATAGTGATGCGCCGGTTCACGCTGCCGCCCCGCATGAACGAACTGTTGGTGTGTCTCGCCCGCGCCGACGTGGAGGCGGTATTGGGTCTGCAGAAGGTCATCGTGGCGTTGGGCAAGGACCTTAGAGAGGCCATCCGCCTGGCCAACGACGTAGACAAATTGGAAAGCAAGGCCGACGATTACTTCGCCGAGCTCTACCACGATATGTTCGAGTGGGACACCGACTACAAGACCTTCCATCAGCTCAAGGCCATCATCGAGCGGCTGGAGTCTATCGCGGACCGCTGCAGCCAGAACGCGGAGCTGCTGCGGCACATGGCACTGGAGTACATCGAGAACGAGTAGGCCTCGCGGCGGGGCGGCGGTCTCCCACCGCACGCCATTCCCTCAGGCGCCCTTGACCCCTCGACCCGCATGAAGATAGGACTGGCTCAGCTCAATTCGCGTCAAGACAAGGCGGAGAACCTAGCGGCGGCCGAGGCGGCAGTGGAGAGGCTGGCCTCTCAGGGAGCCGACCTGGTGCTGCTCCCCGAGATGTTTAACCACCTGGGGAGCGACGAAGCGAACGCCGAGGCAGCGGAGACCATACCAGGACCGAGCACGGAGTGGGCTTCGCGGCAGGCGCGCGAGAAGGGCGTTTATCTGCATTGCGGGAGCATCATCGAACGGCGGGCCGACGGCAATTACAACACGAGCGTGGTCTTCGACCGCTCCGGCGCCGAGATAGCCCGCTACAGCAAGATCCACTTGTTCGATATCGTGCTGCCGGACGGCAGCGAGTACCGAGAATCGCAGTCCATAAGACCGGGTGACCGCCCAGTCGTGTTTCGGTGCGAAGAGTTCACCGTGGGGCTCGCCATCTGTTACGACTTGCGGTTCCCCGAGCTGTTTCGAGCACTTGCCGACCTTGGTGCCGAAGTCGTCCTGCTACCCGCGGCTTTCACCGTGGCCACCGGGATGTATCACTGGGAGCCGCTTCTTCGGGCCCGAGCCATCGAGAACGGTTGTTACGTGGCGGCAGCCGGTCAGTGGGGCCAGTGGGCCCGGGGCAGGCAGACCTACGGCCACAGCATGGTCGTGGATCCCTGGGGAACGGTGATAGCCCAGTGCCGCGAGGGCGTGTCGACCCTGACGGCGGAAGTGGATAGAGATTATCTGCGAGCGGTGCGCGGACGTATGCCAGTGCTACAACATCGCCGGCGCGACTTGTTCGGGTAGCCGAGCGGCGGGGAACGCCGCTCGGCTACCGCGCACGACTACCTCTCAGGCCGAGGCCACAGTTCAGAAGTCGATCTCGAAGTGGAAGACCCCTTCGTGCAAGGTGCTCCTCACCTTCATGCCGCTGTGGTTGATCACGGCCTGCATGGCCTTGTTCTCCCGCATGACTTCGGCCGTGAAGCCCGAGATGCCGTTACGCTTGGCGATATTGGCCAGATGCTTCATGATGAAGCTGCCGATTCCCCGGTTCTGCCAGTCATCGCGCACGACGAAGGCTACCTCCGCCCGGTTGGTCTTGGGGTCGAGGTAGTAACGACCGATAGCGATGATCTCCTCGCCGTGCGCCTCGGGGACCGTCCCCACGATGGCCACCTCGTTGCGGTGGTCGATGTACACGAAGTTCTGCAGTTGTTTCCGAGGTATCCGCTTCATGTGCGACATGTAGCGGTAGTAGATGGTCTCCTGGGAGAGCGAATAGAAGAGGTCGCGGGTCGCTGGCTCATCCGTGGGCTCGATGGCTCGGAAGCTGATGAGTGTGCCGTCGTCGAGCACCATGGTGGTGCGCACCTCTTTGGGGCCCACGAAGAGGCGACCTTCTACGTCTGCCATCTCTGGGCGCACCCATTTCAATTCGATGGCCTTGGCCAGCAGTTCTTCACGGAAATTCGGATGAGCAATGGTGATGAGGGCCATGGCCCGCTCCTGCACGCTCTTGCCGTGGAGGTAGGCGATGCCGTACTCGGTGACCACGTAGTGAACGTAGCCACGAGATACCACTACGCCGGCGCCCGGCTGCAAGGTGGCCACGATGCGGGACTTGGTCCCGTTCTCCGCGGTGGAGGGCAGGGCGATGATGGCTCGGCCGTCCTGCGACCTGCCGGCACCCATGTTGAAGTCGGTCTGGCCGCCTATTCCCGAGTAGAAACGGGTACCCAGCGAGTCGGAGCACACTTGCCCGGTGAGGTCTATCTCCAGAGCGGTGTTGATGGCCACCATCTTGTTCTGCTGGGCGATGACGAAAGGATCGTTCACGTACTCAGTGGGGTTGAAAGAGAAGAGGGGATTGTCGTCCACGAAGTCGTAGAGCCGCCGGGTGCCCAGTGCGAAAGAGGTCACTATCTTGCCCCGGTCGGTCGACTTGTGGGCGCCGGTCACCACCCCGGCTTCGACGAGGTCGATGATGGCGTCGGTCACCACCTCGGTGTGAATGCCAAGATCCTTCTTGGTCTTCAGGAACTCGACCACGGCGTGAGGAATGCGCCCGATGCCGACCTCAAGCGTGGATCCGTCCTCGACCAAAGAGGCGATGTTCTCGCCGATAGCGCGGGTGACCTCGTCGGTCTCGAACGAAGGAGACGCGCCGGAAGCGGTGGTGAATCCCAGGTCGTCGGTCTCTACGAGGGGCTCGTCAACCGGGACGAGGATGTCCAGGTCGTACACGCTGACCAGGCTGTCCCCGTGCGTCCAGGGCATCTGAGGATTGACTTGGGCGATGACGAGACCGGCGTTGGCGGCGGCGGACTTCACGATGTCCACCGATATGCCAAGGCTGCAGCGGCCCTGGAGGTCAGGCGGAGTCACCTGTATCAGGGCCACGTCCAGGGGCATCCTTCCACTCTCGAAGAGCCGAGGGATGTCGAAGAGAGCGAGAGGGGTGTACTCGCCGTAGCCCTCTTGGATCATCTCTCGGACGTTGGCTGATACGAAGAAGGTCTTGACCAGGAAACGATCGGCCAGTTCCTTGAAGGCGTAAGGAGCCGCGCCGATAGTGATGGCGTGCACGACCTGCGTGTCAGCTAGTTCCCGATGCCGGTCGACCAAAGCCTGGACCAGATGGAGGGGTTGGGCCGCGCCGGTCCCGATGAAGACTCGCTGGCCTGGCCGGATGTGAGCCACCGCCTGTTGCGCCGTCATCACCATGCTGGCGTATCTTTCGCGCCAGGTGGGGTCGTAGCTGGGCATACGCGATCCACTCATAGCGCACCTCCCGGCGCCAACTGGATTCTTGCGTCGGCAGCTACCGACTCTTCACCCAGGGGGGCGACGATGAAGGGGTTGATGTCTAATTCGGCTATCTGCGGGAAGTCAGTCACCAACTGGCTGATGCGCTGTAGGGCCTCGGCGATGGCTCCGAGATTGACTCCCTCCTGCCCGCGCACACCCTCAAGCAGCTTGTAAGAGCGGGTGCCCATGAGCATGCTCATGGCCTCGGCTGAGGTGATGGGGGCCAGGTGAAAAGTCACGTCTTTCATGACTTCTACGAAGATGCCACCCAGCCCGAACATGAGCATCGGTCCGAACTGTGGGTCACGGGTCATCCCTAGGATGACCTCCCTTCCTTTAGGGGCCATGCGTTCCAGGTAGACACCTTCCAACAAGGCCTCGGGTAACTTACGGCGGATGCGGAGCATCATGAGCTCAAAAGCATCCGCCACTTCCTGGGTGCTATTCAGGTTGAGTCTCACGCCGCCCACGTCGGACTTGTGGATGATGTCAGGGGACACGATCTTCATGGCCAGCGGGAAGCCAAGTCGCGGCGCTATCTCCGTGGCCTCCTCCACGCTGGTGACCAAGCGGCCCTCCGGCACTGTGAAATCATAAGCCCGTAAGATGTCCTTGGCTTTGGCCTCGCCCACGTAAAGCCGGCCTGTCCGCAGTTGACGAGTGATGATCCGCTCCACGCGGCGTCGGTTGACCGGGAATCGGGTGACTATGCGCGGAGGTCGGGAGCGCCAGGCCGCATAGTCGACCATAGCCTTGAGGGCCGCCACCGCCCTCTCCGGGGAGGGATAGTCGGGCAGGTTGGCCGCCACCAGCTCCTCGCGGCCCGGCATCACGTCGGCGCCTCCCATGAAGGCGGCCAGAAGCGGTTTTTGGCCATTGGCCCGGGCGGCGATGGCCCGGGCGGTCTCGAGGGGCTTGGTCATCGCCTGGGGTGTCAGGATGACTATCACCGCGTCCACCGAAGGGTCGGCCTGCGCCGCTTCTACAGCTAGGGCGTAACGCTCGGGGTCCGCGTCGCCCAATACGTCGATAGGGTTCCCGACGCTCGCGGCAGCCGGCAGCCTTTCGCGCAGATCTTCCGCAGTCTCCGGATGGAGCGAAGCGACCTTCATCCCAGCATTCTCCACAGCGTCGGCGGTCATGATGCCGGGACCGCCAGCGTTGGTGATGATTGCCACCCGGTCTCCTCGCGGAAGGGGCTGCATGGCGAACGCAGTCGCGAAATCGAAGAGTGACTCGAAGGTCTCAGCTCGGATGATGCCTGCCCGCTTGAAAGCCGCCCCGTAGGCGATATCGGCTCCGGCTAGGGCGCCGGTGTGCGATGAGGCTGCCTTGGAACCAGCGGAAGTGGTCCCGGCCTTGAGGATCACCACCGGTTTGACACTGGCGACCGACTCCGCGACGCGGATGAACTCATCGCCGGAAGTGATGCTCTCCAAGTAGCCGACGATGACCTTGGTCTGCTCATCGTCGGCGAAGGCGGCCAACAGGTCGGTCTCGTCGAGGTCGGCCTTGTTTCCAATGCTGAGCAGGGTGGCCAGTCCCATCTTGCGGGCGGCAGCCCAGTCGAGGATGGCTGTGCACAAGGCTCCCGATTGCGAGAGGACGGAGATAGCTCCAGCAGCCGGCATGTGGCTCGCAAAGGAGGCGTTCATCTTGTGGTGGGTGTTGATGAGTCCCAGACAGTTGGGGCCCATCATGCGAGCGCCGTACGAGTGACAGAGCGCGGCTATCTCGCGTTCCAAACGAGCGCCTTCCTCACCTACTTCCTTGAAGCCAGCCGTGATGACGACTACGGCCTGTGCACCGGCTTGCAGACAGCTGAGGATGGCGCCCTTAACTGCGGCCGTAGGTACAGCAATGACCCCCAAGTCGACTGTCTTTCCATACTCTTCCAGGTCAGCGTATATCCGCCGGCCGAACATCTCCCCGCCTGACGGGTTGACCGGCACGATATCCCCCTCGAACCCCCCTTGTACCAGGTTGGCAACGACCGCGTAGCCGACTTTCCCCGGTGTCCGCGATGCCCCCATCACCGCCACGGTCTTTGGATAAAGCAAAGCTTGAAGCATCGGACCCACCAGTCTTTACGAAGTTACCCTTGGGCGGCAAGAGCCGACAAGAGATGATACTACGTCGGGTACAATGACCGGCGTACTCAGATGCCGAGAAAAGCCCTGCCCAACCCGAGGTCGTCCAGGTGCGAAACGCCCTCAAAGCATTGGGGACAGCGATCGCCATCATAGCCTTGTGTGCGCCCCTCATCCTCTGGCCGGCCGAAGATCCCCAGACCAGCTTGGCGGGGGCCCCGGGCGTGACGCTGACCGTGCCTGCCACAGTCATAGTGTCGACGACTGTGCCTGCCTCGCAGACCACCACGACCACAGAACCAGCACCCGAGCCGCCACCCACCACCACGACCACCACTGTTCCCACCCCGCTCACGGTCACGGTGGCGATAGCCGGCGACGTCATCACCGACGAGGCGGTCATGACTAGCGCACGGGACCCAGAGACGGGGGCGTACGATTTCGGGCCGATCTTCGCGCCTATCGCGCCCTACCTACGTGAGGTCGACTATACCGTCGCTTGTCTCGAGCCTTGTCTCGCTGGCCCCGAATACGGGTACACCGATTCTCCGGTGTTCAACGCTCCTCGCGAGCTAGCCTTCGCTCTCCGCACCATCGGAGTGGACCTGGTGGCCACCGCGAATCGCCACTCGTACGATTTTGGCCAGCAGGGGGTGATCGGGACCCTCGATCGTCTCGAGGCGGCCGGCCTCTCCCATGTGGGTACCTACCGCTCTTGGGGAGAGCGAGTGACCCCGCGCGTGGTGGACATCCGGGGCCTGCGGGTGGCTTTTCTCAACTACACTGACCGCTTGGGCCGGGCTTCGGCCTTAGCGCAGGAAGCGACACCGGCAGTGGCTATGGTCGACTTGGGAGCCATCCGTCAGGACGTCAAGATGGCCCGGGTCTGGGGTGCGGATGCCGTGGTGGTGATTCTCGACTACGGAGAACCCCTGGCCCCTGCACCCACGGAGGAGCAGACGGCGCTCACAAGGGAGATTCTCTCCTTTGGGGTCGACGCTATCGTGGGCACGCGTCCGGCCGTACAGACCATCGCCCATATCGTCACCTACTCAAGTTGGCAGGTGACCGATAAGTACGTGGCCTACTCGCTGGGAGACCTGATCTCGGGGAACCGTCAGGAGAGCCCTGGCCATGGGTTCATCCTATATCTGCACCTGAAGAAAGACGGTCTGCGCACTTTCTTGACCGGGGTGGGCTATCTGCCTGTCTACGTGCAGTCGGTCACCGGGGACAAGGGATCTGCTTTCCGGGTGCTCCCGGTGGTCCCCGGTCTGGAGTCTGACAGCGATCTGCCGCTCTCGGAGGAGGACCGCCGGCGTATGGCAGACATCTGGGAAGACCTGCGCGGACTTCTCTACCGGCCTGACGAGAACATCAGCCCCTTCGTCGCTGGCGGAAGTAATCGCTGATGGCCCGCGGAACGGTCGCCGTCTGGTAGCATGCTCACGCTATGTTCGAAGTGAAGAAGAACGACTCGTTAGATGCTGCCCAGTTGGCGGAGTTATTCGCTCGCTGTGGTTGGCAAGAGGAAGATGCTGAGCGGAAGCTGGAGTGGACGCTGGCTGCGTCGGAAGAATGGGTGGTCTGCCGGTTCCAAGGCGAGCTCATCGGCTTCGGACGCAGCTGCAAGCTGGGGCCACTGCGGAGAGTGTTGTTCGACGTGGTGGTCGATCCTCGCTTCAACGGGGCGGTGGTGAAGGCGGAGATCCTACGTTCGCTCACTCAAGAGTTGAGCAGCTTCGAAGAGGTGTCCGTGTTCACTGGACCGCTGCCGCAGCCGGCGCGAATCATCCCCGATTTCGAGCGCATCGAACCACGTATCCGGGTGCCTTCCGCTCCCTCTGACGCTTACCTAGGGGCGAAGACCAAGGAGCCAGGAGGGTCGAAATGAGTAGGTACCGGGTGACCTGCATTCCAGGGGATGGGATCGGACCGGAGATCATGGCGGCCGCCAAGGTGGTCATCGCGGCGGCGGGGGTGGATATCGAGTGGATTGACGTGGAGGCGGGCGCGGAGGTGATGGACAAATACGGGACACCTCTACCGGAGGCCGTCCTCGAATCGATCCGCGAGACCCGGGTGGCTCTCAAGGGGCCCATAACCACGCCGGTGGGGTCCGGATTCCGCAGCGTGAACGTGGGTCTTCGTAAAGAGCTGGACCTCTATGCCAATCTGCGACCGGCGGTCAGCATTCCGGGGGTGAAGTCGCGCTTCGAGAACGTCGACCTTGTCGTGGTGCGCGAGAACACCGAGGACCTGTACGCCGGGGTCGAGCACCGAGTCGGAGCCGATGCGGCGGAGTCCATCAAGATCATCACCCGGCAGGGGAGCGAGCGCATCGCCCGTTTCGCCTTCGAGTACGCGCGGCGCGAAGGACGGCGCAAAGTGACCGCTGTCCACAAAGCCAACATCATGAAGCTGACCGATGGCTTGTTTCTGGAAGTGGCGGGTGAGGTCGCCTCTGAGTATCCGGACATCGGGTTCGAAGACCGCATCGTGGACAACATGTGTATGCAGCTGGTGCAGAAGCCGGAGCAGTATGACGTCCTCCTTTGCCCCAACCTCTACGGCGACATTCTGAGCGACCTCTGCGCCGGTCTGGTCGGCGGTCTGGGGGTGGCGCCGGGGGCCAACATCGGAGCAGAGGCCGCAGTGTTCGAGCCGGTGCACGGTTCCGCTCCCAAGTACGCCGGGCTGGACAAGGCTGACCCCACGGCCCTCATCTTGTCGGCGGTACTCATGTTGAGGCATCTAGGCGAGGGCGCCGCTGCGCGGGCTGTCTACCAGGCCGTCTGCAACGTCATCCGCGAGGGACGCCAAGTCACCTATGATCTGGGCGGCACCGCCGGGACCAGAGAGATGGGCGAGGCCATCGCCCGGGAGGTCGCCCGGCTGCTTACCGATCAGTCCGCGGGGGGCGGATAACCCTCTTCTCCCCACCCGCGCAGGTGCCAGTACAAGCGGACCCTACGCTCCAGTTCGGCTCGGTCCAGGGCAGGAGCTCGATCGGTCGGCTCCTGGAAGAACCGCTCGGCTACAGTGTCGTCAGCCGGGGTGCAGCCTAAAGCGAAGTTCAGACGCCGGATGCGAGTGATGGTCTCACGCGCGATGGCTTCCAAGTCTTCTTTGGTGACGGATCTCCCGCTCAACTGTTCGACCGCCGACCGCAACCGGTCCCAATCCAGCAGGTCGCGGTAGAAGCGGCAGAAGGTCAGACTGTCCATGAGCACAAGGCGGTCTTCCCAGTCGATGTAAGTGCGGACGTAGGCTTCGTCGTCCAGGCCTGCCAAGAGGCCGCCCATGTCGGGCTTGTAGAAGGTGGCTCTGAGGTGGCAGGCTCCGCGCACGCTGAGGGCGTAACTCAAGGCCATGCCGCGTAGGCGCCTGGGTTCGTAGCCGGCGGGGTCCAGATGTTTGCTGGTGACTGAGAGGTCCCGCATGTCCAGAGCGGCCAACGCGGAGTCCATGCCCTCGGCCAGCAGGTCGCCTAGTGGGGTGGAGCGAGTGGCGATCTCTTCAAGGAGACGAGCGATGCCGGGGGTGTCCCCGGCGGTGGGGGCTCCGGAGGTACGCCCTGCCTCCTGCGCTTTGATGGCCACCGCCACCAGATTGCCCCCGCTCATGGTGTCCAGACCAAGTCGGTTGCAGCTCTCGTTGAGCTCGGCGACCTCGAGGGCATGCTTTACCAAACAAGAGCCGCCAAAGGCGTAGATGGTCTCGTACTCCGGGGCGTGCAACTCACGGCCCGCTTGGGGCCCGCTGGTCACAAGGAGCCGTTTGCGGCAGCGAAGCTGGCAGGGCACACAAGTGTCGGACTCGATGGTGGCCCATTCGGCCCAGTGCTCCGCCTCCAACGTCGCCCGGTGGGTTGCCGTCCCTTTGGTGAAGAAGTCGGTGGGAAAAGCTCCTGCCTCGTTGGCTAGAGCGACCATGGCGGGGGTCCCGAACAACCGGTAATTGAGGGTGGCCGGGGATTCGACTGCCAGCCGGGATATCTCGGACCTAGTGGCCGCGAACTGCTCCCCGGGAGTGGCCTTGCTCGGTCCCGGAGAGGTCACACTGACCGCCTTCAGTCTCTTGCTGCCGAAGACCGCGCCCAGGCCGCCCCGCCCCAGAGCATGCGCGTGTTCGTGCATCACAGAAGCGATCTTCACCAGATTCTCCCCCGCCGCTCCGATGGAGAGGACGGCAGATCGTCTCCCCAAGCTGGCCAGTAGCTCGTCTTCCACCGCGAAGGTATCGCGGCCCCAGAGGCTGGCAGCCGAACGAATCTCCGCCCCCTCGCTCGAAATGTGGAGGTGGACCGGTGTGGCGGCGACCCCTGTGATGAGAACGCCGTCCCAGCCCGTCTCTTGGAAAAGACGGGCGAACGAACCGCCGCAGTAGCACTCAAGCCAGATGCCGGTCAGTGGACTGCGGGTATACGCTCCGAACCGGTTGGTACCGGGAACGGCATAAGCGGATAGGCGGCTCGGGGTGAGGAGGACGACGTTCTCGGGAGAGAGAGGCGCGATTTCCGGACCCAGATAGCGCTCCAGCACGTGGGCACCCAGTACTTTGCCGCCCAGCCCGAGGCTGCCAGGGATGGCGAGTTCCTCGACGTACGAAGCCCCCTTTGTCAGATCGACGACCAGCAGCCTTCTACTCTCAGTCACCGCTCCCTCCTCGAGATCGAAGGGTCTACGCTCTACTGACCTGAGCCAGCGTCTCCTCCAGGATGTCGAGCCCCCGGGCCAGAGTGTCGTCCTCGATGGAGAGCGGCGTCAGGATGCGTACCACGTTGTGGTAGGTCCCTGCCCCCACGTTGACTACTCCGTTTCTGAACAGCTGGCTGCGGAAGGCTTTGGCCAGGTCGCCGGCCGGCTCCTTGGTGACCGGGTCTTTGACCAGCTCCATGGCGACCATGGCCCCCAGGCCGCGGACGTCCCCTATCACTGGGTATTCCTGCTGGAGAGCCTCCAGCCGGCTGCGGATGCGCTCTCCGATGACTTTGGCCCTGTCGAGCAGACCTTCCTCCTCGATGATGTCAAAGACCGCCAGACCGACCCGGCAGGCTGTCGGGTTGCCCCCGAAAGTAGAACCCACGCCGCTGGCGTGAACGCTGTCCATGAGATCTTGTCGCCCGGTGATGCCTGAGATGGGGAAGCCTCCCCCCAGAGCCTTGGCCGTGGTCATGAGATCGGGGACCACCCCCCAGTGCTCCATGGCGAACCATCTGCCGGTGCGCCCCATGCCTGTCTGAATCTCATCAGCGATGAGCAGTATCCCGTGCTTGTCGCATATCTGCTTGATCTTGCCCATGTACTCGGGAGGCGGGACGATGAATCCGCCTTCTCCCAGCACCGGCTCGGCGATGACCGCGGCCACCTCTTCCGCGTCCACCTGTTTAGCGAAAGCCTCCTCCAACAGGTCTGCGCAAGCGCAGGCGCAGGCCGGATAAGCCAAACCTAGCAGGCAGCGGTAGCAGTAAGCGTACGGGATGCGGTAGACCTCGGGTGCGTAGGGACCGAACCCTACCTTGTAAGGGCTGACCTGGGAGGTCAGACTGAGCGTCATGTAAGTCCGCCCGTGGAAGGCGTGCTCAAAGGCGATAAGGGCCTTACGTCGTGTCGCATAGCGGGCGATCTTGACCGCGTTCTCTACCGCCTCGGCGCCGGAGTTCATGAAGAAGGTGCGCTTGGGACCATCACCGGGGCTGTGCCGGTTGAGCCTCTCGGCTAGCCGCAAGTACGATTCGTAGCCGAACAGTCCGAAGCCGGTGTGTGAATAGAGGTCCGCCTGCTCTTTGATGGCGGCCACTACCCGGGGATGAGCGTGGCCGACGTTCATGACCCCGATACCAGCCGCGAAGTCGATGTACTCTCGGCCCTCGACGTCGATTATCCGAGCGTTCTCGGCCCGGGCGACATAAACGGGCGCCGTGGCCGGTACGCCTTTAGGGATGACTGAGCTCCTGAGCGTGTCAAGTTCGGCGTTGGTCATCGTTCCTCCAGCTTCGAGCGCCGCGGGGAGGTGTTCCGCGGCGAGAGTCAGTCAAGCGCTGTCGGGCTTGAGCGTATCACGACGGGGCCGTCCTTGCCGTCGCCAGTCAGCCTTGCATCACCCTGTTTGTCTAGTAAACTACGGGGACGTCCCTTTCCGGTCGTGGTCGTCCCTATATCAGGAGTCGTCTTGGAAGGCATCAGTCAGCGTATCTACTCCGGTCCGGCGCGTGCCCCGCACCGCTCTCTTCTACGAGCGCTTGGCGTGGGCCGGGAAGACGCGGAGCGGCCTCTCATCGGTATCTGCAATTCCTACAACGAACTCATCCCCGGTCACATGCACCTCGACAAGATCGCCGAACAGGTCAAGTACGGGGTGTACCAGAATGGGGGCCTTCCCCTTGAGTTCAACGTGATAGGCGTTTGCGACGGACTGGCCATGAATCACGAGGGAATGCACTACTCGCTGGTATCACGGGAGGTCATCGCCGACTCGGTGGAGATAATGGCCAAGGCTCACGGCTTGGACGGGCTGGTGCTCATCCCCAACTGTGACAAGATCGTCCCCGGCGTGGTGATGGCCGCGGCCCGTTTAGACATCCCGGTCGCGCTGGTGTCCGGGGGGCCCATGCTGGCGGGAGACTACCAAGGGCGCAAGGTCAGCCTCTCCCAGATCTTCGAAGGGGTGGGCAAGTATTTCAAAGGTGAGTTCAGTGCCGAGGACCTTTGCGAGCTGGAAGACGCGGTGTGCCCCACCTGCGGGTCCTGCGCGGGGCTTTTCACGGCCAATTCCATGGGCTGTGTGATGGAGACCTTGGGTCTGACCCTGCCGGGCGATGCCACCATCCCCGCCCCGTTCTCGGCGCGGCTCCTTCTCGCTCGGCGGACAGGGGCTGCCGCGGTCGACGTGGTTCGCAAGGGATGGACAGCGCGGCGCTTTTTGAGCGAAGCCAGTCTGCGCAACGCGTTGGCGGTCGACGCCGCTCTGGGCTGCTCTACCAACACGGTGCTTCACCTCTTGGCGATAGCCAATGAGGCGGGGGTCCATATGGACTTGGAGTGGTTTAACGAGATAGCGGACCGGACCCCTAACCTCGTCAAGTTGGCGCCTACGGGCCACCACCACATGGAGGACCTTCACCGTGCCGGCGGGGTGATGGCCGTGCTCAACCGCTTGGGGAAGGCCGGCCTGGTCGACGGTACGGTGCCTACGGTGTCCGGCGTGGCACTGGCCGTCCAGTACGAAGCGGCTCCGGTCAAGGATGACGAGGTCATCCGACCGCTGGAACGGCCCTATCGGGAGACCGGCGGGCTGGCCATCCTCTTCGGAAACCTTGCCCCGCGAGGAGCGGTCGTCAAAGAATCGGCAGTGCTTCCTAAGATGCTGGTCCACCGAGGTCCGGCGCTGGTGTTCGATGACGAACCGACGTTGATGGAGGCCATCGAGAAGGGAAGCATCACCCCTGGGTCTGTGGTGGTCATCCGTTACGTGGGGCCCAAAGGGGGACCGGGCATGCCGGAAATGCTCAGTCCGACCTCGGCTCTGGCTGGCGCGGGCTTGGATGACTCGGTAGCCCTCATCACTGACGGCCGCTTCAGCGGGGCTAGCCGGGGCGCCAGCATCGGGCATGTGGCTCCCGAGGCATACGAGGGGGGTCCGCTGGCCTTGGTGCAAGACGGCGATCTCATCAGCATCGACATCCCCGGGCGTACAGTGACCTTGGAGGTCCCGGAGGACGAACTGGCGAGGAGGGCAGCGGCGTGGCAGCGCCCGGCACGAGAGTACTCGGGCGTGCTGCGCCGCTACGTAGCCTCGGTGTCTGGAGCCGACACCGGCGCGGTGTTGGGTGGCCCAGGGGCTACGTGTTAGGCACCGCGCGGATGGTGGCCGGCGGCTCCGGTCCTTGGGTGGCCAGCAAGGCCACGTGGTAAGCCTGGGAAACTTGTAAGAGATCGCGGAGCACAGCATGAAAGCCGCTGAAGTCATCCTCGAAGCGCTCAAGCGAGAGGGGGTCGACACCATCTTCGGATTTCCGGGGGGTGTCCTTCTCCCGCTTTATGACGCTCTTTACGATTCCGACATCCGGCATATCCTGGTCCGGCACGAGCAGGGCGCCGGCCATGCCGCTGATGGGTACGCCCGTGCTTCGGGCAAGGTGGGGGTGTGTCTGGCCACCTCTGGGCCAGGGGCGACCAATCTCGTCACCCCCATCGCCAACGCATACATGGACAGCGTCCCCTTGGTCGCCATCACCGGGCAGGTGAGCCGTCACCTCCTGGGTTTGGACTCTTTCCAGGAAGCCGATGTCACCGGCATCACACTGCCCATCGTGAAACACAGCTACCTCGTCAAGAAGTCGGCCGACCTGCCGCGGATCATCCGGGAGGCCTTTTACATCGCCTCCACGGGTCGCCCGGGACCGGTGGTCATAGACATCCCGGTGGATGTGACTAAGGAGGAGTTGGAGTACGACCCGGACCATGTGCCGCCGATGAGGCTGCCGGGCTACAAACCCACCCTCAAGGGTCATCCCAAGCAGATAAGAGAGGCGGCGCGGGTCATCGCCGCCGCTGAGCGCCCGGTCATCTACGCGGGAGGCGGGGTGATAATCTCGGGGGCCGCGGAGGAGTTGCGGGAGCTAGCCCTTTATGGGCACATACCGGTCACCACCACGCTCACCGGCAAAGGGTGTTTCCCCGAGGACCACGAGCTCTCCATGGGC
>Ga0101944_10005285_pt1 | contig 14892 bp, 9 predicted proteins | sample DewCreD2012metaG_FD_75245 | JGI IMG/M metagenome (GOLD analysis project Ga0101944, IMG submission 75245) | Hot spring sediment bacterial and archeal communities from British Columbia, Canada, to study Microbial Dark Matter (Phase II) - Dewar... ... | reverse complement strand
GTGACCATGCCCAGTTTGTCCACACCGGCGGCCTTGATCTCCGCCATCACTTGAACGACGAATCCGTAAGGCAGATTCTTGTCGGCTCGCAAATACACCTCTTTGTGGGGTTGATTTTCCAACAGCCTGGTCAATTTGTCCCGGAACAATTCCATCGGTACCTGAAATTCGTTGATATGGATCTGCTGGTTGGCGTCGATCGTGATGACGAAATGCTCCTTCTGAGAAGAAAGCGGTGGAGCGGTCGTCGTTTGAGGCAGGGCCACATCCACACCTTGCATCATCATGGGAGCGGTCACCATGAAAATGATCAGAAGCACCAGCATGACATCGACGAGCGGCGTGACATTGATGTCCGCCATCATACCGTTTCCGGATCCTGTGGACATGCTCATGATGCGCTTCCTTTGACGGAGATGAGGTCGCGTTCGATGATGTTTAGAAAATCCGCCGAAAATCCGATCAGTTCGGTTTCGATGATTTTGATTTTCTGATTGAAGTAATTGTAGGCGATGACTGCGGGGATGGCTGCTGCAAGCCCGGCGGCTGTCGCAACCAGAGCCTCCGAAATGCCCGGCGCAACGACGGCCAAGGTGGCCGATCCCCGAAGACCGATGCCGTGAAACGAATTCATGATGCCCCACACCGTACCGAAAAGCCCGATAAAAGGAGCTGTGTTTCCGGTGGTCGCCAAAAAAGGGATCATCTGGGTCATCCGGGTCAACTCCGTGTTGATGGCCCTCCGCAAGGCTCGCTTGACATTGTCAAGCCCCGCAGGTGTCACACCTTCCTGGCCCTGACTTCGCATCATGGCTCCCGACTGGCTGACTTTCTTCAACTCGATATATCCGATCCGAAACACCTGAGCGATCGGACTTCCCTGGAGCTGCTTTGCCCGGGCATAGGCTTCAGCCAGGTCACGGCTTTTCCAGAAGAAGTCAGTGAACAGTGCGCTTTCCTGAAAAGCCTTTCGGATGTAACGGTATTTGACAATGATGATTGTCCAGCAGGCAATGGAAAACCCCAGCAACAGAAACAGGACGGCGTTGACCACAGGTCCCGAGTTGCTGATCATGTGGATCAGATCCAGTTCACCGGAAAACATGCGTATTCCCCTGTACCAATGCAAGAATGCCCATTGAACCGTGTTTGTTCAGCGTTTGCCGGGACATGGAGCGAAACGCAGCACAACAGGACAATGGGCGATGTGGGTGACTCCAAAAGAAATAAGGTGAATCAGACGTCCATATCCGATCGAGATGAAATTAGAATACTCCAATTTCAATGCCGATGCAAATACTTGTTCGCGCTTCCCTAGGAACTGGGGAATGGCTTGGCAATTAGAAGACCTTCCGAGTTACGTCAAAGACCGTGCAATGGCCATCAGTCGATAGACCACCATTCCCGCCATCCAAGCGATATCCTCCGGTGATAAAATGGAACCGATGCTCTGATCGAAGAGAATGCCGGCTTCTGCCGGAAATTCCGCATCTCCCAAATACAGCACCCATTGCATGGGAACCTTCGGAAATACCAGATATTGAAACCCTGCATCTCCTGCCTCGATGCGCTGAGCCCCCAACCGCTCGGATGCCCGGATAAGCAGGTCGGCATTGGAGCCGAACGTGTGCTTCAGGGGATCGACAGCCCGCTTCAAAAAGGCGCTATAGTAGAAGGTTGCACCGGGAATTTCCCGATAGGCCACCCACTTGCCCGATACGAACAACGGCGGCTTTCCCATCAGATAATGCAGGATAAGCACTTCTTCCTGAATGGGAACCGGCTGGGGGTTAGCCTTGTCCAGGAATTGGAAATCCGGATACCTCACTTCATAGCTGCGCGTCAGAAAAGGAACCAGAAGCACATCGGGTGCAACACATGAAAATCCTGATGTTTCGGCCAGTTGGTCGATCGTAACATTCTTCAACGTTTCTACGGCCAATCGTTTGGCGGCAATGTAATCATCGATACGCGGCATACGTTCCTCTTTCAAAGCCGTGAGGGCGATCTTTTAGTGGGCAGTAGGTAGTGGGCAGTCGGCAGTGGGCAGTCGGCAGTGGGCAGTTGTAAGGGTACCCTGCATTTTCATCCCTGGGGGCGGCAACCCCCGCCATGAGCATTTATCGTGAAAATAGTCGGCAGTGGGCAGTGGGCAGTGTTTTTCGGCCGATTTTCATCCCCGGGGGCGGCGAAAACCCGTCGTCATGGAAATTTATCGTAAAAATGCGTCCGCCCCCGCGTGAGGCCCACCGCTGGCGGAGCGGGCGCAGCGGACTCCATCGCCAGCCACCCCGGCGAGATGTTCGTCTCTGGCGGGGAAGGTGCGCCGGGTCTTTTGGCGAATGCCGGAAACGCTTGTTTGAATGTGCCGGGCCTCGTTAGGCTGGACAAATGAAGTTCAATCGGCATGGATCGGGTAAGGCCGCATATCGAACACCGATGGTCTCCTCGGAGCGGGTGTGGCCTTTGTCCAGCCTTACGAGGCCGGGCACATGAGTTCGTTTTCGGCTTCGCCAAACAGATCCGGTGCACCTGAACAAGCCACGACGGGCTTATCTTCCGGGGTGGCGACAACCATGCCCCATCCGCCCGATTCCGCCACGGCACTTGAATCCCCGGGGGCGGCGCCCACCGCAGTAGGCAGTCGGCAGTCGGCAGTGTTTTCCGTCCGATTTTCATTCCTGGGGGTGGCGACAACCATGCCTCATTCGGCCGATACCGCCATTGCATTTTCTTGGGATGGGGAATGCAACGGGGCCATACCCCTTTCGCATGCTTTCTCATCTCTGACGGATGCAATAAAAAAGCCCCGCCGCAAGAGGATCGGGGCTTCGGGGGTCTCGGCAGCAGCCGACTCGGGACTAAATTTCCAGCCAGGAATCGGAGTACAGGGTTTTTCCGAGAATGACCCGGACGGTTTTCACGTAGTCCTGCATTTCCTTCGGCAGATCGGCGTAATTGGCCGGGATTTCGCCGTCGTTGTCCAGCATCCAATAAATCAAGTCCACGATATCCTGCCGTTTCCCTTTGGCGATGGCAGTCAACTGATCGTCGAGCGGATCGGAAATGACCGAATACATCCCACATTTCTGGAGCATGACCATGTAGGTCTGGTTCAGGATCGGCCGCAAGTGGGTCGGCGGGCCGTTGGAAATGTTGGAAAGACCGCATGTGCTCTTGCAGCCGGGTGCGATGTCCTGCAGCATGCTCTGGAAAGCCATCAGGCTCAGGGCCTGGGGTTGCTGAATATTGACCGGGGTCACGATCCCGTCTACCCAGATCTTTTCGTTCGGAATACCGGCTTCATTCGCCGCATAGATGAGCTCCACGCACAGGGCGGCCCGTTCATTTTCGTCTCTGGGAAGACCTTCCGGTCCCCACATCAAGGCGATAAAATCACAACCATGCTCGGCTGCCATGGGGATCATTTTCTGATAGCGCTCGGGCCTGCACATGATCGAGTTGATGAGCGGCGGCAGCTTGCAAACCTTCAGCGCCGCAGCGATGGCATCGATGTTGGATGTGTCCAAAGCCAGCGGGATGTCCGGAACGACTTCCTGAACGACTTCCACCACCCAGGGCATCAGCTCGGGGCCATCCTTCTTTGCGGGTCCGAGGTTGATGTCGATGTAATCCATACCCTTCGATTTCTGAAGAAGCGCTTCTTCCTGGATGGGTTTGGGATCTCGTTCCTTGAAGGCTCTCCCGATCTTCTTGTTGATGACATTCAGGCTTTCACCGATCAATAACATAACCATTCCTCCATCAGGGGGTCTTGGGGTAAACAGGTACAGGGGAATCCCTTGGTTTCGTTTGGGATTCCCCTGATCATCAGGCTGCCTGGCGAGCCTTCAGGAATGCCGGAATGTGTGCAGCTTCCCGAGGTCCGACCGTAATCGTCCAGCCGGGAAGCTCTTCTTCCACATCGCCTGCAATGGCCGCAGCATACCCAGGAATGATGAGTTCCTGGGTCTTGCATTTGTCGGAAATACCGCTCTTCTTGACGAACATGCCGACATCGTCTCCGGAGAATTTGCCTGCCGCCCAGGCCGTCATGACGGAAAGCCCTTCCGAATCCTTGATCAACAGCCATGCCGGCACACGGCTTCCCTCGATTTCGCCGCTCACGATAAAGTAGGTGAGGGCGAAATTGGTGGTGACGAGGATCGGGGAATTTTCGTTCGGATTGTTGATTTCGTAGATGCCCTGGGTGACGGTCATCGGCCGCTGCGGATCGGTAAAAATATTCAAGCGTTCGAGCAGAAGCGGGAAAATGCTCTCGCCCTTGAAATCGCTCATCACCACGATTCCGGCGTATTTCGCCGTAAACACAGCGGCGATCATGGTTTCCACATCAAGGTTCGAAGCCATTTCACAGGGGAAGGTGATCGTGGGGAACCCCAGCGCCCGATTGCCGGCCTTGAGCGCCGCCCTGCGGATGACGATCTGATCCTGAAGCGCCTGCTTGACTTCCCTCGAACCGGGGTCGATGACGATATCCTTCAAGCCCATTTCCGTGAGTTTGGTGGTCAACGGAAGAAGGGCTTCGACCGATTCGGCCTTGACGCCGAGCGGAAGTCCGGCTTCCTTGGCCAAGGCGCCGAAAGCCTCCAGATTGGCGGCTGTTGCTCCGTAGATCAGGGGGCGCTTGAATTTCGTCACTTCTACCGCCGCCTTCATGGCATCCACGGACTCGGACATCAAGACCAGATTGAACTCGGAGGTTTCTGCGATCAGTTTGGCTTTGGCCGCAAAAGCCGCTGCATCTCCGGCATCCTTCAGGGCGATCATCTCGGGCCGCAAATTCAGGCCGACCCGTTCGTACTGATAGGCGTTCCAAGCAGCCAGTTTGGTCTTCAGATCGGCTTCGGCGATATCCGCCGATACCAGAGCTGCATAGATCGTCTTGTTGTAGAAGGTTTTTTCATGACGATACAGGACGGTTTCACCGCCGGTTGTAGCAGCCCGAACCCCTTTGCCGATCGCAACGGGCCGAATCGGCGGAGCCGAGGCTTCGGCAAGCTGTTCTCTTGCCTCGGCGGATACATACGGGCAGCTGTCCAGTTCCGCCTTGCCGGATGCCAGGTTCATGGCGAAGGCCAGGCAGGTAGGCACTCCACACTCCTTGCAATTGGTCTTGGGCAGGAGTTTGAAGATCTGAATACCGGTTAATGCCATCGTTTTCTCCTTGTTTCCAAAAAATGTAGGTGGAAGGGGCGATTCGGAAACCGCCCCTCAAATGACCATCATGCGCCGGCGGACGGCAACGATCATCCGCCGATGATCGGAGGCATCGAAAGCGCCGGATGTCCGACCTTCTGCAGGAAGGGCAGAATTTCCTCTTCGGTGGTTCCGACGGTTTCATCGGCGATCATATCCACAAGGTTCGGATATCCGAGCTCTTCTCCACGTTTGAGGAGGCGTTCCCGGATTTCTTCCTTGAGGCTCTTGGGCATCCATACCATCCGCAGCAACCCGCCGTCACCAGCAATGAACTTTCTCTGAGTGATGTTGTATTTGGAGTGACCGACAAATCCCGGAGACTGGGCCCCACCGCCCATCACACCGGCCAGGGTGGTGAACTTCATGCCGCAGGGGGTCTCTCCCGTATAATCCCGATGAACAGTCATGACACCGTTGCAGGTGGGCAGGGTGGCTGCGATACATTCGCAGCAACCGCATGTCGTCATGGGATCGACCACGAGAGAATAAAAATTGTAGTGGTCGATGGCCCCACGGGAAGCCTTCTTGACGAATTCGTTGACCCCTACCCACTGACCAAGTTTCGGATCGACACATTCACCCTTCTGGATCGGCTGGTTCGGACCGGTCGGATTGATTTCATAGGATGCCTTGCAGTCCATCCAGTTGTAGGCGCCGCACAGACCCGTCCGCTCGGGGCTGACGGTGCAGACATGCGTCGGTGCGAAGGACTGGCACAGGGTACAGGAATAGTAGGTTTCGACGTCTTCGTCGGTCATCTTCTCGACACGCTCGTCCCGCATCTTGTATTCGGCCCGGGCTCTTGCCGTCAGCTTGTCCACGTCATCCTGGTTGGTGAACAGGGTGACTTGAACCTTGTCGACGATCTTCTGGAAATCCTGATGGAATTTGGCATGGAGGACGACACCGATGTCCTTCAGGCTGAAGCCTTTTTCGACGGCCGCCTTGCTGATGCGTATCCAGGAAATATCCCGCTGTCCGATATGCATGACGCCTTGGATGTAATTGATCAAGTGGTGGATCTGCCGCTCCAGAATGGGCTCGAAATCGGTCTGGAATTCACGGCCTGCAATCTGGACATAGATGCCGAGCGGGAAGGAACCACCGGCAGGAACATCCTTGATGTCCGGCCCGACCACGGTCACCTTGCCGTCTTCGATCTCGTTCATTTCGGCCATTTTTACGAGCTCGGTGCACTGGGTCTTTCCGCCGCCGCACTGGCAGTAAAGATCCGCACCGCGGACACGTTCGCCTTCATACGCGGGACCGAAAGAGCAGGGAATGTCAATCTTGGAAACCGTGACCTTGAGGCCTCGGACCTCAACGGATCTCTGGACCATTTCTTCATGTTTGACGTTGGCAACCACATGCTCGTAGGTGCAGATACCGGTGGGCAGAATTTCCGGAATGTCGGTATCGGCCAGGGTCGGGAAGCCCCAGTTGACGCAACCGGCGGCAGCTGCGGCCCATTCGGCGTTCACATCGCCCAGCGCGTTGACGAAGGCGAAGATCCGGTTCTTGTTGTAGAGGAGCATCTTGCGGTAGTCACCCGGCTTGATGCCTCCGAAGGCCATGGCCGCCCGGTTGGCGAAACCAAGGGCGAAGATGGCCGAGGAGATGTCGGGGCCGAAAGGAACGATACGGGTGTTCCAACCGATCTGGACACCTGCCTGCAGGAGCTGCTCGGCAACCGTCGTGCCATTCTGATTGGCGGCCAAAAAGATGTAGAGGCTTCGTTTCTGGTATTCTTCCACGATCATCTTGGCGATTTCGGGGGTCGGAGCCGCACCGACGATGGCTGCGAAACCGGGTGCGGACCCATCGACGAATTCCACGCCGCGTTTTCGGAAAACCGTGTCTTCTGCAGCACCCAACCAAATCTTTCCGGCAGCCTCATCGATTTCTTCAGAGGTATGATAGAAATCGGGCTGTTCGAGATACCGAAGCGCCTCTTCGATTTCGAAGGCGAACAGGGCCGCCATGCCGGCATCCAGCAGGGGCCCAAGATAGGGCAGGTGATGGGAGCCCTTGACGTGCGGCGGCAGAAGCCCCCGGGCGAATTCCAAGGGTTTTTTCATGTCTTCGAGGGTTTCCACCTTGATGCCCAACAGCGAATAAATAACGGGCAGATAGTAGGCCGTGTTCGGAAAACCGACCTTGGTGTCGGCATTGTAGGTGGCCAAGGCCTTCTTGTATTTGCCTTCCACCTTGGAGACGATGTTGTATGCGCCCTGAATGGCTGCAAATGCTACGAGTCTGGACATGATTCCTCCTTCATTGAGGATTTGTTACAGGCAACGAATGTTGGAAAACAACCAATGGCATGTGTCATCATGCCGAGAGTTTCATCCGGTCGGCCATATCCATCAGGACGCGCTCTCTGGCCTTGTCGATGCCGAGCGCCTTCCGCTTCTTGTCGATATGGGCGATCATCTTGTGGGCGTGCTTGATCGGATCGGGTTCGAAATCCCACTTGCCGCCGTAGATCTTTTCCAGCTCGTTGAAGAGATAGTTCTGGAAAACCGGCGCGCCACTCGTCGGGAAGGTGACGCCGAATACGGTGTAAACACCTGAAGCCACGAAATACTGTCCGATGCTGATGGCTTTTTCACTCATCCACTCGGGCGCACTTCCGGCAGCCGGAAGATCGCAAATGTCGTTGCCGAGGCCGCCTGCCTTGACGACTTCGGTTGCAGCCAAGAGAATCCGGCTGTTGTCCACACAGGAGCCCATGTGCAGCACAGGCGGAATCCCGACGGTTTCGCAGACTTCGGCAAGACCGGGTCCGCAGAAGACGGCTGCCGTCTCGGGCGTGAGCAGCCCTTCCATGGCGCAGGCGATGCCGTTACAGCCCGTGGTCAGAACGATGACGTCGTTCTTGATGAGCTCTTTGACGATCGTAATGTGGGCTTCGTTGTGGCGGGTTCGGGCGTTGTTGCAACCGACCACACCGGCAATCCCCCGAATACGGCCGTTGATGATGTTGTCGTTCAATGTGTAGTAATCACCGCGGAAGGTTCCGCCCAAGTGATATCGGATGGATTCGACACCGAAGCCTGCAATCTGGGTGGCCTTGGTTCTGGGGATCATGACTTCGGCTTTTCGATTCTTGAAATTCTCGATCGCCATTTTCACGATCCGTTGGGCATCTTCCATCGCATGGTGTTCGTCAAATTCGATGTGGATGACGTTTTCCTGTTCCATTCTGGCGATGCGGTGAGTGGTAATCAGCTTGGTATGGAAGCATTTGGCGACATTGGCCAGGTTCTGGAAGACACACTGAATATCGACAACCATGGCGTCGCAGGCGCCGGTGATGATGGCCAGTTCCTGTTGCAGGTAAGTACCAGCCGGCGGAACGCCATGACGCTGTAGGATTTCGTTTCCGGTGCAGCAGATGCCACCGAGCTGAATCCCCTTGGCTCCTACGCTTTTTGCGTAATCGATCATTTCCTGACTTTGGGCGGCGGCAACGATCATCTCGGAGAGAATCGGCTCATGACCATGAATGATGATGTTGACATGGTCTTCCTTCATGATGCCAAGATTGGCTTCGGACTGAAGGGGATATGGGGTCCCGAACAAAACGTCCTGAAGATCGGTGGCAATCATCGATCCACCCCAACCGTCGGCGAGAGCTGCCCGGGTGCCTTGCTTGATCAAGTTCTTGTAATCTTGATCCACGCCCATGTGGGTCCGGTGCATGATTTCGACGATTTCCCGGTCGATATTTCTCGGTAATACCCCAGCTTTTTTCCATTTTTCATAGAGCGGCTGAGGGGCTCGCTTCAGATAGAACAATTCGCCTTCGGCCTTTCCCCATTCATCAAGAGCCTTTTGGGCGACTTCCAGTGCGATTTCATTGACATCCCGATCGAGAACCTGTCCGTCTTCCGTCTTGACGGTGGTTTCAACTCCGTAATGCGGGGCGATTGCCAGAAGCTTGTTAACGTCCTTGATTTTGTAATCGTGGCTTTCCCCTTGAGCGACAGCCATGAAGACTTCGGCAACGCCGCGACCATGGTCGGAGTGAGCTGCTGCTCCGCCTGCAATCATGCGAATGAAATTTCTTGCCGCGATGGTATTTGCGGTTGCGCCGCAGAGGCCTTTTCGTTCATCGGGTCCGTCACCTGCCGACTTGGTGAGCGGAAGTCTGCAGGGACCCATTGCACAGTTCTTGCAGCACGTCCCCTGGATGCCGATGTTGCATGGTTTCATTGCTTCGGCACGATCGAAAACGGTATCGATACCCAATTCCTGGGCTCGCTTGATCATCTGTTGGGTGGCGATGTCAATGGATGCACCGACGGGGTCGGCCACTTTGGCCGCTTTTTCAGCCTTCGGTTCCTTGTCTGCAACCACGACTTTTTTCAACTTGGTTTCTTCTGCCATGAGAGGTTCCTCCTCTTGTTATGGTGCTGGCACGTCTTGTGTGAATTGAAACGGATGCATCATCTTCTGTGGATGCGTTTCAACTGATCGAGAATCTTGTCGGTCATCGATTTCTGGATGGCTGCGGCGGTCAGGGTGACAGCGACGGCTTCGGCCTTCTGCATGGCAGCGCGACGTTCTTCCCGTTCCTTGGCCCGCTGCTGACGAAGGGCCTCTTCTTCGGCCTCGCGTTTGGCGGCCTCCGCCTTCAGTTTGGCTTCTTCATCGGCTTTGGCCTTGGCTTCGGCATCCGCCTTGGCTTTGGCCTCGGCTTCGGCTTTCGCCTTGGCATCCGCTTCCGCCTTCGCCTTGGCATCTGCTTCGGCTTTGGCCTTGGCTTCGGCATCCGCCTTGGCTTTGGCTTCGGCTTCGGCCTTTGCCTTGGCTTCTTCGGCTGCCTTATCGACGACAGGCGCCTCGGCCTTGGCTTCTACTTTGGGTGCTTCAGGCGCTGCCGGAGCCTCCGCCTTGGGAGCTGCAGGTGCCGGCGCTGCCGCCTTCGGAGCCTCTGCCTTTGCGGCTGCTGCAGCCGGAGCAGGCTTGGCCTTTTCTTCTGCGATCGTCAAATCGGGTGCCGGCGCAAGGGCAGCCAAATCAACGACTGCTTCGGGAAGTTGTTTCTGAATGCCCGCAATGGCCTTTGCCGATCCGCCGTTCATCAGCAGTTCGATGAAGGCCTTGACCATACGGATGGATTCGGGATGCCGCATGACGAGAATATCGCTTCCGGCCAGAAGATAGGCGACGGCGCCGACGGCTTCCATCAGGATGCCGCGTTTTTCGGGATCACCGAGCGTAGGAGCTTCGTCGATGCCGAGCTTGGCTTCCTTGCACTTCCATACTTCGTTGCCGAGGTTGTTGATGATGGGGTATTGGAGCTTGTCGTCACCCTGGTTGAGGGCCGCCATGCGCAGCCGCTCCATGACGGAATAGGAGTATTCGAGCCCGTACCCCAGGCCGCCCGTCGTTGGATCGATGAGGATCTTGTCGGTCGGCATACCGAGGTTTTCGAGCAAGATATTGATCTGCTTCGCGAGGTTGACATCGATGGGGGAGGAGGAAATAACGGTGTGTCCATAGCCCATGGCTGCAGCGCCGATGGCCTTGTGGTTCTTTTCTTCGACGGGACCCAGCACGAGATTGGTGCCCTGGCATTCCTCGGCGATTTTCTTGAAGACAGCCTCATCCTTCTGGACGTTGGCGCATCCCCACAGGATGACGGGAACATCGACGGCAGCCTGAACCTTCTTGACGGTTTCGGCGGCCTGCTCCGGGGATGCATCGTTTCCATTGGGATCGGTGCTTTTCAGCTGCAAAACGATCATTTCGGCGCCAAATTCGTTGACACATTTCTTGGCCCATGCAGCCGGATCCGAGACGACATCCTTGAAGTGGCTCAATGCGGCTTCCGGCCACTCTTCGGGTTGCATGTCCCAGACTTCCATGGCGATTCTGGGTTTGTTGGGCATGGTGCCTTCGAACAGGTAGAAGGGGTAGCAGTTCTGGCCGCCCACAGTGACGGCTTTCGGCCCCTTGCCGAGCGTTATGGCCCGGATACTGCCGGTGTACGATTCCTTGACAATGTCTAAGCCCAAAGTTCCCTCCTTGTGTGTTGATGGTTCATGGGGTTCATGGTGTTGACACTTCCGCCGAAAAACCTGTTGATGTCGACAATCACGCTCCTTTCAGGAAAGATGAGGTTGTTTTGTATCGGATATCCGCTTCCGGAGCGGACAGAATTCACAGCCGACGTTCAGCCGGATGGGCAAGTGACGGCGCACATCACCCTTTCGGGATGAGCCCGCCCAAAATGGAATTTTAAGACAAAACGCCTAACCTAACCTGAACCATTTGTCAATAAATAACCATGGCGATGGCCGCCGCCCCCGTCCATGAAAATGCCGTGGCGGTATCGGGCGGATGGGGCATGGTTGGCGCCACCCCGGGGAATCTATTCCCGTTTCCCGACCCTCCTCCCCCGAGCCTCCAGCCTCGCTTTCAGCTTCGGGAATTTGTTCATGTCAGTATGCGGCAGAAAAAGCGCTGCCACATAATTGTCCATGTACGACCGGGTTTCGGAGAGCTCGAAATTTGTCATCCTCTTGGTGACATCCACCACATCCCTTCGAATGCGGTTCGTGAGCGAACTCATCCGGGCGCCCATGAGGGAACCGTTTCCCACATAGGTCACCTGGTCCGGATTGACTTCCGGCAAGAGTCCGATGACCATGGCCTTCTCGAGATCGACGTAACTGCCGAAGCCGCCCGCCAAAATGATCCGCTGCAGGTCGGAAACGTTTAGTCCGACTTCCTCAAGAAGGGTCATGCAGCCGCTGTAAATGGCCCCTTTGGCGCGGATGAGGTTGTCGATGTCGGGCTCGGTCAAGACGATGTCCCGTCCGACCTGGGTGTCTTCGGCATAGGCCAGAACATATTCGGCAATGCCGTCCGTTTCCCGGATCCGGGGGGTGTCGATATCCCGGTTGAATTTGCCCCGGTTGTCGATAATGCCGAGCTCGAACAAGGTGGCGACCATGATGATGAGCCCCGAGCCGCAGATTCCCTTGGGCCGGACATTTCCGATCGTGATGTTCATGGGCTCCAGCGTGATCGGGTCGATGGAAAAATCTTCGATCGCCCCTTTTGTGGCGCGCATGCCGAAGGTGATCCCGCCCCCTTCGAAAGCAGGCCCTGCGGAGCATGCGGCACAGGCCAGCCAGTCTTTGTTCCCGATCACGATTTCGGCGTTCGTCCCAATGTCGAGATACAAGGTGAGCTCCTCGGTTCGGTACATGCCCGATCCCATAACACCGGAAACGATGTCCCCCCCGACATAGCTCGAAATCTGGGGATAGACCAGTGCGGTGACGTGTTCACCCAAATCGAATCCGAGGGTTTTGGCCATGATAGGCGGATAAATGGTCGATGCCGGGACATAGGGCGATCGACGGATGTAGCGCGGATCGACTTTGAGCATGAGCTGGGTCATGGTGGTGTTTCCGGCCAGGGTGATGGCGTTGACATCGTCCCGATCGATGCCGGACTTTTTCAAGAGCTTGGCAATGATGCCGTTGATGGTGCCAATGACGACTTCATGGAGTTTTTCGAGGCCACCCGGTTTTTCGGCATACATGATCCGACTGATCACATCCTCGCCATAACTGATCTGGGCGTTGAAATCGCCGAACTGGGCGAGCACATTTCCGGAGATGAGATCGATGAGCTGACCGTAAACCGTTGTCGTTCCGATATCGACGGCGATGGCGTAGTTGCGGTCCGTCGTGTCTCCAGGCTGGACGTTGATGATGTGGGTCTTTCGGCCGGGATGAACGGGCCTGGCCAGAGTAGCCGTGATCTTGAACCCGCTCTGTCGCAGAATGCCGGGAAGTTTTCGGATCACCGGTAGGGAGACAACGAGCCGGTGTTCGTCGTGTTCGAGTTTCAGAAATCCAATGAGACGGCTGACATCGGGAAGATTGTCCTGATGGGTGGGCTCCGGAAGTTCGAGGTATTTCTTTTCCACCGGAGGAAGGAAGAGCCCCTGCTCCTTCAATTCGTTGAAGTCCGGCTCCTGAATTTTCGCCATCCGCCTCGGTGTGCTCTGCATGTTGAGCACGCTCGCATCAACGACGGATTCGACGGGGATTCGGACCGTGATATCTTCGCCGACCTCTGCCAGGCATGCCTGACGATATCCCTGCTCGATATCTTTTCGACTCAATTTTTCGGTGATGCCACCGGTGACCGTGCCGCTTTCCACCAGCACCCGGCATTTTCCACAAACCCCTTCACCCCCGCAGGAGGCATTGATATGGACCCCGGCCTCGAGTGCGGCCCGCAGGATCGTCGTTCCTTCCGGAACCGTCACGGCCTTGTCGTGGGGAAAGAATCGAATGGTAAAGGATTTCATGTAGTATTCTTTCTTGTGAAAATTTGTGACGAGTGACAAGTAACGGGTGACGAGTATTCCTTCGGTTCGCACCCTACCGTCCTCGCTCGCTTATGCCCTCATGCCGATCTTCATCCCTTGGAATGGCGAAATCCCATCGTCATGAACATGGTTCATGATTTCGGTTGATCGAACCGGCACGTCAACACGAGCACATCTTCTTCGAATTTCTTGTTGATCTGGTAAGGAAGAGTCTCGAAGAGGCGGATCATGCCCTTATTGTCGTGATTGGTGAAGGCAATCAAGCCGGAAATGCCGTTCTTTTTGGCCGCTTCGGCCAGTTTGTGTAGGAGAATCTTTCCGAGCTTCTTTCCTTGCCAGGCCCTGCTGACCGAAAAGGCCACTTCCGCAAGATTCTTGGATTCTTCGATCAGGTACTCGCCGACAGCCACCACCCGGCCGAAACCGAATTCTCCAACAACAGCCAGCAGGGTCAAGTTGTTCACATAGTCGATCTGGGTAATGCCCTGCATTTCCTTCCGGAGAAAAGTGGTTTTTTCATGGAAGAACCGGGAGATGACATCGTTTTTGTCGAGGGTGTAGAAATGCTCCTGAATACGCCGCTCGTCGATGGGCTTTGCCGGACGGATCGTCACGATCTCACCGTCGATCTTGATGTTTTCTTCGAGCTCGACAGGATAGATCCCGTGAATCGACTCGGTGAGGGTTCGCTCCTGGCTGAACAGTCCCATCTTTTTCGCTTCGAAGAAGAGCTCGTCTCGAAAATCCGGGTGTGCAATGCTGATCATGGCAAGAGCTCTTTCTTGGAAACTCTTGCCGAAGAGATTGACCACCCCGTATTCGGTTGCGACGTAATGGACGTCCCCTCTGGGGATGACGATGGCCCGATCGTTCAGCAGCGGAACGATCCGGCTTTTCTTTCCCGTCGCATCGGTTGCGGGCATGAGCAATATCGATTTGCCCCCTTCCGCCTGGGTGGCGCCGCGGATGAAGTCCATCATTCCGGTAACCCCGGAAAACTGCGTGTATGGCAGAGAATCGGCCGCCACCTGCCCGGTCAAATCCATTGCCGTCACGACGTTCAGAGCAACCATCCGGTTGTGTCGGGCGATGATGGAGGGGTTGTTCACATAATCCGACGGATGGAATTCCACGGCCGGATTGTCGTGAATGAATTCATACAGATTTGCATCCCCGATGGCCGCGCTGGCCACCATTTTACCGTCGTTGAACCCTTTGCATCGGTTGGTGATCACCCCTGCGGAATACAGATGCATGATGTCGCTGGTCAAATATTGGGTATGGATGCCAAGATCGCTCTTGTCCTG
>Ga0101944_10005284_pt1 | contig 14892 bp, 13 predicted proteins | sample DewCreD2012metaG_FD_75245 | JGI IMG/M metagenome (GOLD analysis project Ga0101944, IMG submission 75245) | Hot spring sediment bacterial and archeal communities from British Columbia, Canada, to study Microbial Dark Matter (Phase II) - Dewar... ... | reverse complement strand
ACGCCCCGCTCGCCGGCGGCGAACTCGTCACCAAACCGATCACGTTTGCCGGCAAGCGCCTGGTCCTCAACGTCTCGACCTCCGCCGCGGGCGCGGTCCGCGTCGAGATCCAGAACGCGGAAGGACAGCCGCTGCCCGGCTTCGCCCTGGCCGATTGCCACGAGGTCTACGGCGACGACCTGGAACGAGCGGTCGCCTGGAAGGGAAATCCGGACCTTGGGGCCCTGGCCGGCAAACCGGTGCGATTGCGCTTCGAACTCCGAGATGCCGACCTGTATTCCTACCGTTTCCAATAGGATTTGGGGTGGGCGAGGCGGTCGCTTTATCCCTGGGCTGGCATCATGCTGCCGTTGGCCCGACGATCCGGTGGCGACGCCAAACTCGGCGTTCGCGGCGGGGCGTGTTGCCGTGAAGCTGGTTCCCGCGTTGCCGCACGTCGGCGGCCGGACTCGCCCGACCGAGCCCTCGGAAAAGCCGTCAAGGATCTTCGCTTCGGCCTCCCCTCGGATCAACGCGGCAAACGCCGTCCCACGCTCGCGTCATTCAGTCGGGAAGGTCGAGTGCGGGCGGTTGTTCGGCTTGCGCCAGGGCAAGGATGCGTTCGACCAGGAGGTCCTCCAAGGCGGGATCGCTTCCCAGCGCCGGGAGCAGTTCCATCGCCAGCGACGGAAAGCGACGGCGGCACTGATCGACGAGGGCGGGGATGTCGCTCAGCACATGCCGGCCCGAGAACAGGAAGTGCGGCATCAACAGCACTCGCTTCACGCCGCGCGAGGCCATCAGGGCCACTTGCTCCGGAATGGTGGGATGACCGATCGCGGAGAACGCCGGAAGAACCAGCACGCCTTGCAAACGGTTGGCCAGCCGCGCCACCATCGCCTCAAAGCCCTGGTTCGCCCCCTCAAGCGGGCTTCCGTGGCTGACGATCAGGATGCCCAACGCTGGGTTCGCATAATCCATCACGACCTCCCGCCGGATGCGCCTTGGAACCGTTCCCAGGCCGGCCCCCCTTGCCGGCAAAGGGAAGGATTTGACAAGCTTCTTTCGCAGGGGACTATAATGGACGAAGCGGTCATCGCGGGACCGGCGCCCCATGGCTGCGAGCAACACGCGTCAAGCATTCATGAGCACGAACGCCTTCTCCGCCGAAACGTCGTCCCTTGTTCTCCACTTCGGAGAGCTTCTCCGCAAGTGGAATGAGGACGATTTCTTTGATTTCTGCCAGCGGAACCGGGACTTGCGCATCGAACGCACCAGTGATGGGGAGTTGATTCTGATGACGCCCACGGGCGGAGAAACGGCGAGCTTCGAGTTCCGTTTGGCCGGCTTGCTGGCGAACTGGGTGGAGGCCGACGGGACGGGCATCGGTTTTGGCCCCTCGGCCGGCTTCATCCTCCCCAACGGCGCGGAACGTTCGCCGGACCTGGCTTGGGTGCGGCGCTCCCGCTGGGACGCGCTGGCCCCCCAGCAGCGAGCCAAGTTTCCTCCGCTTTGTCCGGATTTCGTGGTCGAGGTCCGCTCGCCGACCGACTCGCTCGCCGAGCTGCGCAAAAAAATGGAAGAGTATCTGGAAAACGGGGCCCTGCTCGGCTGGCTGGTCGATCCGTTGGAAAAGAGAGTCCACGTCTATCGGCCGGGCGAGAGGCCGGTGTGCCTGGACCACGCCGAGGCCCTTTCCGGCGAGCCGGTCCTGAGGGGGTTGAAAATCGACTTTTCGCGCTTGTGGCCGTAGGCAGGCGCGGCGTCGTGACGACGGAGGAACGTCTCCCACGCCGCCGCCGGACGCGGTCAATTGCGCCCCGCCAGTTGGTTGAGCATGTTGACGGCTTCGTCCACCATGCGCTCGCCCGTGCCCGGCTCCGCGTAACTGTGATATCCGGTCCACACTTGGTAGCCGCCGAGCTTGTGGGCCTCGCGATCGGGCAGATAGCCGATCCAGTCGTTGGACAGTTCGGCCACCACCGTGTGCTTGAAGGGGGAGCGTTGCTTGATGTCGATGCCGAGCCTGGTGAAGAATTCGGCGGGGACCCCGACCAAGGCCACGTCGCCGATCACCATCGCCTGGAGCCAGGTCGTCCGCTGCTGGCCCTGCTGCCGGGCGAGGTCCTTGCGCATGTCGCGAAAGACCTTGGCCACGGACTCGGCGTGTTGCGGGCCGATCCGCTTGGTGCAGTAATCGACGACGGCCTTTTCCTCGGCGGCCTCGTCGAAGGTCCGGACCTTGAACTGGAAGGGACGCTTAAGGGATTCCACACGCGCGACCTTGCGCGGCTCGGCCTGCGCCAGGGCGGCCAGCGCTGCCTGCTTGATCCGGCGAAACGCCTCGCGCGCGTCCATGTTGTAGACGTGCGTGGAACCGCTGGCCCCTTCGAGGAACGCGACTTTGCCGCCCAACTCGGACTCGATCTCCTGGGCGGCCAGGCCGTAGAAGCCCGGCGACCGGGCTCCCGGCGTGAGCGCCCCGATGGTATGGCTCGAATGCCCGAAGAGCATCGCGTGGAGTTTGCCATTCGGGCCGCGGAAGGCCAGGACGGGCAGGTCGGGATCGAACGGGCCGGTGGGGCCGACCGCGTCGTCCCGCGGCCCAACCCAATAGATCGTGCCGTCCTTCAACTGGAGCCGACTGTTCATGCCGACCGTCGCTTCCCGGCCCATCGCGAACGCAAACTCCGCGTCGGCCATGTGCGATCGGGCCTCCATCACGGACTGGACAATGGCCTTCTTGAGCCGATCCACGAACACGTCGCAGCGGCCGTAGGCATGAACCGGGGCGCAGCTTGGGGCGTGGTGCGTGTGGGTGGCGTGGACGAGCGTGTGGGAGGGCGGGATGCCGCACGCCTTTTCGATTTCCGCCAAGGCGGGGTCCACGATGTCGCGGGTCACGAAGAGCACATCGCACGAGACGATGGCCACGGGAGGCGAACCCGACTTCTCGACGACCACCGCGGTCGCGCGGAGCTTGCCCTCCTGGCCCTTGCTCTGCCCCCTGTGGATGCCGCCGGCAATCGGCATCGTGTCGTCCGCCTCGACCTCGACGGCCGACGCGCCGACGCGCAGCTCCGCCGCTCGGCCTGGCTCCGCGGCGGCGAGCCCTCCCCAACAACACACGGCGACGAGAACGAGGCGGTTTCTCATGATCGTTTGGCTCCCTGGTCGAATTCACGGGTGTACTGGGCGTTGGCGCGGATTTCGTCGAAGAACCGCGGGTACATGCCGACGATCACGCCGTCGGTCGGCTTGATCCGCTCGAACGCGAAGCGAAAAGCCTCCTTGACCGCCTGCTGGCTCGTGCACTTGCGCCCGGCGGCCAGAATCTTGAACCCAAGGCACGGCTGCTTCACCTGACGCATCACGTCGGTCATGGCCACGGGGTCGTCGGCATAGAATGGATAGCCGATCTCCAGCGTGGGCAACGGGGAGCCGTGTTTACGGGTCAGGAAGTAGAAACAGTTCATGAAGAGGTCCACCTCCCAGCCCTCGTCGGCGATCTGCTTGATGCAGTCGGGATTGTGAGCCGAGACGCCGGCGAGCACTCCGGCGTCGTGGACGGCCTTCACGTAATCATGAACCTCGCTTTTCTTGCCCTCGGCGAACAGCCGGTCGGTGACCCCGCCGTGATGGACCATGGCGATCGGCCGCGTGGCCTCGACGATCTTTTTCACCTCCGCCCGCCCCGCGTGCAGGCCGAGGAACTGCATCTTCGAGCCCCGCTCGCGAACCCCGCGCAAGACCTCCTCGGTGTTGGCGGCCGGCGAGAACTGGTGGGCGGTGATGCCCGCCCGCTCGCAGTCCAGAAGGAACTCCACGGTCCTTTCCGTCGTGAAGTACTCCTTCATGTGGCGGTCGGTGTGCGGGCCGAGGTAGGAGTAGCCTCCGATCGGGTTCCAACCGGCGACCAGGCGGCTCACGCGGTGCTTGCCCAAGGCGATCGTGGGCAGCGGCGCGGCCGACGCAGGGGTGGACTCGGCTGCCAAGAGCCCCCTCGAACCCAAGCCCGATGCCGCCGCGACGGCGGTGATTTGGGCCAGAAAACGCCTTCGAGCGCCAACGTCCGGATCGCGATGCTCGTGAGCCATGGCGGGTTCTCCTCGCGAAAACTGATTTGGTATCGCGTGCCGGGCCGAGGAGCGCTCCGCGAACCTGCGTGTCGGCCCGGCGACGCCTTGTGGCAACCGACCAGTTTACCCCCAACGGCCAAGCGGCGAAAGACTGGTCTCGGGGAGCCGGGCGAGATATAAAGATGAGGAATGGGAACACGAAAACCAACGCATTTCCTTGGAAGGGGGTTGCCATGTCAGGGATTTCCCGTCGCGATTTTCTGGCCGGATTGACGCTTGCCGGCGCCGCCGCTTCGTTGGGACGTTCAGCCTTGGCGGCCCAGCCCGCCGCCAAGCCCAAACGCGGCACCGATCTCGTCACCCTCGGCCGCAGCGGCCTGAAGACCACGGTTCTGGGCATCGGGACGGGCACGGTCGGTGGGAGCCAGCAGCGGGCCTTGGGGACCGAGGGGTTCACCAGGCTCGCGCGCCATGCGCTGGACCGCGGCATCCGCTACATCGACACCGCCGACATGTACCACATGCACACCTTCGTCCAGATCGCGCTGAAGGGGGTCGCCCGCGACAAGTACTTCATCCAGACCAAGACCACGGCCCGACATCCCGAAGTGGCCAAGGCCGACATCGAGCGTTTCCGCCGCGAGTTGGGCGTGGAAACGATCGACCTGTTGTTGATGCATTGCATGCAGACCGGCTCCTGGCCCACCGACATGCGCCCGGTTATGGACGTGCTCGACGAGGCCAAGCGCAGGGGACGCGTCCGCGCGGTCGGCATTTCCAACCACGGCTGGGAGCCTTTGGTGGCCGCGGTGGAATCGAATTGGTGCGACGTCCATCTGGTCCGCATCAATCCGTTCGGCGACAAAATGGACGGCGAACCGGAAAGAGTCGCCGAACAGGTGAAGAAAATCCACGCCAAGGGCTGCGGGGTGCTGGGGATGAAAATCTACGGCGAGACCGGCTTCGGCAGCCGCGAAAAACGTTTCGAGTCGCTCAAGTACGTGCTCGGATTGGGCTGCGTCGACGCCTTCACGATCGGCTTCACGAGCACCCAACAGCTCGACGAGACGCTCGAACTGATCGAGAAGGCGGCACAAGCAACCGCGTGACGCGGGGCCAAGGTGGCGGAAACGGAGTGCTGAAGCGGGAAACGCTCCGTAAGTCTTTTGGCAATCGTTCAGGGGGAGTGTTCGGATTTTCGCGGCGAAGTCCGCGAACACGCGACTGTCCCCGCCCGTGAACGGTCACGTCTCTTGGACCAGGATTTCGACAACATTACGCCCCCTCGCGAGGATTTTGGCCATGAGCCAACCCAGCGGATCCGGCTCGGAAAACCTGTCCTGCGCCTCGAAAACGCTCGCCGGGGAAGCTGGGCCGGAATCCGCGCCGCCGTCGGCCTCGGTGCTGGAGCACGTGCTCCAAGCGACCTTGGCGATCTGCGCGCGGGATGAACCGTTGCAGGGCTCGGACATGGAGCGGTTGCGGGCCGTGGCCCGGCGTCATCCGGATTGCCGCGAGCTGACCGAGCCCATCGCGGCGGAGTTGGTGCGGGCCGTCTTGGGAGGGAATTTTCTCAGGGCGGACGACGCGGACGGCGTCGGACCCGCGGCGGTCGCCCAAATCGCCCGCTCGCTCCTGGAGGATCCCGCCGCCGGCCCGAGGCTTCAGCGGTTCTGGGACCGGTTGATCGGAGAGGCGTCATGACCGCTTTCGAGACGGCCGAACCGATCGAGGATCACGCCAGCGTCGTGCGGCAGCGCATCGAGGAGTGTCAGGGGATGGTCCGCTCATTGGCGATGAGCATCGCGCGCAAGCTGCCTCCGAGCGTGGAGCTGGACGACTTGATCGCTTACGGCCAGGTGGGGCTCGGCGAGGCGGCCAGGGACTTCGATCCCAGCCGGGGAAGCCGGTTTTCGACGTACGCCTATTATCGCATTCGGGGGGCGATCTACGACGGTTTGTCGAAGCTTGCCTGGTCTGGCGCCCGAGCGGCGAAGGTCCGCTACGAGCAAATGAGCACCGAAGTGCTCCGCCTGGACAGCGAAGACGCCGCCTCCGACGAACCCGCCGACGCCGAAAGCGACGCCCGCTGGCTGCGGAACGTCAGCCGCACGCTGGCCGTCGTTCACGTGGTCAGCCGAGCCGGGGCGCGGGGGGGCGAAAATGAATCGAGGGCGGCGGAGTGGATCGATCGGTCCAGCCCCGACGCCGCCTCGGTCGCCATCCGCCACGAGTTGAGCGAGAAGATCCATGCCTTCATCGAGGCCCTCCCGCCCATGGCCGCCGCATTGATTCGCGGCGTCTATTTCGAAGGCCTGACCTTGCAAGAGGCTGGCGAGCGCCTCGGCGTCGGCAAGTCTTGGGCAAGTCGACTGCACACGCGGGCCTTGCAGCAACTGGCTCGCCTGCTCCAGCACGGCGGGATTTCGTCCGCCTGAATGGCGGGATTTCGTCCGCCTGCGAGGAGGTCTTCCCATCGCGCTCTTGCCGATGGTTGGCCGCTGCCGCGCGACTTGGATTACGACCGGGGCCATCCTTTCCGACCCGCGGAGGCGACGATGCCCGCGGTCGCCGGCGAAGTCTGCCTTGGTAGCGAGGCTCGGCAACCGGCTCGGGCGAGGTTCGGTCGTGTTTCCCCCGGCGCCGACCGCGTCTATACTTGAAAACGTGGGCTGGTCTATCGAGTCCGACTTTCAGGAGAGGAATCGTGTTGTCGCGACGTCATGGGGCGGTGGTCCTGGCGTGGTGGTGTCTGAGTCTGGCCTCGTGGTCGGCTGCCGACGACTGGCCTGCATGGCGAGGCCCTCATCGCGACGGAATCTGCAAGGAAAAAGGCCTGCTCAAGCAATGGCCGCCGTCCGGACCGCCGCTGGCCTGGAAGGCGACCGGGTTGGGCGAGGGCTACAGCGGGCCCGCCATCGTCGGAAAGCGGCTCTATAGCATGGGCAATGCCGAGGGAAAGGAATGGGTCTTCGCGCTGGATTGGACCCAGGAGGGCAAGAAGGTTTGGGCCACGCCCCTGGGGCCGATCCGGCATGAGGGAGGCGGTTACCCCGGGCCCCGCTCCACGCCCACGATCGACGGCGATCGCCTGTACGCCCTCGGGGCCGCCGGCGACCTGGTGTGTCTGGACGCCTCCAGCGGCAAGCTTGTTTGGCGGCGCGATTTGGTTCGCGACTTCGGCGGACGGATTCCGCAATGGGCCTACGCCGAGTCGGTCCTGGTCGACGGCCCGTGGGTGCTCTGCACGCCGGGCGGCCCCCGCGCCACGATCGTCGCCTTGGACAAGGTCCGCGGTCAGCCGGTCTGGACTTCCCCCATCGGCGACGGCGCGGCCTACAGCTCGATCATCGCCGTGTCGATCGGCAAGGTGAAGCAGTACGTGCAGTTCACCCAGCAGGGCGTCGTCGGCGTGAACGCCAAGGACGGCGCGTTGCTGTGGCGCTACGACGCCCCGGCCAACAGAACGGCCAATTGCACCACGCCGGTCTGGTTCGGCCAGACAATCTTCGCCGCCAGTGCGTACAACACGGGCGGGGGATTGGTTTGGGTGAAGAAGGCCGGCCGCGGATTCCAGGCCCAGGAACTCTACTTCACCCGGCAGATGAAGAACCACCACGGCGGACTGATCCTCGTGGATGGTTGTCTTTACGGCGCCGACGAGGGTTCGCTGACCTGCCTGGACTACAAGACCGGCCAGGTGAAATGGGCCGATCGGGGGCCGGGCAAGTGCTCGATTCTGTATGCCGACGGAATGCTCTATTGCCGCAACGAGAGCGGGCCGATGACCCTGGTCGAGGCCTCGCCCGACGCCTGCCACATCAAGGGCCGCTTCCAGCAGCCTGACCGGAGCGGGAAAAACGCCTGGCCCCATCCGGTGATTGCCAACGGGATGCTGTACTTGCGGGACCAAGACGTCTTGCTGTGCTACGATGTGCGGGCGGAGAAATGAACGAGCGCCATCCGACCGCTCCCCTTCTTGGAGGCGAAGAGGATGGCGAAAGGCGGTGCCCCATGATGGACATGGTCTTGTGTCTTGCCAGTTTGCTCACCTCGGCCGAGGCGAGCTTTCCCGATTGGCGCGCCGAGATGCTGGGCGATCGCCCCCTTCCCGCGTGCGCCGGGGAGCGATTGTCCCAAGCCGAACTGGCCAGAATCGCCCAGGGCCAGCCGATCACGCCCTACGCGGAGTTGACGGTGGCCGTGCGGGCCGCGGATGGGGTGCTCTGGGCGGGGTCGCCGGGCGGACTGTTGCGTCTTGTCCCCGGCCAACATCGGTGGCGCGTGTTCCACTCGCGCCGTTGGCTGCCTGACGACCATGTGCTCGATCTGGCCGTGGCCGCCGACGGTTCGGTGTGGGTCCGCACGCGGTCGGGCACGGGCCGCCTGTGGACGCAAGCCACGACGTTCGAGGCCAAGGCGGCTGAAGTCCACGCCGCGTTGAGAAAACACCACGTGTGGAACGGGCTGGTCAGGCGGATCCTGCTCCACCGGCCGGGCGATGTGTCGGGCGGTTACGAGCAGCCCTCCGACGACAACGACGGCCTCTGGACCAGCCTTTACGTGGCGGCCGAGGCGTTCCGTTACGGGGCCACCGGCGATCCCGAGGCCAAACGCAACGCCTGGCAGTCGCTTCAAGCCCTGATGTTCCTGGAAAAAATCACCGGCATTCCAGGCTTCGCCGCGCGAAGCTATGTCCCGCGCGAGGAAGGCGATCCGGCCAAACGCTACGGCGGCGAATGGCATCCTTCGGCCGACGGCCGGTGGTGGTGGAAGGGCGACACGTCGAGCGACGAAGTCGTGGGCCACTATTTCGCCTACGCCGTGTATTACGACGTCGCGGCCACCGAGGACGAAAAACGCCAGATCCGGCCCGTGGTCGCAAGGATCACCGACCACATCATCGACCACGGCTTCTATTACGTCGGCCCGCCCGGCAAGCCGACCACCTGGGGCGTCTGGGCGCCGGAACAACTCAACCGGAATCTTCAGCGGGCGGGGGACCGGGGGCTTAATTCCCTGGAAGTGCTTTCCCATCTGAAGGTCGCCGAGCACATCACCGGCAACCCCCGCTATGCCGCCGCGGCCCGCGAATTGGACGAAAAACACGGTTATGCCATCAATACGATCCTCCAAAAAATGGACTGGCCCCCCGAGTTGGTCAACCACAGCGACGATGAGCTGGCCTTCCTGGCCTACTATCCGCTGCTCCGCTACGAGCGCGACACGCGGCGGCGGGCGATCTATCAGGTGAGCATGGCGCGGTCCTGGCATATCGAGCGTCCCGAGGGCTCGCCGCTGTGGAACTTCATCTACGCGACCAGCCGCCAGGCGAACCATTGGACCCAACCGTCCGAACGTCCTCCAAAGGCCCTGATCGCGACGGAGGACTACGATCGCGACGTCTGCCTTGAATGGTTCCGCGACGTGCCCGTGGACACCATCCGCTGGGCCGTGCGCAACAGCGACCGCCGCGATGTACAGGGCCGGGCCACCAACCGGTTCGGGCGTTCCAAGACCCTGGAGGTCTTGCCGATCTCCGAGCGGATGATGCTCCGCTGGAACGCCGACCCTTACGAACTGGATCAGGGCGGCGACGGCCGCGAACGGGGCGACGGGGTGCTCATCCTCTTGCCCTATTGGCTCGGCCGCTATCATCGGCTGCTGGACTAGGAGCCTCCACCCCCGCCGTCCTTAGGCCGCGTGCGGGGAAGGGGAGCCGCGCGGGGACAGCGGCTTGAAGTCCCGGCCGGTCTTGCCGGCCGATCGGGAGGACCGCGGGACCGCCCCCCGCCCGCGCCAACGGCAGGAAGGCTCTTCGCAACGGTCGCTCAGGTTTTCAGGATGATGCGCGCCGCGATTCGTCCGCAAGCGCCGATGACGCCGCCGCCGGGGTGCGTGGCTGCGCCGCACAAATAGAGTCCGCGGATCGGGGTGCGGCATGGCATGCGCAGCGGGCCCAGTTGATCGAGCCCCATCGCGCCCTGCATGATGTTCCCGCCCGTCAGCCCGTAGGTCCGCTCCAAATCGAGCGGCGTCAGGACCTGACGATGGAGGACGAGGCTCTTGATGTTGGGAGCATATTGAGCGAGGAGGTCCAGGCAGCGGTCGCCAAATTCCTCGCGTCGATCATCCCAAGTGCCCTCGGCCAGTTGGTAGGGAGCGTATTGGACGAAAATCGACGCGACATGCTTGCCCGCCGGCGCAAGGCTTGAATCGACGGTCGAGGGAATGGTGATCTCGAGCACCGGTTCCCGGCTCGGCAGCCCGTGCCTGGCGTCGTCGAAGGCGCGCTCGATGGAATCCAGGTCCGGGCAGAGATGCGTGGTGCCGCGGAGGGCGACGCGGCGATCGACCGGGCCCGTCCGGAAGTCGGGCAGCCCGTCCAGGGCGAGATTGATCTTCGCGCTAGCCGAGGCATAGTCGATGTTCCGAACTTGTTCGCGGAAGTCGTCGGGAAGATGCCCTGGTTCGAGGAGCTTCAGGAACGTCTGGCTGGCGTCGACCGACGCGGCGACAACCGGGGCGTCGATTTCGGCTCCGTCGGCCAGCGCCACGCCCGCGACCGCGCCGCGTCGCACGCGAATCGCCGCCACGGGGGCCTGGCGGCGGATTTCGACGCCCGCGGCCAGGCAGGCTTTTTCGAGGGCGTCGGGCAGTCCGCCCATGCCGCCGCGCACGTATCCCCACACGCCTCGTTTGCCGCCCGACAGCCCCATCACGTGGTGCAAGAGCACGTACGCGCTGCCTGGCGAGCTGGGGGCCGCCATGGCCCCGATGATGGCGTCCGTGGCCAGCGTCGCCTTCAGCGGCTCGGACTCGAAATAGCGGTTCACGATCCGCGAGGCCGGCGCCGCCAGCAGCTCCACGGCCGCGCGCAAGTCGGCCCCCAGCCGCTTCACGGCCCGCAGGCAGGTCCACCAGACGCCCAGATCTCCCAGGCGCGGCGGGAGGCGAGGCGGCGGCGAGGCGATGATCGGGTCGATCGCCTCGGCGATCCGCGTCAGCATGGCGTTGTACTGGGGAAACGCCTCGGCGTCGCGCCGGGAGAACCGGGCGATCTCGCGGAAGTTCGCCTGCTCATCGTGGCCGAGGAGCAGATAGCGGCCGTCGGGCAGGGGCGTGAAGGACGAGGGGTCGCGGGGCAGAATCTCCAGGCCGTGGCGTTTCAAGTCGAGGTCGCGGATGATCTCAGGCAGGAAGAGGCTGATGACGTAGGCGGCGGGCGAGGACTTGAACCCGGGCCACAACTCTTCGCCAGAACTGCATCCGCCCAAGACGTGACGACGCTCCAGCACAAGCACTCTCTTCCCCGCCCGGCCCAGATACGCCGCGGCCACCAGTCCGTTGTGGCCACCGCCAATCACAATGCAGTCGTAATGCGCCATGAATCCCTCGGCTGGAACGCGGCGTGGTCAGGGCGAGCCAAAAAGCCGGACGGCCCCGTTTCCCCCTTCGTCCTCGCCTTGGCCATCGGACGAATGCGTCCAAGGCGTCATTTTCGCCCAAGCGGCAGGGCGGGGACAACCCTTGCGGGCCAGGGGCGATCAGGAAACAATGGGGCTTTGCGAAACACGATCCCTGCGGGGCGCGCGGGGCCTGGGCCAAACCGAGGAATACCGAGGCGGTGACAGCAGAGCAGACCGGTGAATTGGCGGCGTTGGGCACGGCCTTGCTCTGGACGCTCTCGACCCTGGCTTGGACCTCGGCGGGAAAGCACGTCGGGGCCACGGCGGTGTGCTTCATCCGCCTGGTGTTGGCGTCCTTATTTCTGGCGGCTTACGGCTGGCTGACGCGCGGCCAGTGGTGGCCAGGCGGCGCGTCGCTCCAAACCTGGGCCGTGCTCGGCGCCTCTGGCGTCGCCGGGTTTTTTCTGGCCGACCTTTTCGTCTTCAAATCGTTTCTGGTCATCGGGCCCCGTTTGACCGTCCTGCTTCAGTCGTTCACGCCGCCGCTGGCAGCGCAATTGTCGTGGCTGATGCTGGGGGATCGGCTTTCGGGTTGGCAATGGCTGGCCATGGCCGTGACCCTGGCCGGAGTGGTTTGGGTGGTCTTGGAGCGACCCAACGGCGAAGCCGAACATGACCTGGGACGGCTCGTCCGAGGGGTCGCTTTGTCGGTGTCGGGAGCGATCATGGCCGCATTGGCCCTGGTGCTCTCGAAGAAGGGACTGGGCGATTACGATCCCGCGGCAGCCACGTTCATTCGCGTGCTGGGAGGGATGGTCGGCATGATCCCTTGGGTGACCGTGAGCCGCCGATGGCCGTCGGTGATCGATTCGCTTGGCCATCCCCGGGCCTTGCCCACCATCGTCTTCGGCACGTTGTGCGGTCCCGTTGCGGGAGTGATTCTCTACATGATCGCCGTGCGCCACTGCCCAGCCGGCGTGGTCTCGACGATCATCTCGACCATGCCGGTCTTGATCCTGCCCGCCGTGGTCCTGGTCTATCGAGAGCAGGTCAGCCTGCGCGCGGCCTGGGGGGCGGTGCTGTCGGTCATGGGCGTGGCCCTGTTGATGATGTGAACGAACGGCCCGCCGCCGCTTGCCTGGCCGAACCTGCCGCGGCCCGACGGGGAGTCCTTCATCGCGCGGCCGAAAGGGCGAATCCGTCGAGGACCTGGAAGGCCTTGCGATCAGGGCACGGGGCGGGGGGTGCGGGCAGGGGGCGGGGCCGCGATCAAGGGGCGTGGGGCGCGGCAGGCAGAACGAGATGCACGTCGATCCGCGTGGCCGTGTTCTCGCGGCGGCGCAGGTAAACCAGGTCCACGGCCTGGCCCGGCTGAAGCGTCTCCACCAATTCCGCCGCGTGTTCCGGATTGCGCGGACGGATCAGGCCGATCCGCGCCAGGACGTCGCCCGGCCGCGGCTTGTGCTGCACATTGCCGTAGAAGGCGTCATTGACCGACGCCACCAGGACGGCCCGGGCCGAAAGCAGTCCCATCGCCTTCGCCATCTTCGGATCGAGCACGGCGCCCTCGATGCCCAACTTTTCTCGAAGCACCGCCTTGGGATCGAGCTTGGGGCGCTCCGCAAGGACGAGCAAGGCGGTTTGCGGCGCGCCTTGCCGGGTGAACTCCACCGCCAACGCTTCGCCTGGTTTGCGACCGACCAAGGCCAGGTGAAAGTCCAGACTGGTCGGCGTGGGGCGGTCGGCCAGGCGGGTGATCGCGTCGCTGGGGCGCAGCCCGGCCTTGGCCGCCGGGGAACCGGGGAGGACGGACTGCACCTCGCACGGTCCGTCGGGAGCGATGGCCAGGCCGCTGGCAATGCGGTATCGCCGTTCCACGTCGAGCATGGCGGGCAGGAGCTTGCGGAGCGTCGTCGCGGAGACTGCGAAGGCGATGTTTTCCGCGTCTTTCTTCATCGACGCGGTCATGCCCATCACTTCTCCCGCCACGTTGAACCACGGGCCGCCGGAACTGCCGGGGTTGATGCCGGCGTCGGACTGGATCATGTCCTGAAGCGTGACTCCCGGCACATCGGCCAGGTGGGTCGCCCGGCCAATGGCGCTCAGGACCCCGCTCGTGCACGTGTAAAGCAGGCCGTGCGGGTTGGCGATCACCACGACCGTCTCGCCAATCATCAGATCGCCGCTCCGGGCGAGCCGGACCGCCTTCAGCGGACCCCCGCCGTGGACCTTCAACAGCGCCAGGTCCTGATCGTGAAGCAGGCCCACAGGGTCCGCGGGCATCTGCCTCCGGTCGGCGAGAACGACCACCGGCGCGAGCGTCTTTTCCACGCCATGGGCGTTGGTTACGACATAACCCGACTCGTGGATCACGAAGCCCGTGCCCAGACTGTTTTCCACCGGTCCTTTGGGGTCGGTGACGAAGAACTCGGCCGGGGATTGCTTTTCGGAACGCGCCACCGGCCCCGTCACGAAGACGACCGACTCCTTCCAGTTTTCGAACACCTCCACGACCCGCGTTCGCCGCAAGGCCCGCGGGTCGGATGGAATCTCGGCGGCAAGCGCGGACGAAGCAACGCACATGAAGCCCAGCAGGCCCACCGCGGCGTGAAGCGTTCGCGGCGCCCCGCCTCGGCGGACCCTCAAGTCGATCCGGACCGGGCGGGCCGGTTGGCTCTCGCTGTGGACCATGGCTTCCAGCGACCGCTTACCACTTCAAACCGAATTTTGCCCCCTTGGGCGATCGACCCAAACCGCCCAACAGCGGTTGGGCGGGCTGCCTGGCCGGCTTGGGCTTTGCCGGCTCCGGGGCGGCGGGCGGGGCATCGGGCTCGGGCGGCGGACTGACGTTCTTCATCGAGAGGCTGATCCGCTGGGCCTTCGGGTCAACCGAGAGAACGCTCACCTCAATCTCGTCCCCCTCCTTCACCACATCGCTGACCCTGGCCACGCGCTTGTGCGAAAGCTCCGAAATATGGACCAGGCCATCCTGGGCCAACCCGATGTCAACAAACGCCCCAAAATTGGTAATATTTTTGACCTTGCCCGTTAAATGCTGGCGCGGTTTCAAATTGAGAATAGAAATTGGTTCGTCAGCAGTTGCGGCGTCGGTTGGCTCGGATTCAGGTTCAACTTCTGCTTCGACCTCGCTGGTTGGGGACACTTCGGGAGTTTCACTGATCTCAGCCGGGGAAGAAGAAAGAGAGATGTCACCTTCAGTCATCTGGTTCTCAACGCCAGTCTCAATTGTTTCTTCCACCACGGCTGTTTCTTGATCGCTCATAATTCACTTCTCCTTACCGGCGCCATATTTTCTTGATAAGCAGTTGAAATTGGCGCTTCGTTGTAAAAATTATAACAAGCCGCGATTATACCATACCCTGCTTATGGCTGGCAAATGCTATCTCTGACAAGCCTTGACCTGC
>Ga0101944_10005283_pt1 | contig 14893 bp, 16 predicted proteins | sample DewCreD2012metaG_FD_75245 | JGI IMG/M metagenome (GOLD analysis project Ga0101944, IMG submission 75245) | Hot spring sediment bacterial and archeal communities from British Columbia, Canada, to study Microbial Dark Matter (Phase II) - Dewar... ... | reverse complement strand
GGCCGACAGACCGGCTCGAGCAACCGGGTCCGATTCGATTCCCGATTGACGGCCTTCGAAGCCGGCTTCAGCCCCTGCCGCCGCTGCAGGCCATAGCCGACGGAAAGGGGTGGTTTCATGGATCGACGCTATCCTGCTCATCCTATGGTCGGTGTGGGAGCAATCGTATTCCGCGGGGCCGAGGTGCTCTTGATCCGCAGGGGCAGGGAGCCCGCGCTGGGCAAGTGGTCCCTGCCCGGAGGTCTCGTCGAGCTGGGAGAGTCCCTTGAGGAAGCGGTGAGACGGGAGGTGCTTGAAGAGACAGGGCTTGAGGTTCTGGTCGGCGGCCTCGTTGCAGCCCTGGACCGAATCATTTTCGACGAGGAGCGGCGCATTCAATATCACTATGTGCTCCTGGACTTTCTCTGCCACTGCAAGGACGGCGAGCTCCGAACAGGCGATGATGCCACCGCCTGTCGTTTTGTGCCCCTGAACGGTCTGGCCGCCCATGCCCTCACCGAGGGCACCGAAAAGGTCATTCTCCGGGCCTTTTCCCAGAAGGACCTGCCTTTCCCGCCCATCTACGATCCATCCCTGTGATCCCATCCTCGCCCGGCTCTGGTCTTTTTCGATGTCGCGCCGGCGGCACGGGATCGAGGCTGCGAGCATGCATCATTCCTTGACTTCGCCGCGGGGTTGTGGTTTATGACTGACCAGTCCGTCAAAAGTAAAAGTCCATGCTGCGAGGACAGCCGTTGAAAGCAGACCGCCATAGACAGGCGGCCCGCCTCCTCCTTCGGAAGCTGGGCCAGGGGAAGGATGATCCGGAAGCCATTGCCCGGCTTCTGGTCAAACACCTTCCTGAGAAGACCCCTTCGGCAGGGGATTCGGAGGAGCTTGTCCGATGGTTCATCTCCCTCAAGGAGGCGCTCTCCAAGGGATCTTCCCAGAGTGCGCCCGCTTTTTCCCGCCTCATGGAGGTTTTTCACCGGGTGATGCAATTCAGGGACATCAATCCCGAGACCTTCTATGCCCGCGTTCTGGAGAGTCTGGTCCTCGGACCCGAGGGAGAGGACGCTTCATCACCGGCCCCCAGGCGCTCAACACGGGAAAGAATTCTCGATGCAGCGCTGGATGTGTTTTCAGAGAAGGGGTTTCATGTCGCCACCGTGGACGAAATCGCCGAACGGGCCGGCTTGGGCAAGGGCACTGTTTACCGGCATTTCGCGAACAAGGAGACCCTTTTCAACGAACTGGTACAGCTGCGCCTGGAGGAGCTTGAGCGGGAGGCCAACACCGTCCTGGACGGCCAGGACGATGTGCTCACCATGATCTCCAAGTATCTGCGCATCTACTTTGCCTTCTTCGACCGCAACCAGCGGCTCTATCGGTTGGTCGCCCGGGAAGGACTGGATGTGGGTCGACAGGTTCAGGATCTATACGTCAAAACGGTGATGCGACGCATCCCGGTGCTCAAGCGAAAGATCTATGCGGCCAGTCAGCGGGGAGAACTCAAGGATGTGGACTTTCAGACGGTTTTCTACGGCGTCATGGGATTCGTGCACGGAGTGATCGAAAAGTGGCTGGCCAGTGACTGCTCATACTCACTGGTGGATGAGCTGCCTTTGGTCGTGGAGGTTCTTTTCTACGGTTTCGTCAGAAACGGTCATCAGGTCAAATTGAGACAGGAGGATTGTGATGGAAAGAAAGGCACTTGAAAGCAAAATCGTGGATATCATCACCAACCAACTGGGTGTCGAGAGAGAAGCCGTTACCGCCGAGGCGAATGTGATCGACGACCTGGGGGCCGATTCCCTCGACGTGGTCGAGCTCGTCATGGCCCTGGAGGAGTCCTTCGACGTTGAAATTCCGGACGAGGATGCCGAAAAGATTCGAACGGTGAAAGATATCTTCGATTACCTGGATCAGGCCGTGAAGGGTAAATGACTACACAGGCAGCTTCGCGCGGGTATCCCTCCCATTCCGGGGCTGCCCGCGCACCCCTCCGGGAGCCAGCTCAAGCCCGGCGCATGCTTCACGCGGTGGCCCGGCTCCCTCGGGTCTGGTCATTCAACATGCCCAGGGCGAGCTTCCTTTCCTCCTGGAACCTCCTTCTCACAGCCGCCCTCACTTCCGTGCTGGAACTGCCGAACTGGCCCGCCCTCTCTGCATAGACCTCATCGATCACCTGGCTCGTCGGAAGCGATGAACGCCCCCCGGACGCCCTTCCCTGCTCGATGGCTCTGCAGAAGATTTTGGCAGCCCCCCTGGCCCCATGCTGAACGGTCGTGCTCCAAAGGACTTCCTGAAGGGCTTTTGGCTGGCTGTTGATGTCGATTCCGGTTCTTTCCCGAATTTCCTCCAATGCCGGAAGATAGTGGGTCCGCTCGATGAAATCCCGCTGAAGCGAGGCAAATCTGTCCGGGTTTTCCGCCGCTATGCGCTTCCATTGACGGGGCATGGCTCCCTCCCGGCCCCCGGTGTTGGACGGCCCGGCGGATTTGAGGTGCCTTGCCCACTCCGGGGCGCGCTCCTCCAGAAATGCCAGGAAATCTCGCATGGTTCCGGCCCTGGATGAAATCTGATACTGCCCGTAGGAAGTTCCTCCCTGCCGATCGTAGCCAATGGCGTCCACTCCCGCCTCACCCGATTCAAATTTGGCGGACAGGCTGCCGAGACCATCGGAGGACCGAACGGGGGTATGGGCTGAGGAGGCGGCCCGGAAGGCGCCCATTCGAGCCAGGGGAGCCAAGGGGCGATTGAGACCCTCGGGCGAAAACTGAGATCCGGCACCGACCCTGGAAACATTGAGGGCATTCAGCCGAATCAACGTCGAAGTCACCGCCGCATCCAAGGGGCTCAGCATGCCGCTGCGCGAAGGGTTCACGGCAAAACCCGTATCGATGTTGCGGCCGACATTGGCCTGGACATTCCGGGACGATTGCGCCGGCTTGGAGGAATTGTTTTCCTTCCTTTGGACATTCGCGCCCCCGGCCCGCTGGTTCTCCAGAACCTTGCCGAAATCAGCTCGATGCGAGGTGCCGGGCGCCTGGCGCTTTGCCTGGCCTGCCTTCGCAGCCGGCCTGGTTTCGAGACCCGTTTGTGACTTGGGTGTGTAGATGGTCATTTTACTATTCCTTCGACGAGATGGGCTGCCGGTTCGCAAGTCCCGATTTGCAATAATCGTGCACTCATAAGACTGCCTGTGCGGCATCCTCCTAGGCACCGCTCCGTCGCCAATCGCGGTCAAGGAAGGTTCGTCCTCAGCGCGGCGACACCGGAGGAGTTCGCGTGCCTTTGGCGAGGACTTTCGGCCCATTCCGATATGGATCGTCAACCTCGATCACATCCCATACCGCCCCGCTCGGACCGCAATGGCCGGCAAGCTGGAGAGTCGAGGACGCCATCCTTGAACGGACGGCATCGAGGGGGGAAATTGAGCTGGAAACGATTCACCGCAGCAATAACTGGATTGGTGTTCCACATTGGCATGTGAAGTGGTAGAAGTGTTGTGGATACATTGCGGCGAGCGCCTTGACAAGGAGCCCGGACATGATGAGCCATCGGAGATTCCGTTCCAGCCTGGTGATTTGTTGCCTGGTCCTGCTGAGCTTTGGCGCTGCCATGGCGGGCGCGGCGGATGGTTCAGCGAAAGGCGATGGGACCTACACGTTCTCGACGGACTGGTTTTCAGAGAACATCCCCATCTGGACAGAAACCCTGGCCGAGCTGAAGGGGAAGCCAAACCTCCATTACCTGGAAATTGGAGTCTACGAGGGGCGCTCTTTCTTCTGGGTCCTGGACAACATTCTGACCGATCCGTCCTCCCGCGCCACTGCCATCGACACCTTCGACATCTATCTGGGCCACGACCCCGAAAAGGTTTTTCGCGATAATCTGCGCCGTTCCGGCCACGAGTCAAAGGTCACGGTGATCAAGGGAAGCTCGAGAGACAAGCTCAGGGGGCTCCCGCCAAACAGCTTCGATTTGATCTACGTGGACGGCGATCACAGCAGCAAGAGCGTCCTCATGGATGCTGTCTTTTCCTGGGACCTCCTCAAGGAGGGTGGGCTCATCATTTTTGATGACTACGACTGGCCCCATCCCATCCCGATGGAAATGCGCCCCGCCTTCGCCCTCGATGTATTTCAGACCCTGATGAGCGATGAATACCAGGTCGTCGTCAGAAGATACCAGCTGATCCTGCGCAAAGCCCCGGCTCTCTGCGACAAAACCCAGGGCTATGTTCAAAATGTGGCCTCCGTGCTGGATTGCTCGCGCCTCGGACCCTACGTTTATTATTGGAAACCGAGGAGACTCCTCGACGAATCCAATGGCAACCGGGAAGTGCCCCTCAGCGATCCAGAGAGCATCATGATCGAAGAGACCTTGAAAAGCCGCAGGATGGGCTTCAAGCTGGTCGTGGAAAAGGATGGTGAGTACAGGGCGCTGCTGAACAAACTGAAGTTGAACGATATCTTGGTCTGGCCGAAGACCGAGTGAGGGACGCCCGCGGATTCAACGTCAATCCTTGCTACACGGGTCGCGCGAGGCTGCTCCGATACAGCGTACAGCCAGCAGGTTGCGGCTGAAAAACCAGACGATCAGGCCCGCCCCTAATTTGACTCGCTCCCGATATAGATTTCGGGCCGGACGACACCCGTCAGGCGGCGGGAGATCGTGAAGCGCGCTGTAGGTGAACCCTGTTCGCCAGCACCCATCATGGAAGCTGTCCAGGACGTTCCCGTGCCGATTCACCGCATTCGCCCCGGCCTCTGCATATTGACCGGATACTGGATTGTGCTATCTTCATTGACGGTGGGAAATTGGAATTCTGAAGAATGCTCTGACGCGAAGGCATGCAGGCAGTCATAATCTCACCGAGGACCTACCCCGCGAGTGTGAATGGAATGGAATCAAAATACGACGTTGTCAAATCCGACTCAGGCGGATGCTACGTGTGCCACAGCGAGGACGAGGAGCTTTTCCTGGTCCGAAACGCAAAAACCGGTCAGATGACCGCGCTTTGCGGTTGCTGTCTGCTGCCAAGGCTTGACGGCTATCTCATCGACAACACTCGGACCTGGCCCATCAAGTGTGCCCTCGATCGATGGGATAAGCAAGAAGATCCGAGCCCTGAAATCGAGTGATCCTCGGCACCGATGACGCAACCCTCCGACCATTGGATCTCCAGAGCACCGACGGGCCGGCTGCACTCCTGAGGTCCCCGCAAGAGTCTCGCGTGCGGGGTGAACCTTTCACGGCCTCTCTTCAGCAACAGGACCGCCCGGGCCGGTTGCATCCTCCGTCGAAACCCTGGGCAGGACCTTGTCCAGTATTCCATTGATGAAAGCGCCGGAATCTCCCGAGCCATAGGACTTGGCCAGGTCGACGGCTTCATTGATGGAAACCTTGGGGGGAATGTCGGGGCAGTAAAGCATTTCAAAAACGGCGATCCGAAGCACATTGCGATCCACGACCGGCATGCGTTCGAGCCGCCAGTGCTCGGAAGTGGACACGATCCTGCGGTCTATCTCTTCCTTGTGCGTGCAGACGCCGAGCACGAGCTGTTCCGCGAACGGGCGCAAGGGGGGAGGGGCGTCAAAATGTTCGTAGAAGACGGGCAGCACATCAGCCGGCGCAGCACCGGTCATGTCGATCTGGTAGAGTACTTTCAAAGCGATTTCCCGCGAAAGCCTTCGGCGACCCATTGCATCACTCTTCCCAACCCAATTCTCGGGTTGGACGTTGGAGATATGCTCCTTCGGAGTAGCGGACGCGAATCAGCCCGCATCCGCCCTCCCGAGCTGTCCGGCAAAACATCCGCTACCGAACCTGCCTGATCAGATTCACCATCTCGATGGCCGCCATGGCGGCGTCCCAGCCTTTGTTGCCAGCCTTGGAGCCCGCTCGCTCGATGGCCTGCTCCAGGGTGTCCGTGGTCAAGACACCGAAGGCTATGGGAGTATTGGTCTCGAGACTGACCGATGCGATGCCCTTGGACACCTCGCTGGCCACGTAATCGAAGTGAGGCGTGGCTCCCCGAATGACGGCACCGAGGCAAATGACCGCGTCGTAGCGGCCGCTGATCGCCACCTGTTTAGCGAGGAGAGGAATCTCGAAGGCTCCGGGAACTTTGAAGACATCGATATGCTCCTCGCTTCCCCCGCTCCTCTTGAGGGCATCCAGAGCTCCCCCGAGCAGCCGATCGCATATGAAATCGTTGAAACGACTGATGACGATTCCGAAGCGCAACCCCTGCGCCAACAGCTTCCCCTCATAGACCTTCATGTCAGGATTCCTTTCCGTTCACGCAGCTCAGGATGTGTCCCATCTTGGTGCACTTGGTGCTGAGATACTCGATGTTGCACTCGTTGGGCGGAATCTCCAGCGGAACGCGCTCCGTCACGGTGATCCCATAACCCTGGAGCCCGACGATCTTGGTGGGGTTGTTGGTCATCAGCTTCATCCGGCGAACCCCCAGCTCAACCAGCATCTGGGCCCCGATGCCGTAATCGCGCAGGTCCGCCCGGAACCCCAGGGCCTCATTGGCCTCGACCGTGTCGTAGCCCTGCTCCTGAAGCGCATAGGCTTTGATCTTGTTCACGATGCCGATGCCACGCCCCTCATGGTTGCGCATGTAAAGCAGCACCCCCTTGCCCTGTTTCGAAATCTGAACCATGGCCGCCCGCAGCTGCCCTCCGCAATCGCAGCGCAGTGACCCGAAGACATCTCCCGTCAGACACTCGGAGTGGACCCGCACCAGGACGTCATCCTCGGGACCGATTTCCCCCTTGACCAGCGCCAGGTGAGTGTAATCGTCAATGTCGTTGTTGTATGCGATGACGCGGAAGTCCCCGCCGTAGGACGTCGGGAGCCTGGCCTCGGCCGCCCGATGGACGAAGATCTCGTTTTGCATCCGGTAGTGAATGAGGTCGGCGATGGCGACGATCTTGATGTCGTGCTCCTGGGCGAAGACCTCGAGATCGGGCATGCGCGCCATGGTACCGTCATCCTTCATGATCTCGCAGATGACCCCGGCGGGTTTGAGTCCGGCGAGGCGGGCGAGATCCACGGAACCCTCCGTCTGCCCAGTACGCACCAACACGCCGCCCTTCCTGGCCCTCAGGGGAAACACGTGACCCGGGCTCACCAAATCCTCCGGCCTGGCCTGGTCGGAGACCGCGGTGATGATGGTGTGGGCCCGGTCCGCCGCACTGATGCCCGTGGTCACTCCCTTGCGGGCCTCGATGGAAACCGTGAAGGCAGTCTGAAAGCGCGAAAGATTATTGGAGGCCATCATCTGTAGCCGCAACCGGTCCACCCAGTCGGGAGTGAGTGAGAGGCAGATGAGGCCACGGCCGTATTTGGCCATAAAATTGATGGCTTCAGGGGTGACTTTCTCCGCTGCCATGCAGAGATCCCCCTCATTCTCCCGATCTTCGTCGTCCACCAATATGACCATCTTGCCCTGACGGATGTCTTCAAGCGCTTCGGAAATACTTGCCAAAGGCATGTCCCGGAACTCCTGCTCCAAAAAGTGTCTGGTTTCTGATTGAAAACCGGTCCTTCGCGGGCCTTTTCATCCCTTCACATGCTCCCCATCGCGCATGGGAAGCCGCCCTCATGGCCGCAGCCGCCTGGCCTGCGCGCCAGCCGCCATGTGTGCCGGCTGTCTATAACATGAAGAAGGTCGCTCCTCAAGGAGACCGCACTCAACCCGCGACAGTCGAAAGCGGCCCGCCTCCCGCCTGCCCTATGGAAGGAAGCCGTGCTTCTGCAAAAAGGCCGCATCGATCCGACCGCCACCCGCTGCCTTCTCCCCTGCGACGGCAGTCCACGGAGCAGTCATTCTTTCGACATATTTGCCAATGAGGTCGGTCTCGATGTTGACCGCCTGGCCGATCTCGAGATCGTCCAGAGTGGTCTCCCGCGCCGTGTGCGGGACGACATTCACATCGAAGTGACCTTCACCGCAGCCGTTGATGGTCAGGCTGATTCCGTTTATGGCAATGGACCCCTTCTCGATGGTATAGCGGCTGAGCTCTCTCGGAATCTCGAAATAGAGCCGAATGGACCGCCCCTCGTTCTTGCGGTCGGCCAGCCTTCCCATAGCGTCCACATGTCCGCTCACCAGGTGGCCCCCCAGACGGTCGCCAAGCCGGAGCGCCCGCTCGAGGTTGAAGCGCGCCCCCAGCCGCTTTGCCCCCAGAGTGGTACGACTCAGGGTCTCGGCCGAAACATCCACGGTGAACTGATTTCCCTGGAAGGCCACCACCGTGAGGCAGGCCCCATCCACCGCCACGCTCTCTCCCAGAACCAGTCCATTGAAGGGGACCCGGGCGTGGATCGTCATCCGGGCATCCAGCCCCTGCCGGTCCATGCGAACGAGGTACCCCGTTCCCTCTATCAAGCCAGTGAACACGGTGAACTCGCCTCAGTAAAGGTGTTCTCGAAATCGGCCGTAGAGCATGATGTCCCCCGCGAACCGCCTCACGCGGACATCGTATACAGGCTTCGCATCGGCCATCAGTTCCACGGACCTGCCTGCAGCCAGCGGAACGGCCCCATCGTCCCCGAGAATCTTCGGAGCGTAGAAAAAGAAGAAAGCATCCGCAAGGCCATCCTGGATGAAGCTCCCGAGCGTCCTGGCTCCCCCTTCGACCAGCAGACTGCCGACCTGGCGCTTTCCGAGCTCGTCCAGAAGCGAGCCCAAATTCAGTCCCCCATGATCCCACGGGAGTCGGATCACGGATGCCCCAGCACGAAGCAGCGCTTCCGCTCTCTCCTCTGGGGCCTTTTCAGAACAGGCCACCCAGAGCGGAGCCGTTTCAACGGTTTTCAGCAATGTACTCCCCAGTGGGAGGAGCAGCCGACTGTCGAGCACAATGCGCACAGGCTGCCGGCAGCGCCGCCTCCCGGGCAGTCGGGCCGTGAGCTGCGGATCATCGGCCAGGGCGGTTTTGGAACCCACCAAAATCGCATCGAGATCGCACCTCAGCTGGTGCACGAAACGCCGGGACCGCTCATTGGTGACCCAGCGGGAATCGCCGGTGCGGGTCGCCATGCGCCCATCCAGGGTTGCCGCGGCTTTCAGGACCACATACGGCCTGCCGGTGGTCGCATGCTTGAGGAAGGCCTGGTTCAACCGGCGGCATTCGTCTTCCAGCACACCCTCGATCACCGAGACTCCATGGCTCCTGAGGAACCGGTTGCCACCCCCCAGGACTTGAGGATTCGGGTCGTTCATCCCCACGAAGACGCGGGCGATCCCGGACGCCAGGACCGTCTGGCTGCAGGGTGGAGTCCTCCCGTGATGGTTGCAGGGTTCGAGGGTCACGTAAAGATCCGCCCCCCTCGCCTGCTCACCGGCATCCAACAGGGCATTGACTTCGGCGTGGGCCGTCCCCACACGCCGATGCCAGCCCTCCCCGACAATTTCACCATGACGAACCACAACGGCGCCAACCATGGGGTTTGGGCTCGTCCAGCCCTTTCCCCTCGCGGCCAGGCGAAGGGCTCTCTTCATGAAAGCTCTGTGGGCATCGGATACTTCTGAAAAGTCTTGAAAGGACACGTCTGTTCCCTGCGGGCATCAATCCGCGGAGAGCGAAAGAACTGAGAATCACGAGGATGCACAAGACAAGTGGAGTGGTTCTCCCGGGATCACCCCGACGCACCAGGAAAGGCCGGCAAGGCATCGAAGCGCCCCGTTCCCGCGCCCCGCGGGCATGCCGGTCTCCGGTCTACCGGTAACTGGGAAAGGCGCAACAGAACTCAGCCACTTCCGCACGCAACATCCTGAGGCCGTCATGGTCCCCGACAGACTGCAGGGCGCGGTGAATGAATTGAGCCACCTGCTTCATGTCGTCCGGCTCCATTCCCCGGGTGGTCAGGGCCGGGGTGCCAATGCGAATGCCGCTCGTGATCTGGGGCTTCAGCGGGTCGAAGGGAATCGAATTCTTGTTGGCGGTAATCCCGGCCTCGTCAAGGGCCTCCTCGGCCGTCTTGCCCGTGAGCCCCCTGGGGGTCAGGTCCACCAGCATCAAGTGATTGTCCGTGCCGCCGGACACCAGCCGGTAGCCCAGCGCCATGAGCTCCGAGGCCAGCCTGCCGCTGTTGTCGAGGATCCGGCGCTGATAGACCTTGAACTCCTTCTGCAAGGCCTCCTTGAAAGCCACCGCCTTAGCGGCGATCACATGCATGAGCGGTCCCCCCTGTATTCCCGGAAAGATCTGGCTGTCCAGAATCTTTTCATAACGAGCATGGGAAAGAATCAAGCCCCCTCGCGGCCCCCGCAGAGTCTTGTGGGTCGTGGAGGTGACGAAATCCGCATGGGGCACCGGGCTGGGATGCAAACCCGCGCTCACCAGTCCGGCAATGTGGGCCATGTCAACCACCAGGTAGGCATCGACTTCCCGGGCGATCTCCTGAAATCTCGCGAAGTCGATGATCCTGGGATATGCGCTGGCCCCCGCGATGATCATCCTGGGACGGTGCTCACGAGCCAGGCGAGCCACCTGGTCATAGTCGATGGTCTCGGTTTTGGGATCCACACCGTAGGATACAACCTTGAAGAAACGGCCCGAAAAGCTTGCGGGACTCCCATGGGTCAGATGTCCTCCCTGGCGCAGATCCATCCCCAGAATGGCATCTCCGTGCTTCAGGACCGCAAAATAGACCGCCATATTGGCCTGGGAGCCCGAATGGGGCTGGACGTTGGCATAGTCCGCCTGAAAAAGCTGCCTGGCCCGATCCTGCGCCAGCTTCTCCGCCACGTCCACGTGCTCGCAGCCGCCGTAATAGCGCCTGCCCGGATAGCCCTCGGCGTATTTGTTGGTCAAGACCGACCCCTGAGCTTCCCGCACAGCCGGACTCACGAAGTTTTCAGAAGCGATCAGCTCCAGCTTCTCCAGCTGTCTCCGCTCTTCCTCCTTGACCACGCGGGCTATTTCGGGATCCACGACCTCTAAATACGACATCCGGGCTTCCTTTCGCCAATCGAATTCAGTGCCTTGCCAGCATGATGGGCCGCAACCCCGCTTATCATGTCCCAGACAAACCTTCAATAAGATCCAATCGCTTCTGGTGGCGCCCCCCCTCAAAGGGCTCCCGGATCCACGTTTCCACGATCTCGAACGCCAGAGCCTCGCCTATGAACCGTCCGCCCAGGCATAAGACGTTGCTGTCGTTATGCCGGCGGCTCATCCTGGCCGAAAAGGGCTCCGACACCTGGGCTGCCCGAACTCCTCGAAAACGGTTGGCCGTTATGCACATGCCGATACCGCTGCCGCACACGAGAATACCCCGGTCCGCCTCGCCGGAAGCCACCGCGCGCGCCACCCGCGCCGCATAATCCGGATAGTCCACTGAGGTGCCGTCGTGGGTCCCGATGTCCTCGACTTCCTGATGGAGGGCCGCCAGGTGGTGCGCCAGCCTCCGCTTCAGCTCCAGCCCCGCATGATCGCAGGCAATGATGATCTTCATCAGCCGTTCCATTTCCGAAAGACGAGGCTCCCGTTGGTGCCCCCAAATCCGAAGGAATTGGAGAGAGCCACATCAATGTTCGCCGCTCGAGCCTTATTCGGCACGTAATCCAGGTCGCAGTCGGGATCCGGAGTCTCATAGTTGATGGTCGGCGGAATGAACTGGTGCTGGAGGGTGAGAACCGTGTAGGCTGCCTCCAGACCTCCCGCTGCCCCCAGCAGGTGGCCCGTCATGGACTTGGTTGAGCTTATGGCGAGCCTGCGGGCATGCTCCCCGAAGACCGTCTTGATGGCCTGGGTCTCGTACTTGTCGTTCAGGTCGGTGGAAGTCCCGTGGGCGTTGATGTAGTCCACCTCCTCGGGCTTGATGCCGGCATCATCGAGGGCGTTTTGCATGCAGCGCACGGCACCCTCGCCTTCAGGCGCCGGAGCCGCCATGTGAAACGCATCCCCCGAAAGACCGAATCCGATCACTTCGGCATAGATTCTGGCCCCCCGCTCCAGGGCATTGCGCGATTCCTCGAGGATGAGGACCGCCCCTCCCTCGCCGAGCACGAACCCATCGCGGTTGAGATCGAAGGGGCGAGAGGCCTTCCGGGGATCGTCGTTGCGGGTGGAGAGGGCCCGCATGGCGTTGAAGCCCGAAACGGCCAGTGGGGTAACCGTGGATTCCACGCCACCCGTGACCATGATGTCCGCAAGCCCCTGACGAATCATGTGGTAAGCCTGCCCCACCGCGTGAGTTCCCGCCGCGCAAGCCGTCTGGATGGACAGGTTCGGCCCCTTGCAGCGGTGATAAATGGAAATGAGACCGGAAGCCATGTTGCCGATGAGCATCGGGATGAAAAAAGGACTCATCTTTCGTGGACCCGCATCCAGGAGCACCCGGTGATACTCCTCGATGGTGTGGAGACCGCCGAGTCCGCAGCCCATGATCACTCCGGCCCGGTGCGCCATTCCATCATCGAGGGTCAGCCGGGCATCCTCGAAACCCAGCCTCGCGGCCCCCAATGCCAGCTGAAGGAAGGGGTCCATTTTCCTTAGCTCTTTTTTGGGGATGAAATCCTCCGGATGAAAATCATGCACCTCGCCGGCTATCTGGGTGGCATAGCCCGTGGTGTCGAAGCGGGTGATGGGACCAATCCCCGAGCGCCCTTCCATCAGGCCCGACCAGTTGGATTCAATCCCGCAGCCCAGAGGCGATATGAGCCCAATTCCCGTGACAACCACCCGCCGGTCATTCAATGACGTCATGATACGATGCCCCCGTGCACTAGGAGCCCCCAAGCCACCGCGCATGGATGCTCCGGATTGATTGACTCACTACCCCATGAACATGCCGCCGTTCACATGAAGGACCTGCCCGGTGACATAGCCGGCGCCCTCCGACACCAGATAGGCCACGGCCGCAGCCACATCCTCGGGTAAGCCGTAGCGGCCCGCCGGAATCTGGCTCAGAAGCCCCTCACGCACCCTCTCGGGCATGTCCCGCGTCATGTCGGTCTCGATGAAGCCCGGCGCCACTGCATTGACGGTGATGTTCCTCGAGATCAGCTCGCGGGCGAGAGACCGCGTCAAACCGATGATGCCCGCCTTAGCCGCGCAGTAGTTGCCCTGACCGGGGTTCCCCATGACGCCGACAATGGAGGTGATGTTGACGATGCGCCCATAACGCTGTTTCATCATGGCTTTCACGACGGCCTGGGAGCAGAGGAAAACGGACTTGAGGTTGGTGTCGAGCACCTCATCCCATTCGGCCCCCTTCATGAGGGCCAGGAGGTTGTCCCTGGCCACCCCGGCGTTGTTCACCAGAACGTCCACACGGCCATGGACCTTCAGGATCTCCTTGAAGGCCTCTTTCACCGCCTCCGCGTCGGCAACGCTGAAAGGCACCAGGTGGGGCGTCCCGCCCCGAGCCGAGATTGCAGCCGCCGTTTCCTCGGCAGCCTCCCTCCCGGACCGGTAGTTGACGATGACCTCGGCCCCCGGTCCGCTCAGCGCAACGGCGACAGCCCGGCCGATGCCCCGGCTCGCCCCCGTCACCACCACCACACGCTTGTCACTCATGATTCCTCACCCCGCTCGGCCCTGATCTTCCGTGAGAAAGCAGGAATGAACTCGAAAAGATCCGCCACCACACCGTAGGTCGCCACGTCAAAGATGGGAGCGTTGGGGTCCTTGTTCACCGCCACGATCACCTGGGAGCCCTGCATCCCCACCACGTGCTGGATGGCTCCGGCCAGACCGACGGCCATATACAGCGTCGGGGCCACCGTCCGGCCCGTCTGTCCCACCTGGTGCGAAGGAGCGATCCACCCCTCCTCGACCGCGCCGCGCGATGCCCCCACCGCGCCGCCGAAAAGCTGTGCCACATCCTCGATCAGCGCAAAATTCTCAGGTTTTCGGAGCCCCCGGCCCCCCGAGATGATGACGTCCGCTTCGGTGAGCTTGGCCGCCTGATCCTTCTCCGGGATCACCTCCAGGACCTCGATCCTGCGCTTGAAGCACTCCTCGGGCAGCACAGGAACGATGATTCGGCCCTGGTGGCCGTCCCGCCTCTCGGGCTTCATCACTTTCGGCCTCACGGTAGCCATCTGGGGCCGCTTGTTGGGACAGATGATGGTAGCCATGACGTTGCCGCCAAACGCGGGCCGCGTCTGCAGGAGCAGCCCTTCATCGCTGATGTCGAGCTCGGTGCAGTCCGCCGTGAGCCCGGTCTCCAAAAGCGCGGCGACACGCGGTATGAATGACCGTCCCATGCTGGTCGCGCCTGCCAGCAGTATTTCGGGCTTTCTCTCGCGCACCAGGTGGACCAGTGAGTTGGCATAGGCCTCGTCGGAAAAACGGGCCAGCTCGGGCCGGTCCACGACGTACACCTCGTCAGCCCCATAGGCCACGAGCTCGTCCGAAAGCTCCTCGCTCAGCCGGCTTCCCATCAGCACCGCGGCCAGGCTCACCCCGCGCTTGTCCGCCAGCTTTCGGCCGGCGCTCAGCAGCTCGTGGCTCACCTTGTGGACCGTTCCATCGCGCCATTCGGCATAGACCCAAACCCCGGAATAGCTGGCCAGGTCCGCCGACGCTGGAACTGCCGACCACCAGATCAAGGCGCTAGCCGCCACTATGCCCCAGCATCGCCCGAGCATGGCTGACTCCTGTTGATAAGAATGTGCCGCAGGGGGGTGTCAAACACCGTGGTTAGCATGGAATTTATGCTCAAACACGCGCTGCGCGGAAGCAGATTTTAGCCCCGTGCTGCACAGCCCGCGTGGTTGATATTACCCTACAGGGAACCGATCGGTTTTGCCAGCAGATACGGCAAGTCGCTTTCTTTGCTCTCTGGAAACCGTATGGCGCTCGCGGTGGGTCGGACTCAGCTGCTGAGCACCTTCTCGAAAATAACGAGGTTATCGCCACGATCGGGGTCCCAG